>Ga0194047_10002290_pt1 | contig 11051 bp, 10 predicted proteins | sample JunL225m_MetaG_2_FD_160070 | JGI IMG/M metagenome (GOLD analysis project Ga0194047, IMG submission 160070) | Anoxic zone freshwater microbial communities from boreal shield lake in IISD Experimental Lakes Area, Ontario, Canada - Jun2016-L221-5m | ecosystem: Environmental > Aquatic > Freshwater...
CTTCAATTCCGCCTTGAAATACAGCACTTCGGAGAGCGGAACACGCTCAGTTCGACCACGCTCCTGGATAATCAGAACATCGTCCGGCGAACCCGTTTCAGCGTCGCCCCGCGCTTTTACCAGGCGGGCTGCCTTCTCCAATGCCATCTGCAATCGCTCAAGGCGCACCGGCTTGGTCAGGTAGTCGAGCGCTTCGAGTTCAAAGGCTCTTACTGCGTGTTCAGCGTGTGCCGTGACAAACACCAGCGCAGGCGGGTCGGGCAGCGCTTGCAATGCCTGGGCCAACACCAAGCCGTCGGCCCCGGGCATGTGAATGTCAATCAAGGCCAGGTCAAATGATTGACGTTGCAGCCATTCCAGTGCCTGGGTCGCATTGGCAGCCTCTGCCTCAACACTGGCATGTGGTGCTTTGCAATCTGCCAGCAAGGTGCGTAAACGCGCACGTGCAAGTTGCTCGTCATCAACCAGCAGCACCTTCAAGCGCATGAAAGCCATGTTCCCGAACTCACAGCGGCACCTCAATCCTGACCTGGAAAATACGGTCTCGCATGACGTAGCCAAACCGGCACTGGACGTCATGCAAGAGTCTCAGGCGGTCACCGACATTATCCAGTGCCAATCCGGCGCCGGACTCGCCCTGACCACCCGGTACGGTGTTGGTGACTTTGATGACGACGCGCGAACCACGACGTTGCGTCGAGATTCTGATTTGGGCACCACTGGCGCTGGGCTCAACACCATGTTTCACGGCGTTCTCCACCAGAGGTTGCAACAACAGAGGCGGCAGCCTGGCTGCGGCCGCCGCAGCATCGAGCGACCACTCAACCTGGATTCGGTCGCCGAAGCGGACATGCTCTATCGCCAGATATCGTTGAGCAAGTGCAATTTCATCGGCCAAGGTCACGGATTCCCCCTGTTCAATAAGTGCGTGACGAAACAGATCGCTCAAGTCTTCCAGCAGCGCCTCGGCCTTGGCTGGTTCTGCGCGCACAAGCGCAATGGCGCTGTTCAAGGTATTGAACAGGAAGTGCGGTCGAATGCGCGACTGCAGTTCATTCAATCGTGCTTTGGTCTGTGCCGGCGCTTTGCTGCGCTGCCGCCACTGCAGCGCCAACACCAGCAGCGCTGCCAGCAATGCCCCGGCACAGGCACTGGCCAGCCACGGCACAGGCTCCTGCCAACCGGCCATATACAACATGGTGCAACCTCCAGCACCTGCTGCTGCACCTAGCGCCACGGCTGCGGCATGCTGAAGGCCCGAACGCATCTGTGCCAGCAAATTCTTCAAGCCACAGGTAGCAATAAGCCAGACCATGGTTCCGGGCAAGGCTGCGCCGGTGAAGACCGAAAAATGAGCAACCCAACCGGAAAACGTGTCCGCACCGAACATGGCGCCAACCCCAACGACGATCTCCACAAAAAGCACCGCTCGCAGCGCCACACCAAGTTGACAGGCATCAAACACCAAAGCCCGCGCTGACGCCGATCTGTCAGACTCAGGCCCCAGTTCCTGGAACGTCGATAAAATTTGCAAGTCTTTCATTCAATATTTGGGCGAACGCTTGATTTGGACACCCAATTATTGATGATCTCCTACCACCAGTTCGGTTGACCCCAAAGGCCAGCCATTCAAAACCAGGTTCCAACCGCATGACACACAACCAGTTCGACAACAAGTCCCAGGCGTGGTCAGCCCTGTTCTCTGAGCCCATGAGCGACCTGGTGAAGCGCTATACCGCGAGCGTTTTCTTCGACAAGCGACTTTGGCGCGCCGACATTGCCGGCTCCCTGGCACATGCCGAGATGCTATGCGCCCAAAACATCATCTCACCCAAGGATCACGAGGCCATCGAGCAAGGCTTGAAAGCGGTGGCAGCGGAAATCGAAGCCGGCATGTTCGATTGGAAGCTCGATCTGGAGGACGTTCACCTCAACATCGAGGCACGGCTGACGCAACTGGCGGGCGATGCTGGCAAACGCCTGCACACAGGACGCTCCCGCAATGACCAGGTCGCGACCGACGTAAGGCTCTGGCTGCGTGGAGAAATTGACATACTCACAGAGTTGCTGCGCGACCTGCAACAGGCACTGCTCGATGTTGCCGATCGGAACATAGACGTCATCCTGCCCGGCTTCACTCACCTCCAGGTGGCGCAGCCGATCAGTTTTGGCCACCATTTGCTGGCTTATGTCGAAATGTTCAGTCGCGACCACGAACGCATGTGCGAAGTTCGCCGCCGTACCAACCGTTTGCCATTAGGGGCCGCGGCGCTGGCCGGCACCAGCTATCCGATGGACCGCGAACGGGTCGCCAGGACCCTGGGCATGGTTGATGACCATGGACAGGCGCAAATTTGCCAGAACTCGCTCGACGCCGTCAGTGACCGTGATTTTGCCATCGAGTTTTCTGCGGCTGCCGCTCTGTGCATGGTGCATATCAGCCGTTTGAGTGAAGAACTCGTCTTGTGGATGAGTCAAAATTTTTCTTTCATCAAGATAGCGGATCGATTCACTACCGGCAGTTCCATCATGCCGCAGAAGAAGAATCCTGACGTGCCGGAACTGGCACGCGGAAAGACTGGCCGTGTGGTTGGGCATTTGATGGGTCTCCTCACGCTGATGAAGGGTCAGCCTTTGGCCTACAACAAGGACAACCAGGAAGACAAGGAACCCTTGTTTGACACGGTCGACACGCTGCAGGACACACTGCGCATATTTGCCGAAATGATCGGCGGTCAACTCAACCCGAAGACCGGTCTGATCGAAGGCGGCATCTCGGTCAACGCAAGGGCCATGGAACGCGCGACCTCCCTTGGTTACGCCACTGCCACCGACCTCGCTGACTACCTCGTAAAGAAGGGCGTTCCTTTTCGTGACGCCCACGAGACAGTCGCCCACGCTGTCAAGACCGCTATTTCAAGGGAAGTCGAATTGTCCGCATTGCCACTAGAAATATTGCAACAGTTCAACCCGCTGATTGAAGCCGACGTCTTCAATGTACTGTCTTTGCGCGGATCACTTCAATCCAGGGATGTCACAGGCGGTACGGCTCCCAATCAAGTGAAGCTGCAAATTGAGTCACATCGTGCCAGGCTGAAATGATGGAGCACGTTCACTTTCGCTAAGCGTGGTGATGGCCATGCGCCCCATGCACATGACCGTGGGCAATCTCTTCGTCCGTCGCCGCGCGAACCTCAGTCACGGTCAGTGAAAACCGCAAGGCCTTGCCGGCCAGTGGATGGTTTCCATCAAGCATGACAGACTGACCCTTGATCTTTGCCACATTAAACATCCGCGCACGTCCGTCCCGACCCTGCGCCTGAAGTTGTCCGCCGACCTTAACCCCGGGTGGGAATTCCGATTTTGGGATGACTTGTACCAGACTCTCATCGCGCTCGCCAAATGCATCCCGAGCAGTCAGTTCGAGTGTTGCCCGATAGCCTGTAGTTTTCCCTTCGAGCGCCTGCTCCACCTTGGCAAACAGATTGCCATAGCCGCCATGAAGGTACGCCATTGGTTCTGTGCTTTGTTCCAGTACTTTGCCGGCGGCATCGCTCAATTTGTAGTGCAATGTGACGGCGCTGTCTTTTTCGATATTCATGTGCTGACTCACCTTAATTCCTGTTTCTCCGTATGTCATTTTCGCGCAATGGCGCCGCGCGTTGTCCCTACTACGTAAAATGGGCTGCCTGCCCATCGCTTCGCGGTCAAGGCATCGACCTCTCCCTGCAACTCGGAACTCCATCTGGCATGCCTGGCAATCCATCCACAAGACCACTGCCCATGCTGCAGGTCCTTCTGTGCGGCGCAACGGTCGTAACGCTATCCATGGGCATCCGCCACGGCTTTGGCCTGTGGCTTCAACCCGTAACGCAAAGTCAGGGCTGGAGTCGTGAAACCTTTGCTTTTGCCATTGCTCTGCAAAACCTGGTGTGGGGGTTTTCCGGCATATTTGCCGGCATGCTGGCAGACCGGTTTGGTGCCTTCCGGGTGATTGTTGGAGGTGCCATCTTGTATGCCATCGGACTCATCGGCATGGCCTTTGCCAGTACGCCACTGCTGTTTTCAGTGGCTGCGGGTGTGCTCATTGGCATGGCGCAGGCCGGCACAACCTACGCTGTCATTTACGGGGTCATTGGTCGCAACGTGTCAGCCGAGAAGCGCTCCTGGGCCATGGGTGTGGCAGCAGCGGCCGGTTCCTTTGGTCAATTCCTGATGGTACCGACCGAGGGATTCCTGATTGGCAGCCTGGGCTGGCAGCCAGCACTGATCGTCCTTGGCATCGCCACCTTGATGGCAGTTCCCATGGCGTGGGGTCTGCGCGAGCCGGGCTTCACCGACGGCTTGACCAGCCGGCATCAACAATCCATTGTTGATGCCTTGCGCGAGGCTTTCAAGTACCCAAGTTTCCAATTGCTGATGGCCGGCTTTTTCGTTTGCGGCTTTCAGGTCGTCTTCATTGGCGTGCACATGCCGAGCTACCTGAAAGACAAAGGTCTGTCTCCGCAAGTAGCAAGCTACGCTTTGGCACTGATCGGCCTGTTCAATGTATTTGGCACCTACGCAGCGGGTGTGTTGGGACAAAAACTCCAGAAGAAGAACATTCTGGCCTTTATCTATTTCGCTCGTTCCATTGCCATCGGCGTGTTTCTGTTGGCACCGCTATCGCCCTGGAGCGTCTATGTATTTTCCAGCGTCATGGGTTTGCTCTGGCTATCTACGGTACCCCCAACCAATGCGACTGTCGCACAAATCTTCGGTGTGCCGCATCTTTCCATGCTCAGTGGCTTTGTCTTTTTCAGCCATCAGATCGGCTCATTCATCGGAGTGTGGCTTGGCGGATACCTGTACGATCGAACCGGTAGCTACGATCTTGTCTGGTATATCTCCATCGTGTTGGGGCTGCTGGCAGCTCTGGTAAACCTGCCCATCAAGGAGGCCTCCATCGTCCGGGAAACAGCGCTTCGGACGACCTGAAATCGTGAAACACGGCAAAGAAATACTGGTCTACATCGGCGCGGCGACGCTGCTTCTGGCCGTGTTTTCGCTCTACACACGGGCCGATTTTCTTGTCACGCTGGCAAATCAGTTTTGGAGTTGCTTCTAAGCAAAACGGTATGTCACAGAATACGGAAAGACACCTCTTGCGCGACCCCGCTTCGGCATCGGCTTGGGTCATTCGCTGGTCTCATTTGCTTGCACCGGGAGAATCGGTATTGGACATCGCCTGCGGCAAAGGACGCCATATGAAATGGTTTGCCGAACAGGGGCACACTGTCACCGGTATTGATCGGTCCGCCGAGGCGCTGGACACCGCTGCAAGGTTCGGCCGAGCAATTCTGGCGGATCTCGAGAATGCCCCCTGGCCACTCCAGACCGGGAAGCACACGCAGCAGTTTGGAGCCGTCGTCGTAACGAACTATCTGTGGCGACCGATCTTGCCGCTCATCACGGCGAGTCTGGCTCCTGGCGGTCTGCTCATTTATGAAACGTTCTCTGCCGGAAATGAAACTGTCGGCAAACCAAGCCGTTCAGATTTTCTGCTAAAGCAGGCGGAATTGCTGGACGCCTTTGCAAGTTTGCGCGTTGTCGCCTTTGAAGAAGGTTTTCTTGACCAACCAGCACGCTTTTTGCAGAGAATTGCCGCCGTGAAACCGGATTCGCCGAATCCCGACTTGCAGTTGCCAAGGCGCCTGGCTCTCTAGTTAGAATGCGTCTTTACGACGATAAAGAGCACTTGGACATGACTTCCTCATTCAGCCAGATCACCGGCAGCATCGTGGCGCTCGTTACACCCATGCACGAAGACGGCAAGGTGGACTATCGCTCCTTGCGCCAACTGATCGATTGGCACATTGCAGAGGGAACTGATTGTGTCGGTGTCGTTGGCACCACGGGTGAATCGCCCACGGTCAATGTCCAGGAGCACTGCGAAATCATCCGTGTTGCAGTCGAACAAGCGGCGGGACGCATACCGATCATGGCTGGATGCGGTGCCAATTCCACAGCCGAAGCGATCGAATTGGCCAGTTTCGCCAAAGGAGTTGGCGCCGACTGTCAACTTCAGGTTGTTCCCTACTACAACAAGCCGACGCAAGAGGGCCAGTATCTGCACTTCAAGGCCATCGCAGAGGCGGTTGACCTGCCAATGGTGCTCTACAACGTGCCGGGACGCTCGGTCGCTGATCTGGCGCATGACACGGTGCTGCGTCTGGCTCAGCTCGACGGTATTGTTGGAATCAAGGAAGCAACGGGAAACATTGAACGAGCCCAGTGGCTTATCCGGGAAGCGCCCGCGGGCTTTGCCATTTACTCTGGTGATGATGGAACGGCCGTCGCCCTGATGCTATGCGGCGGTCACGGCAACGTCAGCGTTTCGGCCAATTTGGCGCCTCGCCTGATGCATGAAATGTGTCTGGCCGCCATCGCCGGTGACAGAGCAAAGGCAATGGAAATTCAATTCAAGTTGCTGCCCTTGCATAAACACCTGTTTGTCGAAGCCAACCCCATTCCGGTGAAATGGGCGATGGCGAGAATGAAACTGTGTGGGGGAACGATGCGTCTGCCAATGACCCGTTTGACGCAGGCCAACGAAGCGACAGTGGAAAGCGCTTTACGCGCAACCGGTCTGATCTAACAGATATTGCCCTACTTTTTCATCACCCTAAGGGAACATTTTTTGTGAATCATTTCTGCAAACTCGTACTACTGGGCCTCACTCTGACATTGGCGGCATGCTCGGTTCTCGATAGTGACAAGATCAACTACAAAAGCGCAGGCAAAGGCCCGTCACTGGACGTCCCGCCCGACTTGACGCAACTTGCACGTAATACCAGGTATGCTGTGCCGGGTGGAGTGGTCACAGCGTCAAGCTTCCAACTCGGACAAGGCACACCATCCGCACCGACGGCACTCACAGAGTTGGGTGATGCGCGCATTGAACGAGCGGGCAACCAGCGATGGCTGGTCATCGGTCGGCCGGCTGATAAACTGTGGGATACGGTTCGAGATTTCTGGCAGGAAAATGGCTTCCTCTTGATCCTCGACCAGGCCAATCTCGGCATCATGGAGACCGAATGGGCGGAAAACCGCGCCAAGCTGCCGCAGGACTTCATCCGAAGCACGTTGGGACGAGTATTTGATTCACTCTATTCAACCGGCGAACGTGACAAATTTCGCACTCGGTTTGAGCGCAACGCAAGCGGTGGTACTGAAATTTACATCAGCCACCGTGGCATGATCGAGGTTTACAGAAGCAAAGAAAAAGATTCCACCGTCTGGCAACCGAAAGCACCTGACCCCGAACTTGAAGCGGAGTTTTTAAGCCGATTGATGGTCAAACTCGGAGCAACCAGGGAACAATCGAAAGCCCTGATCGCGGTTGCGCCCGGCAAGATCGTTGCTCGCACGGCCGTGGTTGACGGAGTTGCGATAGTTCAGATTGACGAGACCTTTGACCGGGCCTGGCGACGAGTTGGCCTGGCGCTTGACCGGGCCAACTTCACAGTCGAGGACCGGGACCGCAGCCAAGGCATTTACTTTGTCCGATATGTTGACCCTTCGACAGAGAAATCGGAACCAGGTCTGTTTGGAAGCCTCTTCGGTACTTCCAAAGACAATGTTGCTCCCTTGAAGTACCGCATCAAATTGGTCAGCCAGGGCGAATCGACAACGGTGACGGTCCTCAGCGCCAGTGGTGCTGCGGACACATCAACCAATGCGCAGCGAATCGTCAAAGTTATCGCAGACGACCTGAAGTAAGTCAAGCCGGGCAACTACGGCGCCCAGCGAGATTCCGGGGTACGCCTTGACAAATTGCGCAGGCAACAAAAAAGCCACCATTCGGTGGCTTTTTTTCTCAACCTGGGTTGAGTGGAAAGACGGAGTACTTACTTCTTGGCGCTAGCAGCAGCTTCAGGAGCCGGAGCAGCAGCGGAAGCGGGAGCAGCAGCGCTGGAAGCAGCAGCCTCAGGTGCGGAAGCCGCAGGTGCGGGAGCAGCAGCGGGAGCGGGAGCGGGAGCAGGAGCAGGAGCTTCCTCTTTCTTACCACAAGCAACCAAAGCAGCTGCAGCAATAACCGCAGCCAAAATGAGCGTTTTTTTCATTTGAAAATACCTAGTGAGTTAATAAAACAATTTCCGGAAATTGTCACTGCAGTTGGACTGCAACGACCAAGCAAAAATGACTCGAGATCTTTCTGCTCAGCGGCCGATTATAGAGCAATAAGCTGGTGAATCTGTAGTCCAAATTCGATAGTTGACGGTCACGCACTTCGTGTCAATCTCTTTTTGGCATCACGAGGCACGAAGACCTTCCCTGCATTACCTGGCTTCACGCCTACCGGCTTGCCAAAGGAAGGTTTGCGTGGGCCAAAGTCGCCGCGCGGCGCAGTACTGTCATTGCGTGCGCCGGCAAATCGGTCGTTGAAACCACCTTTGCGTTCATAGCTGACGGCTTCGCGGTTACCGGGCACATTTCGGTCCGGAAAACTTCCGCGATTCCCGGCAAACCCCGATGGTCGCCCGGAGCCACCGAAATTGCGCTCGCGGGACGGTTGGGTTGTACCGCTGCCACGACCATCACGACCCGCAAAGTTGGAATTGGGACGTGAATCCAGAAAACGCTGTTGTGGCTCCAGGCCGGCAATGGTTTCGCCCTTGAATTGATGGCGACTGTAAAACTCGATATCCATGATCTTGCGGCGATCACGGAACTCCGCAAAAGTCACCGCCAGACCATCGCGACCAGCGCGACCAGTACGACCGATACGGTGCGTGTAGTCTTCAGCCTTCATGGGCAAACCAAAATTGAACACGTGACTGACCGTCGGTACATCGATACCGCGTGCAGCAACATCCGTTGCCACCAGAATCTGGACCTGCCCTTGCCGCAACGCCATCAAACGGCGATTTCGCAGCCCCTGGCTCAACGCACCATGCAATGCGACAGCGGAGAATCCCTCCTGCTGCAAATCGTTGGCCAAGCCGTCACATTCAATTTGCGTACTGGCAAAAACGATAGCCTGATTGATGCTGCTGTCGCGCAACCAGTGATCCAGCAGCTTGCGCTTGTGCTGAGCGTTATCAGCCCAAAAAAGCTTTTGCTCGATGTTTTGATGCTTTTCCTGCGGGCTGTCAATCTGCAAACGCTGCGGTTCACGCATCACTCGGGAAGCAAGCTGCTGGATACGTGGCGCAAAAGTTGCACTGAACATCATGGTCTGCTTGCGGGCTATGGTCAACTGGTTGATTTCAGCCAAATCGTCGGAGAAGCCCAGATCAAGCATCCGGTCAGCTTCATCAACCACGAGGAATTGAACCTGGTCCAACTTGATTTGCATGGATCGCTGGAGGTCAAGCAGTCGGCCTGGCGTGGCAACGACAAGATTGGCATTCTGCAGTTTGGCGATCTGCAACTGGTATGGCATACCCCCGACAATGTTGGCGATCCGCAAACCCCGGCAGTGCTGAACCAGATCAATGGCATCATGCGCAACCTGTTGAGCAAGTTCTCGAGTTGGGCAGACAACCAGCGCGCCTGGGGCTGCCGCGGAAAAGTTCCGCGGATTGGTTGGATCCTTGCGCTTGGCACGCTTGGGCGGCGCCTCACCCCTGGCAGCGGCCTGCGCCACTGCGTACTCAAAGTCGGCTCGTTCTTTTGCTTCGGCCTGTGCCTGCTGTGTCAGCAGCGTGTGCAAGACCGGCAACAAGAAGGCTGCCGTTTTACCGCTACCGGTTTGACTGGACACCATCAAGTCGATAAAGCGTGCTGCTTCGTCAGGCACAGCATGGCCTTGCATCGCCAGAGGGATGGTCTTCTGCTGTACCGTGGTTGGCTGAGTGAAACCCAGGTCTTTCACTGCATGAAGCAACTCGGGAGCCAGGCCGAAGATCAGAAACCCATTGGGGACTTGATCAGCAACTGGCACAGTCGCGTCTACCATGTTCGGCATTGCTGCCGTTTGATTGGAAAAGTTTTCGACAGGCGATATATCGCCCGTCGCTTGAATAGCGTCAGTCATGAATTTACTCACACGCGAGTGTTGCAGGGTATGCAACCGCTCCGTCAATGGTTAAAAAACATCAACCATCAAACGGAACCTGCGCCAACCCAGAGTGAGTCAATCAGCACGGGGGGTCCTTTGCTGCGGGATTTCAACAACGAAACCGCTTTGGACCCTGTGAATGAAGGAGATGTACAAACTGCACCGCTGTTTTCGGTACAGCCTTGGATTATTGCACAAGTTCGGGTTTCTACCTAATTGGCCAAATTGAGGAAGTGCTTGCGATAGTGCTCCAGTTCGTCAATTGACTCGTGCACGTCGGCCAGCGCCGTATGTCGTTGTTGCTTCTTGAACGACGCGTAGACTTCCGGACGCCAGCGCTTTGACAACTCCTTGAGAGTGCTCACGTCCAGGTTGCGGTAGTGAAAGAATGCCTCGAGCTTGGGCATGTACTTGACCAGAAAGCGTCGATCCTGCCCTATGCTGTTGCCACACATGGGTGAACTGTTCTTGGGGACATACCCTGAGAGAAATGAAATCAACCGCGCTTCTGCTTCCTCCTCGGAAAGCGCTGACAGCTTGACCTTTTCAATCAATCCACTCTTGCCGTGTGTCCCCTTGTTCCATGCATCCATCCTGTCGAGTTGTTCCGTGCTTTGGTGAATAACCAAAACCGGACCCTCGGTGCGGCATTCAAGCTTCGGCCCGGTAACAATGACCGCAATTTCGAGAATCCGGTCAAGTTGCGGGTCAAGACCCGTCATTTCGCAATCAAGCCAGACCAAATTTTGATCGGATTTCCCAAGAGGCACAGTCGGCGCGAGATTGTTCTGCGTGTTCATAGACCGAATTGTCGCTGATGGCCTAAACTCGGTCGCGATGTCTGACTTACATTCTTCTATCTCTCCAGCATGGATGCTGACCAGTTCCTTTGCGCTGGCCCTGGCGATCAGCGTCCTGCTGAAGATTTGGCTCACTGTCCGACAAGTTCGCCATGTAGCGCTGCATCGCAGCATAGTTCCCGGCGCCTTTGCCCGGACCGTCACGC
>Ga0194047_10002295_pt1 | contig 11041 bp, 13 predicted proteins | sample JunL225m_MetaG_2_FD_160070 | JGI IMG/M metagenome (GOLD analysis project Ga0194047, IMG submission 160070) | Anoxic zone freshwater microbial communities from boreal shield lake in IISD Experimental Lakes Area, Ontario, Canada - Jun2016-L221-5m | ecosystem: Environmental > Aquatic > Freshwater...
AAGTAATAATTAAGCAGTTTAATAGGTTTAATTACCCTTTAAGAAACTTTTTAAAAGGATTTCAAAATGAATAGAATAAGTTTTAGCTTGTTCGCTCAATTCGCACAGACTCGACCTGAATCCAAGAAAGTGTTTTTTTGATGGAAATTACTTCTGAAGAGCAATTAAGAGAGCACTGTGGTTTTGCTAAGTTACGAGCAATACAAAAACAGATAGATTATATAGATGAGCACATCCATCGCTTTATTATGCTGTCACCTTTTTTAGTATTGTCCACCAGTAGTAATCTCATGGAAATGGACTCTTCTCCAAGGGGCGGTGCACCTGGGTTTGTTAAAGTGCTTGATCCGAAAACGCTTCTCATGCCAGATGCCATGGGGAATAATCGCTTAGACTCCTACCGAAATATCATTGAAAATCAACAGGTCGGTATGTTATTTCTGATTCCAGGGGTGGATGAAACTGTGCGGGTGAATGGCAGCGCAATCATTAGCACAGATATTTCTTTTCTTGAGCAATTTGCAGATTTGCGTAAACCACCTAAAATTGTCTTAGTTATTCAAGTTCGAGAGGCATTTTTACACTGTGCTAAGGCTCTCATGCGCTCTAAATTATGGACGAATGACTTCAAAATTGACCGCAAGCACTTGCCAACAATGGGGGATATGCTTAAAGATCAAACAAACAATCAGGACATTGCTGAATCGCAAGAAGCGATGTTAGCCAGATACCAGCAGGAATTATGAGCTCTTAGGGAATTATTTTTTACTTGGGAATCTATCTATTGATTATTTGCTAACTCTTCTCTAATCTTCATTTCATCTAGGATCAATTGCCTTTTCAGGAGAGCTTTTATGTTAATTAATAAAAATTGAAGAAAAGAAGGTAATGTTTTATTTTCTATGAATGTAAATCTAGGTGAGGGCATGTTTTTAATTTTTTACTATTATTTACTAGTTTTAGTTGATTAAATTTTTGGTAATGGGTGATTATGTGAAATAGATAAAAATTTCACACTAAGGCCCAATATGCAATCAAGGTCAGACTAAGAAGTGAGCTAGTAACTCGACTGCGATTTTATAGGACTCATTATGTCAATTAACGATTCTCTCAAGACCCGAGACGCTCTAGCTGTTGTCCACGGACTCACTGATTTATCAGCACATGCAAAGCGTGGTGCTAGCGTAATACAGTCTGGAAAAGGGATATGGGTTCAAGATATCCATGGAATGGACTATATTGAGGCTATGTCTGGCTTATGGTGTATTGCTCTTGGATATGGAAACGAGCGACTCGCCGAAGTTGCCTATCGGCAAATGATGGAGCTAGCTTACTATCCCTTAACCAATCACAAAAGTCACCCGCGAGTGATCGAATTAGCAGAAAAATTACTATCCATAGCGCCTGTACCCATGTCAAGAATTTGGTTTGCCAGCACTGGCTCAGAGGCGATCGACTGTGCGGCGCGTCTCAGTTGGTATTTCTGGAATGCACAAGGGCAGCCTGAAAAAAAGAAATTTATATCGCATCAGTTGGCTTATCACGGCAATACGATTGCCTCAGCAAGCCTTTCAGGGGTAGGTTATGCGCATAATAAATTTAATTTGCCTCTGCCAGGATTCTTACATGTTTCGACCCCGCACTTTTCTCGGTTGGCTCATCCAGGCGAAACAGAAGACGCATTTAGTGATCGCTTAATTGCTGATATTGAAAAACTCATTTATAAAGAGGGAGCGCACACAATCGCTGCTTTTTTTGTGGAGCCCGTCATGGCAGCTGGGGGCATCATTATTCCTCCTGCCCGCTATTATCAACAGCTTCAAATTCTTCTTAAGAAGCATGATATTTTGTTAGTTTGTGATGAGGTGGTTACTGCATTTGGTCGGACTGGAAACATGTTTGGTTCTACAACCATGCAACTTCAACCTGATTTGTTAGTTTGTGCTAAAGCATTGTCTAGCGCTTATATTCCAATTTCTGCACTCATGATTTGCTCACGAGTTTATGAAGCCATCGAGCGACAAAGTGGTGAATTAGGTCTTTTTGGATTGACAATGACTTACTCTGGACATCCCGTTGCTTCGGCAGTTGCTTTAGAGACTTTGAGGATTTATGAAGAACTTCATATTGTTGATCATGTACGGCAGATTAGCCCCATTCTTCTTGATGGTCTGAAGGATCTTCAGAGTCACCCCTTAGTGAAAGAAGTTCGCGGTATTGGCTTGTTAGCGGGAGTTGAACTCTTAGCCAACAATGGTCCTGAATGTGCTCGTATTGCTGAAGAAGAGGGCGTCATTATTCGGGCCATTGGGGATACTATTGCCTTTTGCCCTCCATTGATTATTTCTGAGTTGGAAGTAAAAGAACTCCTGAAGCGTTTTACCAAGGCTTTGAACCGGCTCTAGGTAAGGCCTTAAAGAACTATTAAATATTGTTAAATTATTATTTCGATTAAATTTTCGCGCCTTCTAAGCCGTAGGTCGCACGTTCGAATCGTGCTGGGCAGGCCAAAACTGTAAAGTATGTGTCCGGTATAAAGTGTAAAGTATGTCTCAGGTCATACAAAACTCTAATTGGTGTAGGGGATGTCAATTTCAAGGAATTGATTATCTACAACATGATCAATCGCATTTACTATTTTTGCAACAGTAAGTTTTATTCTTGGCCAACTAGTAGTTTTCAAAACGATGATTGCTATTTTACGATTTGTCAGATTTTGTTGATAGCTAAGGTTTGTATCTGTTGTTATAAAGACTTCAAACCCTTCAGACTCTGCTGCCGCAAGTAATTCACCATTTTTGAGAGTGGCCCAACCCAATTCAAACGCAGTTAGAACTTCATGTTTTGGTAAGAACTCTCTTAAAGGTGCAGGAGTCCCCTGATCAAATAATATTTTCACGCTGCATATAATGAATTTTTAGCAACGAAATCTAAAACAGCCTTGACTTGTTCTAATTTGATACCTGGGAAGATTTCAGTAAATTCTTGAGCAGTAATCCCATCTTCAAGATTTTCAAAAAGCGCAGCAATTGGTACACGCGAGCCAGCGAATACCAAAGAACCACTAACACGTTCTTTAGCACTTTCAACTGCGTGACAATTTGACCAATTGATCATTTCAAAACTCCTTGAATAAGTTTCATTATGCTACCAAACTTTGAATTGAGCAAATGACAACCTTTTAGATAATAGGTAATGATATCCACGGTCTAAGAAGCCCAAGGTCGCACGTTCGAATCGTGCTGGGCAGGCCAGGAGCTATCCTTTTGCTTTGTAATGTAGAGGAAAGGCTGAAGGGTCTCTAATGGAGTCAATAGATAAATCGATATCTAAGTTTGGCCAGTAGATATGTTTTTCAGATGGCCATTCCACTTCACAAAGTTCTTTAATAGTTACATCCTTAAACCAAGGGAAGTTCTCAAAAGAAAGAAACAGTTCTTCAGTTGGCAATAAAAGCCAAAAACCTTGCGATGAAACCTGTGTGATTTCAATCAAAGAAGTGAGTGTTCCAAGCATTTGTAATTTCCTCATAATGAAGAATAACTAATTTTCTAACTGCATTAATTTGCTGATCAGAAAACCCATAATTTACAGCAATTATGACCTCAGGTGTTAGCCAAAACTTGGCTTCTCCATCAGCATGGCTTACGTGAACATGAATTCGAGGGTAATCCCCCTATTAATAACTAAACTCAAAAGTAGAGTAATCATGACCAGCCGCTGTTTCCGAGTAATACGTTGACCTTTAGATATTTTTTACTCCTTTTAGAGATAGATTATCAAAATTTCCCTCTTTGGAGTGGTGCTAAAAATTTGGTCAGATCAGTGGGGCTGAGGTTGTGGAGACCGTGATAGACTAAATCTGTTATAAAAAAATAAAATACAAAATATGAAAACTCTGGTTTATGGCGCGGGGGCAATTGGTAGTTGGTTAACTGCCGAGTTAACAAAGGCAAATCACGATGTTTGTCTTTTGGCAAGGGGTGAAAACCTCAGAAATTTGCAAGCCAATGGTGTGAAATACCGTGAAATAGGAAGTGAGCAATTTATAGTTCCTGTTCGTTGTATTGCACCTGAGTCCACTGAAAAAAACTTCGACATCATTTTTGTTACGCTGAAATCCATGCAAATAGCTGATGCAGCTCAGGATATCGTTGCTAAATTGTCACCAGGTGGCTCTTTGGTAATGATACAGAATGGGCTACCGTGGTGGTATTTCAGTGGTATTGATTCTCCTTGGAGTGGTAGACGTTTAGAGACATTAGATATAGATGGGTCTCTTACAAAAAATATTCCACTAGAGGCGATTGTGGGAGGGGTTATTTTTAGACCTGTGATCAAAGTTGGTCCTACTGAATACGTTCTTCCAAAAGTTCCAAAATCTTGGTTAACCATTGGCGAAGTTAATAATCAAATTCGTCCTCGGTTATATGAAATTGAAAAATTAGTAGCATCAACTGGTTTTGGAGTTCAAGTCGTTCAAGATATTCGAAAAGCAAAATGGCAAAAATTATTAAGAAACATTGTTTGGAATACGCTTTGTACGATTGGTCAGACTCCACCAGGTAGATATGAAGCTCATCCTTATGGATCTGAAATAGTGCACCTCATCATGAATGAGGCCTTAGCTGTCGCCCATCAACTTGGCATTGATTTGGATATCACCCCTGAAAATGAGTTATTAAGTGTTAAGGGAGATTTTCGAAATACCCCATCAATGCTTCAAGATATCAGAGCAGGTCGTCCTCTTGAAAGTGCAGCAATCATCAAAGTGGTCATCGAAATGGGTGAAATTTTAAATATCCCAACGCCAACTTTACGTATGATTTCATTACTTGTCGATGTTTTGAATCAGACGGCGCAAGAAGAGGGTGGTGGTATTCAGTTAGTTGTTAAATAAATCTTTATTTAGAAAAACTATGAAAATATTGAATCGAATTTTAGTCATACTTGGTATAACTTGTTTCAGTTTTAGCCTGAATATATCTTTACGAGCGCAAGAATACCCGAATAGGCCTATCAAAATTGTTATCCCTTATCCACCTGGAGGTCCCTCAGATATAGTTGGACGATTACTCGGTCAGGCACTCAGTGAAAGCCTTGGTAAGCCGGTGATTATAGAAAGCAAACCTGGTGCTGCAGCTAATATTGGTATTCAATATGTTGCAAGGTCTAATCCAGATGGTTATACACTTTTGTTGGTGAGTAGTAATTTAGTGATTAATCCTAATTTATATGCAAATCCAGGGTATGACGCCATCAAAGATTTTGCGCCAATCATTATGCCGGCGGGTTCGCCTAATTTAATTATTGTTCACCCGAGCTTCCCAGCAAAAAATATTCAAGAATTTTTAGCCTTAATCAAAGCAAATCCTGGAAAGTATGACTTTGCAAGTCCTGGGGGTGGTTCGGGACCGCACCTTAGTGCAGAGTTATTAAAGTTAAAATTAAATTTAAGTATGCAACATATCCCATTTAACGGCGGTGGACCTGCACTTCAAGCCGTTTTGGGCAATCAAGTTCCTATTGGTTTTTCTACACTACCTCCAGCAATTGCTCAGGTCAAGTCAGGAAAATTAGTTGGTATTGCTTTTACAAGTAGTTCGAGATCACCAGTCTTACCAGATACCCCAACCCTCGTTGAATCTGGTGTTCCTGAAGTGGAGGGGGAAACCTTGCAATTTATTGTTGCTCCAACCGGAACACCAAGTGCCATTATTCAGAAACTGAATGTTGAATTTAATAAGGCTATATCAAATTCGGAATTACAAGCAAAGTTGATCAATGCCGGTTACTTTGTTTATAACAATTCACCAGAGCAAACGGCTCAGAAAATTCGTTTGGAGCTTGATAAGTGGGGGGCTGTTATTAAAGCTGGAAAGATTAAACCCGACTAATTTTTCAAGACTTATAAGAAGGGTCTAACTTATCCAGCATGCGAAGGAGTGCTTGCCACTCCCCTTTTTTTTCCTGATAGCCTGGCCTAGAAAAACTTTTCGCCACTCCTTCTGCAACCTCTTGAGTAGGAATAATCAATTTTGCCCCACCGGCAAGAGCCGCAATTTGAATTTGGCAAGCTCTTTCGAGATAATACATATAATCAAAAGCTTCCCGAATAGTATTGCCACAAGTTAGCAGGCCATGATTGTTTAGAATCAGGGTCATCTTATCCCCAATATCTGCGACTAAACGCTGACGCTCCTCTAAATTCAGTGCCACACCTTCATAGGCATGATAGGCAACATTGTTGGTGAGTCGCATGGCATGTTGAGAAATGGGAAGTAATCCTTGCTCTTGAGCAGACACCGCAACACCGGAGGCAGTATGTGTGTGCATGATGCAAAGGACATCGCTACGTGCTTCGTGGATTGCGCTATGAATAACAAATCCAGCTTGATTAAAACCTAAGCCCGTCGGATCATCGACGATTTCGCCGTCAAGTGTTATTTTTACTAAATTAGACGCTTTCACCTCATCCCACATGAGTCCAAAAGCATTTAGTAGGAAGTGGTTATCTGATCCTGGAACTTTGGCAGAAATATGGGTATATATGAGATCCGTCATCTTGAAATGAGCTGCGAATCGATAGCAAGCTGCAAGATTTACCCGAGTTTGCCACTCGGCATCACTTACTTTGCTACGTATATCGTTATCCTGTAAATCCATGGTCTGCCTCCATAATGGGTACCTTTTTATTTATTATAAATTCTATTTCTTATTTTCCCTTTGTTTTCCCCTTTCTTACCTTTTATGTAGGAATTGGGATGACTTGTTTAGTTTTATTACCCCTTCGAAATAATGTCATGACAGAACTATCTTCGATTTTCTGTCATGACTTCCATATTTAGATCCTTGAGATATTCAACTAATGTCTCTGGTAAAAAAACCTGGTGTTGGAGGTGTTTTAAAATCAGCCTCTCCATTAAACACAACTGGACCCGTGATACTTTCAGCTGGGATGAAGTCCATGATCACTTGAATGGCTTTAATGTATTTGTAATTCTGGTCGATTGGATCAAATGTTCCATTGATAGATAACTTAAATCCATCCCTGTGAATGTGTATTTACAAATATCTAAGCTTTCAACAATTTAATCTTCTTCAATTTTGACTTTCGATGGGTACTTATAAGAGGCATAACGAACGACTAAATTGGCTAATGCTAGAATCAAAATCGTTCCTCCTAAAAGCATTACTTCCATTGTTGCATCATGCTTAACATTGACGATACCAATAATTAAACGAGTCACTGCGGTAATTGCTAAATAAATCAAAAACCGCACAGGCATATGATTAGTCTTAAAGTAGATCCCAACCATAGCGCCTATTTCTAAATAGATAAATAACAGCAGCAGATCTTCAATTGACGCATGCGACTTCTGAAACATTTCGTTTGCTGCATAACCTGCCGACCAAACCGTAGCTATACCAATCAAAAATAAAGCAATGTGATGAAATGTTGCCACCATGAAATTTCCAATAGGTGTTAGAGCATGATCTAATTTACTTTCTAGAGTTATTTTTTCTGATGTTCATTTTGCATAAAAATTCCTTCAATATTTATAGATAGGTCTTAATCTAGCGTGATATGCGATTGATAAAGGACTTTCCAATCCATCATCAAATCTTGATATAACTTCACCTGACATCTTTTACATTTGGGTAATTTACAAAAATTCCTGTTGCTAATATTCTCTCTTGAACATCCCGATTTTGCAATAGGGTTTTTCAGAGCATATGAATTTCGTTATTTGAATTACAAATCCTTTATAGTCAATCAGTGTAAATAATTTTTCTTTAAAGTTAATATGTTTTAAGTTATCAGCGAATTCGAGAGTGCTTAGCGGCTCTTTAGTAACTTTAAGTTACCTAGGAGTAGTGTAAATTTTTCTTAAATGCAGTAAAACTGAGCGGATATATAAAATGAAAATAATAACTACTTCTAAAAACCAATTGTTTTTAGGCATCTTGTTTTTCCTAAATGGATTATCAATATCTTCTTTCTTATTTGCACAAACAACTCCTGATCTTATTCTTCATAATGCCAAAATAATTACTGTTGACCAGCAATTTAGAATTGTTCAGGCTATTGCAATTACTGGCAATAAGATAACTGCGACAGGCACTAATGCACTCATCTTAAAACTAAAGGGAAAATCGACTGAAGTCGTCGACTTAAAAGGAAAAACGGTTATTCCGGGATTGATTGATAATCACGCTCACTTTATACGCTCTCCTGAACATATGGAGTTGCGTCTAGATGGAGTTTTATATCGTAAAGAAGCTATCCAACTGATAAAACAAGCTGTAGCAAAAGCTAAATCAGGTGAATGGGTCATTACTATAGGCGGTTGGTCTAGAACGCAGTTCTTAGATGATCCTAGGGGATTTGATCTTGAAGAATTGGACCAAATTTCAAAAAGTATTCCTCTTGTTATTCAGGAGGTTTATCTTCGTACTTTTTTAAACTCTGCAGCAATTACACAATTAAATATTAATGAAAATACACCTGACCCTCGTGGTGGAAAAATTTTAAAAACTGCAAATGGGAAGGTATCCGGTATCGTTGAAGGTGCTGGAGGTGTAGCTTTTATAGCTGCAAAATTGCCCCTACCGAACCCTCAGGAATGGCAAGAAAATGTAAAAACTTACGCAAGTTATCTTAATCAATTAGGTATCACCGCTTGGTATGACGCTGGTGGTCGAGGTATTGATGAGCGTCATTATCATGCTTACCAGTCTTTGGCAGACCAAGGTAAGTTAACTGTAAGAGCTTTTTATACAACCATGCAATCACCATCTAATCCTGAAGAGGTAGATAAAGTTTTATTAGAGGTAAGTGCACAAAAACCTTTTCAGGGTAGTGATTTTATTGACAATATTGGCTGGGGTGAGTCTTTGTATGGACCTGCAACCACAACTTTGCTTAGTAGTGATTATAAAGTTCAGTCGCAAAATATGGAACAGGTCAGAAGATTAATCAAAGCGATTGCTTCAAAAGGATTGATGCTTAATGCACATGTGGAAATGAAAAATGCAATTGATGCCTATTTAGATGAATACGAAGCTCTTAATAAAGAGATCCCAATTAAAGGTTTGAAATGGAGTTTTTCCCACGTAGATCAAATCTCAATTGAACAAATCAATCGTATGAAAAAATTAGGTATGTCTGTAGGACTTCATTGCCGTCCATTAATTCAAGGTCAATTAATGCAAAATGTGCATGCAGACTACTCAAAAACTATGCCTCCATTTAGGATGGTTCAAGATAGTGGAATTACATGGGGACTGGGATCCGATGCAACAGCAGTAACAACTGCTAATCCATTCTATAACCTTGATTTTGCAGTTACAGGAAGAATGGTTAATGGAAAAAAGATTAATTATCAATCTGTGACTCGCGAAGAGGCTTTAATTGCTCACACAAGAAATAATGCTAAATTTTTATTTCAAGAAAATAATATAGGATCTATACAACCTGGTAAATATGCTGATTTGCTTGTGTTAAATAAAGATTATTTAACTGTGCCAATTACTGAGATTCGTAATCTATTTCCAGTGGCTACGATGGTTGCCGGTAAATTTGTCTTCATGAAATAATCTTCATATTTCTCTATTGTTGACTATAGGACTAAATTTTGAAACAGAATTTAACTCTGTATTCACTCTCTCTTTTCAAAGTTATTTCCTTAAAATACACTAATTCATATCAAATATATTGAACTTACCTGATATAAATCAATAACTAAGAGCTATCATGTCACTATTTTGAGTATCTTGTAACTAATGTTACATAAGTCTTTATAAAGCAGATACTATTAGTTGATCTGACCTAATTTTTAGTACCACTCCCAAAGAGAGGAATTTTTGATAATCTATCTCTTAAAGGAGTAAAAAATACCTAAAGGTCAACGTATTAAACCGGAACAAATTGTCATGTTATTGCGTCAAGTCGAAGTTTTGACTGCCAATGGAAAAACACTGGCACAAGCGTGTAAAGAAATTGGTGTTGGTGAACAAAACTACTATCGCTGGCGCAAAATGTATGGCGGTATGGAAATCGATCAAGCCAAGAAATACAAAGAGCTAGAACAGGAAAATGCCCGTTTAAAGAAACTGGTAGCTGACCTGTCCTTGCGTGAGGTGATGCTCAAGGAAGTCATCAAGGGAAACTATTAAGCCCTGCTAAACGCAAGAATGCAGCGCAGATGCTCATGGATAAGTATCATATCTCGGAGCGATCTGCCTGTGGTTTAGTGGGGCTGTCTAGAACAACTTGGCGTCATCTACCTATCCCTAGAGATGATGAAACCCCGATGAGGGCCGAAGTAATTCGGCTCGCTAGTACCTATGGTCGCTATGGTTATCGAACAATCGCTGGACTAATGAGGAACGCTGGTTGGCTCAGTGCGACATCGGCTAAAGTTGCTCGTATTTGGCGAGAAGAAGGTCTCAAAGTTCCACAAAAGCAGCCACCAAGGGGAAGGCTATGGTTAAACGACGGCAGTTGCATGAGGCTAAGGGCTACACATCCTAACCATGTGTGGAGTTATGACTTTGTATTTATCCGAGATGCCTATGGTGGCAAGATACGGATGCTCACGATGATTGATGAATTTAGTAGGAAGTGTTTAACCATCCACTGTGCTAGAAGGATTGGCTCTATCCAAGTGATTGAACAGTTAGCTAATGTCATGGTTGCCCATGGCACCCCTGAATATATTCGAAGTGACAATGGGCCTGAGTTTATTGCCAAAGATCTCAGAAAATGGTTGAGTGGCATCGGCGTCAAGACCGCCTATATTGAACCCGGTAGCCCCTGGGAGAATGGCTTTTGTGAAAGCTTTAACGGAACCTTCAGAGATAACCTACTTGATGGCGAACTCTTTTATAGCCTGAAAGAAGCAAGAGTTGTCGTTGGCGAGTGGGTCAAGCATTACAACCATGTCAGGCCTCATAGCTCTCTAGGTTATCGACCACCAGCACCACAAACCCAAGTACCAAAACTCATCCACAATCAACCCATCATGATCCAATGATA
>Ga0194047_10002296_pt1 | contig 11041 bp, 12 predicted proteins | sample JunL225m_MetaG_2_FD_160070 | JGI IMG/M metagenome (GOLD analysis project Ga0194047, IMG submission 160070) | Anoxic zone freshwater microbial communities from boreal shield lake in IISD Experimental Lakes Area, Ontario, Canada - Jun2016-L221-5m | ecosystem: Environmental > Aquatic > Freshwater...
TATAAAACCTGGAAATCCACAAATTCTTTATCAAATAATTCTAAATCCTAAATTTCAAATGAACTTAATTTTACATTTTATACTTGTCAATTCTGAATTTAACAAGGGCTTGGCCGATGATTTATATGAAGGACAGGAAACCGAAGACAATATAAAACACCTTTGGGAAGACGAAATGAAGGTTTCGGAGCCGGTGAAGGAATTCAAAATTAAGAATAATGCCATTTATACCCTAGCCGGTTACTATCCCGACAATTCAACCTTTAGCTTTGAAATTTGGGATATGACCTTGGTCGATTGCCTCACCGAAGGTGGACAGGAAATGAAATTTGCGGTTTCTAAAAAGCTCATTAAAAAAACAGAAAAAGTGGTGGACGAACCAACGGGTGACACGCATTTGTATTTTTACCTCCATGATAAATTTCCGCTCGAAAACCCGATGGATGGGGTATATATTCTAAAATCTGATTTCCCGAAAGAGTTAAAGAAGAAATAAGGGAAATTAGTTTCAAATCCGTTAGGTGGTAGTGATATTACAACTAATTCTAAGAGGTAATTAGTTGTAACACGGTCAAATTCTAACAAATTGATATCAAAAATGGTATTTTCAACACCGAATCAGTAGGTAATTGAAAAAATATTTTCAACCGCTTGTTGTTTATATTAATTACTTTATTACCTTTGCCGTCCCTAAAAAAATGGGGGAGTGTATTATTTCAACAAAAAAAGAATAAAAATTAAACTTTAAGAAATGCCTACAATATCACAATTAGTGCGTAAAGGAAGACTAAAAGCAGCTAACAAAAGTAAGTCAGCAGCATTGGATTCTTGTCCTCAAAAACGTGGAGTTTGCACACGTGTTTACACCACAACTCCTAAAAAACCAAACTCAGCAATGCGTAAAGTAGCGCGTGTTCGTTTGACAAATAAAAAAGAAGTGAACGCTTATATCCCAGGAGAAGGACATAACTTACAAGAACACAGTATTGTTTTGATACGTGGAGGAAGGGTTAAAGATTTACCAGGAGTTCGTTACCACATTGTGCGTGGGGCATTAGATACTTCGGGTGTTGATGGAAGAAATCAAAGAAGAAGTAAATACGGAACTAAAAAACCAAAAGCAGGGGCAAAAGCAGCACCAGCAAAGAAAAAATAATTATTGATAAATAATTCGTAATTCGAAACTATTTGTAATTCGTAGTAAAAAATGAGAAAAAGCAGAGCAAAAAAAAGAATCCTTTTACCTGATCCAAAGTTCAACGATGTATTAGTTACACGTTTTGTAAACAATTTGATGTATGATGGTAAGAAAAACAAATCGTATGAGGTGTTTTATGAAGCATTAGAAATTGTTGAAAAAAGAACTCCAGATACCAATGGGTTAGAAGTTTTCAAAAAAGCATTGGGTAATATTACTCCTTTGGTTGAAGTACGTAGCCGAAGAGTAGGAGGTGCTACTTTCCAAATTCCATCTGAAATTCGTCCTGAGAGAAGAACTTCAATGGGTATTAAATGGATGATTCTATATGCACGTAAACGTAATGAAAAATCGATGGCACAGAAATTAGCTGGAGAAATTATTGCAGGTGCAAAAGAAGAAGGAGCAGCTTTCAAAAAGAAAGAAGACGTTCACAAAATGGCGGATGCTAACAAAGCATTCTCTCATTTTAGATTCTAAGGCCCATCCCCAACCTTTCCCGAAGGGAAGGGAGACCGAAATTCAATAACATAAATATAAACAAAAAACAATAAAACTATTAAAGTCCTTTCCTTTGGAAAGCATTTAGGATAGGCTGAAAAAATGGCTGATTTAAGATATACAAGAAACATTGGAATTGCTGCTCACATTGATGCTGGTAAAACAACCTGCACCGAGCGCATTCTTTATTATACAGGAGTAAACCACAAAATAGGTGAGGTGCATGATGGTGCAGCTACCATGGATTGGATGGTACAAGAGCAAGAGCGTGGTATTACTATCACTTCAGCTGCAACTACTTGTTTTTGGAAATACAGAGGTGAACAATACAAAGTAAACATTATTGATACTCCTGGTCACGTTGACTTTACTGTTGAGGTGAATCGTTCGTTGCGTGTATTGGATGGTTTGGTTTTCTTGTTTTCGGCTGTTGATGGTGTTGAGCCTCAATCTGAGACAAACTGGAGACTTGCAAATAACTATAACGTTACTCGTTTAGGGTTTGTGAATAAAATGGACCGTTCGGGTGCTGACTTTTTAAATGTTGTAAAACAGGTGAAAGAAGTACTTGGTGGTAATCCATTACCTTTACAATTACCAATTGGAGCTGAAGAAAACTTCAAAGGTGTTGTTGATTTGATTAACAACAGAGGTATTGTTTGGAACGAAGAAGATAAAGGAATGACTTTTACTGAGGTGCCTATTCCTGCAGATATGCTTGAAGAAGTTGCTGAATGGAGAGGTAAATTATTGGAAGCGATTGCTGAATTTGATGATAAATTGATGGAGAAATTCTTCGAAGATCCTGAATCAATTACAGAAAGAGAAGTATTGACAGCTTTACGTCAGGCTTGTATCCACAATAAAGTGGTACCAATGCTTTGCGGCTCAGCATTCAAAAATAAAGGAGTTCAAACAATGTTGGATTTGGTAATGGAATTAATGCCAAGCCCATTGGATAAAGACCATATCACAGGAATAAATCCTGATACTGATTTGGAAGTTACACGTAAACCTGACGTAAAAGAACCTTTCACTGCGTTAGCATTTAAAATTGCAACTGACCCTTTTGTTGGTCGTTTGTGTTTCTTCCGTGCTTATTCAGGTCGTTTGGACGCAGGTTCATACGTATTAAATACTCGTAGCGGAAATAAAGAACGTATTTCACGTATCTTTCAAATGCACGCTAACAAACAAAATGCTATTGATTTTATTGAAGCAGGAGATATTGGAGCAGCTGTAGGTTTTAAAGATATTAAAACCGGAGATACATTATGTGATGAAAAAAATCCGATTGTATTGGAAGCAATGAATTTCCCTGAGCCGGTTATCGGAGTTGCTATTGAGCCTAAAACTCAAGCTGACTTGGATAGATTAGGTGTTTCATTAAATAAATTGGCTGAAGAAGATCCTACTTTCCGTGTTAAAACTGATGAGGATAGCGGGCAGACTATTGTTAGTGGAATGGGTGAGCTTCACTTGGAAATCATTGTTGACCGTTTGCGTCGTGAGTTTAAAGTAGAAGTAAATCAAGGACCACCACAAGTGGCATATAAAGAAACTATTACCGGAGATGTTCAACACCGCGAGGTTTATAAGAAACAAACCGGTGGTCGTGGTAAATTTGCTGATATTCAAGTGGTGATTTCACCGGTGGATGCAGACTTTGACATGACAACAAAAGCAGGAGGTTTACAATTTGTAAACGAAATTTCGGGAGGTAATATTCCTCGTGAATTTATCCCGGCTGTTGAAAAAGGATTTAAAGCAGCAATGGTAAATGGTGTGTTGGCAGGTTATCCTGTTGATAGCTTAAAAGTAAGATTGATTGACGGTTCTTATCACAATGTCGATTCGGATGCTTTATCTTTTGAGATTTGTGCCCGTACTGCTTTCCGTGAAGCATTGCCAAAAGCAAAACCTGTATTACTGGAGCCGATAATGAAAGTAGAAGTACTTACACCGGAACAAAACATGGGTGATGTGGTAGGTGACTTAAACAAAAGAAGAGGTCAGATTGAAGGAATGGATTCAAGAGCAGGTTCACAAGTAATCAAAGCTAAAGTTCCATTGAGCGAAATGTTTGGATATGTAACTACATTGAGAACTATAACTTCCGGACGTGCAACTTCTACTATGGAATTTTCACATTATTCAGAGGCGCCACGTAATACTTCGGATGAGGTAATTGCTAAAGCAAAAGGTAAAACAGAAAAAGTATAAATAAAAAACAATAATTTAATCTATATAAATCGTTCTTTAAAATAAAAATTATGAGTCAAAAAATCAGAATTAAATTAAAATCGTACGACTTCAACTTGGTTGACAAGAGTGCTGAGAAAATTGTAAAAACAGTTAAAATGACTGGCGCTGTGGTAAGTGGTCCAATTCCATTGCCTACGCAAAAGAAAATTTATACTGTATTGCGTTCGCCACACGTTAACAAGAAAGCACGTGAGCAATTTCAATTGTGTTCATACAAAAGATTGTTGGATATTTATAATTCAACTTCAAAAACTGTGGATGCGCTGATGAAATTAGAGTTGCCAAGTGGTGTGGAAGTAGAGATTAAAGCATCGTAGGAATTGCGGAATTCGTCCTTCGACAAGCTCAGGATGACAATAATAGTAAAAAAGAAAAATCAATAAAAATAAGTAATAATGTCTGGAATAATAGGTAAAAAAGTAGGAATGACCAGTATTTTCGGTGCCAATGGTAAATATATACCATGCACAATAATCGAAGCTGGTCCTTGCGTGGTAACGCAAGTAAAAACCTTGGAGAAAGACGGATACGCTTCGGTACAATTGGCTTTTGATGAGAAGAAAGAAAAACATACTTCTTCTGCAATGAAAGGTCATTTTGCTAAAGCATCTACTACTCCTAAACGTAAAATTGTTGAATTCAAATATTTTGAAACAGAGCAAACTCTTGGAGGAGTTATCGATGTGAATTTATTTGCTGAAGGTGATTTTGTGGATGTAGCAGGAACTTCAAAAGGTAAAGGGTTTCAAGGTGTTGTAAAACGTCACGGATTTGGTGGTGTAGGTGGTACTACTCACGGTCAGCATGACAGATTACGTGCACCGGGTTCATTAGGTGCATCATCATGGCCTTCACGCGTATTCAAAGGAATGAGAATGGCGGGAAGAACAGGTGGCGACAGAGTGAAAATTCAAAACTTGCAAGTAGTAAAAGTAATGCCTGAAAAAAATCTTTTGATTGTAAAAGGTTCGATAGCAGGTGCAAAAGGTTCATACGTAACGATTGAGAAATAAAATGGAAGTATCAGTAACAAATATAAGCGGTAAAGCTACTTCTAAGAAGGTGAGCTTAAACGATGCAATCTTTGGCATCGAGCCGAATGACCATGCGATTTATCTGGATGTGAAACAGCATTTGGCTAACAAACGTCAGGGTACTCATAAATCAAAAGAAAGAGGTGAGGTATCTGGGTCGACTAAAAAACTAGGGAAACAAAAAGGGGGCGGAGGCGCTCGTTCAGGTTCTATTAAATCGGGAACTAAAGTAGGTGGTGGCCGTATTTTTGGACCACGTCCGAAAGATTATTCTTTCAAATTGAATAAGAAATTGAAACGCCTGGCTCGTATTTCTGCTTTGACTTATAAAGCAAAAGCAAGTAATATTACTGTGTTGGAAGATTTCAATTTTGAAGCTCCTAAAACTAAACAGTATCAGGATTTGATGAATAACTTGAAACTTGCTGATAAAAAGACGTTGCTGGTACTTGGTGCTGCAAACAAGAATGTGTTTTTATCTTCAAGAAATTTAACGAATGCAAAAGTTGTTTGTGCATCGGATTTAAACACGTATGATATTTTGAATGCAACTAATTTGTTGCTTGTTGAAAGTTCAGTGAAGGAAATAGAAACTCTTTTAAATAATTAAAAAAATGAGCATAATAGTAAAACCGGTTATAACCGAAAAGATGACTGCACAGGGCGAGAAAATGAATCGCTATGGATTTGTGGTTGATAAAACTGCTAATAAAGTGCAGATTAAAAAGGCTGTTGAAAAACTTTACGGAGTTTCTGTAGAGTCGGTAAATACTCAAAATTATATTGGTAAGGTAAAAACTCGTAATACTGAATCTCAAGGGACGTCGAGTGGGAGAGTTAATCAATTTAAAAAAGCAATTGTTACATTGAAAGATGGTGAGGCAATTGATTTTTACGCCGGGATTTAATTTTGAAGAGTATTAAGAATTAAGTACAAAGTAGTAAGAGTGCTTTGTGAAAGAAGAGGGATAACGAAAGTTGTTCCTCTTTTTTTTGTGGCTTGCCCGCTAACGAAAGTCATACTTCATATGGATAGCAATTTTACTTTTATTGTATTTGGCGTTGTTTTATTGATTACCATTGACCAAAACTTATAAAATGGAATTACAAATAATACAAAAAAGGATTTTTGAAATACACGGACAACGTGTAATGCTCGATTTTCATCTTGCTGAACTCTATGGAGTGGAGACCAGGGCATTAGTTCAAGCAGTGAAAAGAAACATCAAAAGGTTTCCTGAAAGATATATGTTTCAATTGTCAAAAGAAGAGGCTAAAACTTTGATATCACAAATTGTGATATCAAAAACTGAAAAGCGGGGAGGCACTCAAAAATTGCCTTATGCGTTTACCGAACATGGCATCACGATGTTATCGGCGGTATTAAGAAGCGACACTGCAATTAAAACAAGTATTGCAATAGTTGATGCATTTATCTTATTAAAACAATACCATAATAATTTTGAACTGCTGAATAAACGAATAGAAGAGCTGGAAGCAAAGTTTAATACCAAGATTGAAAATATAAATGAAGTAATTAATTTTCTGCTTACACAACCCGAATTAATAGTAAACGAAAAGAAAGCTGCTGAAAAGGCGGAAAGAAACCCAATAGGTTTTAAAACGAAGAAATAATAACCCTTGTGTATTGCAATTATAAGTAATTTAGCCAGCATAAATAAAAATTTCAAATGAATATTCAATCTGTAAAATTAGATTTGGTTCAAAAACTTTTATCTGTTAAAAACGAACAGGTATTAAAAAAGATAAACCATATTTTAGAAAAAGAAATAATTGTAGCTTATACCATTGAAGGAAAACCATTGACAAAGGAACAATACAATAAAAATTTGTTGGCTGCCGAAAAACAAATTAAAGCAGGTAATTTTATTACTCAGGAAGAGCTTGAAAAAAGCAAAATAAAATAAACTCTATACCTTACAACTAATTTCACTACTTTTACAAACACAAATACAATAAAGCAATTATGGATATTTCAATAAATCAAATACAACTGTTTCAAATACTGAAACAAAAGTTGGGCGATAAAGAAGCCGAAGCTTTAGTAACGTTTGTGGAAACAAAAGTAAAAGAAGAAAGCACCCACAACTTAAATGTAATAGCAACAAAAGTAGATATTGCTTTAGTAAAAGATGGAATTACAAAACTGGATGTAAAAATTTCTGAAACTAAATCTGATATTATAAAATGGATGTTTATTTTTTGGATAGGCAGTATTTCTGTAATTACAGGTATTTTATTTGCAATGCTTCATTCATTTATTAAATAAAATAGTACATTTACACCACAAATAAAACACACTTTCTCTTGAAAATACAACTACTAAATACTACCCCCTCTGAAAGCCACGCCTGCGTAGAGAGAGAGAGAGAGAGAGAGAGAGAGTAAAACAGTACACACCTTTATTTATACTATTACCAAAACGCTTTGTGCTTATGCACAAGGCGTTTTTTATTTTTTATCAATTCAATTAATATCTATTAACTAAAAACAAAACAAAAATGAAAAAACAATTACTTTTTATGTTTACTGCTTTATGCAGTTTTACAGCTATGGCACAAGTGCCTAATTATGTGCCAACAAATGGCTTGGCGGCTTGGTATTCTTTTAGTGGAAACGCCAACGACCTTAGTGGTAATAATAATAACGGAACTGTTACAGGAGCAACATTGACCACGGATAGATTTGGTAGTACTAATAGTGCATACAGCTATAACGGTACAAGCAGTTTTATAAATGTTTTAAATTCTGCTACATTACAATTTAATGGTGGATTAACTCTTTCTGCTTGGTTATATCCTACATCCCTGCCTACACCTACATCTTATTTTCTTTCTAAAGGAGCTGATGGCGGCACTCCTAATTCTTGGAATGCATATGTTTCTGGAACTCAACTTGCAGGTGTTGCTATTTATGATAATACAGGTATTAATAGTTTGAATATAACATCAAATACAACTATAATTACTACAAATCAATGGGTAAATGTAGTATTTACCTTTGATGGTGGAAATATAGCAAATTGTTATGTAAATGGACAATTAGTATACTCTATGCCATTCTCTTATACTGTGTTTTCCAACACTTATGATATCAAATTCGGCAAAAGATATATTTCAGGACTACCTTATTATTGGAATGGAAAAATTGATGATGCAGGTATTTGGAATCGTGCACTTACTCAATGCGAGGTACAAGAACTTTATACAAGCTCTTCGGTAAATGCACCGACAGCCTCCATCACTCCACAAAGTTCTACAACATTTTGTACAGGAGGTTTTGTAAACTTAAATGCAAATACAGGAACAGGTTACACTTATCAATGGTATAATAATAACGTATTAATAAGTGGCGCGACTAATAGTACTTATACTGCAAACCAGGGAGGAAGCTATACGGTAGTTGTAAATAACAGCGGTTGTACTGCTACAAGTACTGCTGTGGCAGTAACTGTAAATACAGCACCAAACAGCGGTGTAACTGTTTCGGGTGCTACTACTATTTGTTCGGGCAACAGTGTAACACTTACAGCGCAGGGTACAGGAACTTATTTATGGAGTAATAATGCTACATCAAATGCAATTACTGTAACCCAAACGGGTAATTATTCGGTAACGGTAACAGCCAATGGCTGTTCGGCTACAAGCGGCATTACGGCTATAACGGTAAACCAAACACCTACAGCATCCATAACTCCAGTAGGTGCTACTACTTTTTGTCAAGGTGGTTTTGTAACGCTTAATGCAAGTGGTGGTGGCACGTATCAATGGAATACAGGAGCTACTTCATCAAGTATCAATGCCAATCAATCCAATACGTATTCGGTAATAGTTACATCCAATGGCTGTTCGGCTACAGCGAGCCAGACGGTAACGGTAAATCCTAACCCAACCGTAACGTTGGGCGCATTAAGTAATTTCACAAATATAAATGCTGCACCGGTTACGTTATCAGGCAGTCCTTCGGGAGGTACTTATATAGGAGCAGGTGTTTCGGGTACTACTTTTAATCCAAACACAGCTGGTTTGGGAACTCATTATATTCATTATAATTATACCACAGGTGCAGGTTGCAGTGGCAGTGCTACACAAAGCACCATAGTTTATGATACTACAGGTTTGGTTTGCACTACTTATGACACCTTGCTTACTTCGGTAACTGATACTTTAATAATACATGCGGTACTTACGGGTGTAAATCCGCCAAACAATACCAATACTATAAAGGTGTATCCAAATCCTGCTTCCGACCATATTTATATTAATAACGGAAACTACGCTACTATGGCTGGTTATAGTTGCACCATCACCAATGCGCTTAGTCAGCAGGTATTTTATTCGCTTATTAATCAACAGCAGTTTTATATCAGTTTGAGCACTTGGACAGGGCATGGTATTTATTTCCTCACCATACGCAATGCAGCTAATAGTGTAATAGAAGTGAAGAAAATAGTAATACAATAAAGAAAATGAAAAATATCAACACCATAAATTGCTCGCGCGAGGGGTATAATACTCCTCTAAGTGCTTCTACATAATACTAAATACTTCTTATTTATAAAAAGCGAACTAAAGTCCGTTGGCTACTGCATAAGTTCCAACGGGCTTTTTGTTTTTAAAAAGCGTTGCAGTTTCAAAAAAGCGGTCGGCTTACAGGTTAGTCGGTACGGAATCATCGTTCCGCTGTACGGAATGATGATGAGTCCGCACTGCGGAGAAGCTTCGCCGTGCGGAATGATGACGAGTCCGCACGGAATGATGACTGTTCCGTGCGGAATGATGACGAGTCCGTACGGAATGATGACGAGTCCGTACGGAATGATGTCTGTTCCGCACGGAATGATGATGATTCCGTACGGAACAATGATGATTCCGAGCGATATTTCGGGAGTGCCGAAGGTTGGTTTTAACCATTTATCCAGACTGGATGCAGGTTTGATGAAGCTATTTCAGCAGTTGCCCGAACTTTTGTAGAGTTTGGGTGGTAAGCGAAATAACAAATTAAGTTGGTTATACAAGATTTTCTGTGGCATAGAAAAATATAACCACATAGACACATAGGTGGAAAGTAAAACAATAGAAAAATGAATTTTTACACATAGCTCATGTATGTGAAAAGCGAAGCTTCTATGAATTATAAATTTTTTTAAATAGATGCTATGTGCCTATGTGGTAAAAAAAACGGTTATCCACAAGAAACCTTGTAGAACCATTAAGTTTAATCATTAACACAAAAATCAGAATAAAAATGAACAATCCAATAAAAATAGCTGCGTTAGATTCACATCTTATAAATGCTGATAAAATAATACAAATGCGAGCAGTAGCCAATGTAATGAAAAATGATGCCGATGCCGACATCAAAAATCAGGGAATATCCCTTGATAAAGAGGCGCAGGCAATGGAAGATGCTGCCACGGCACAAAAAAATGCGCATGATTTGTCGATAAGCTGCACCCAGGCAGTAAAAAAAGAGGCAAAAACAGGCAGCGAAGTGTATTCCACTTCCACCGGTTTGTTGGAAACCAAGTTTCCAAACGATGACGTGAAATGGAAAACGTACTCGGTAGAACTAACGCTGCCAGGCAGTGCTGCTGTGTTGCCGGATGCTGTAAAAGGCGGCTCGGTGGTACAAAGTCCGTTTGCAGGCAGAGGCATTATGCACTTTAATCACTTGAAAAAAGTTGATTTTTACAAAGTGATGGAAAGCACCGGCGACCCGGCAGATTTAACAACATTTTATCCAGCCAATCCTTCTACTTTTGATTCGTCGGTAGGAGGGGAGGTGTTCCCAAAGGTTATTGGAAAGCCAACATTCTGGATAATAATAGCGCATAATCACGCAGGTGATGGACCTCCATCGGCTCCGTTTACTAATACTATTCATTAGCAATGGAAGGTTAATATAGAAACTCCTTACAGCAATGTGAGGAGTTTTTTTATTAAAGATAGGGAAGAGAAAGTAAATGAAATAAAAATTTATTTTCAACAGATTGTTGTTTATATAAATAAATTTTCTACTT
>Ga0194047_10002299_pt1 | contig 11030 bp, 9 predicted proteins | sample JunL225m_MetaG_2_FD_160070 | JGI IMG/M metagenome (GOLD analysis project Ga0194047, IMG submission 160070) | Anoxic zone freshwater microbial communities from boreal shield lake in IISD Experimental Lakes Area, Ontario, Canada - Jun2016-L221-5m | ecosystem: Environmental > Aquatic > Freshwater >...
CTTTCATTACGTCAGAAAGCATGAACTTATTTTGAGTGTCATGGCATTAGATATGTTTGCAGTACTTTTTGGTGGGGCTGTTTCAATCCTCCCTGCCTTTGTCAAAGAAGTACTGAATGCAGGACCGGAAACACTCGGCATCTTGCGAGCTGCTCCAGCAGCAGGCGCTGTACTGACTGGGATTTATCTGGCAAGGAGACCCTTGCTAAATGACTCTGGCAGATATTTATTTCTATCGGTTGCCGGGTTTGGTCTATCCATCATCGCCTTTGGTATTTCAAGCAATCTATGGGTGTGCGCCTTTTTCTTATTTATCTCAGGATGCTGTGACTCTATTTCTGTGGTGATTCGGGGTAGTGTCATGCAACTGACTACGCCAAATCATATGCGCGGCAGAATTAGCGCCATCAATGGCATCTTCATAGGATCTTCCAATGAACTTGGCGCCCTCGAATCAGGCATTGCTGCGAGCCTCATGGGCTTAGTTCCCTCGATTGTCTTTGGTGGAGCTGCAACAATTGCCGTGGTTATCTTAACCTATCGACTCGCACCCCACCTAAGAAAATTAAACCTAAAAGATATTTCTTAAGACCATCGAGAATTATTTAATCTCGGGCAGCTCTTTCTGAATAATTTTTAAGCCCTCACGCAAAGCATCTTGATAGCGTTTGCGTTCCGCTTTAATCGTCTCTGCAGTCCAAGGAAAAAATCCTTCTCCTGTTTTCATGCCAAACTTTCCACTCTCAACCCGCTCACTTAAGCACTTGGCAATCGTTGGAGAATTATTTAGGGATGGGTAAATGGTGGCACCCCCTGCGGCATGGATTTCTAGGCCAGCATGATCACGCTGCATCGCAGGACCTGCAGCAATATACCGAAAACCAAAGCCGAATCGAACGGCTTTATCAATATCTTCAGGAGTGCATATACCCTCGTCCACCATAGAAAATGCTTCTCTTGATAAAGCATGTTGCAAGCGGTTTGCCAAAAAGCCTGGTAAATCTTTTTTGACAGTAACTGGCACCATGCCACAAGCCGTCATTAATCTGGTGAGGCTTTCGGCAACCATCGGTGATGTTTTTGCGCCATAAACAACTTCCACACAGGGAATTAAATGGGCTGGCATAAAAAAATGTAGGCCAATCATTCGGGCAGCTGTTTTTAAGTCACCTGCAATTTGACTAATAGGAAAGCTTGTGCTGTTACTGGCTAACACTGCTTCGGGTTTTGCATACTGCTCGAGCTTAGCAAATAACGCTTGCTTGATATCAAGACGCTCTGGTACGCATTCAATCACCAAGTCTACATCTGACCAATCCACCTCTTCTAGAGACCCGGCAACACTCAATAGATGAAGACGATTTTCATAACCGAGTTCGACCAAGGTATTGGCAAAGTAATCGGGTAAAAGAGCACGACGCTCAGTAGTGGGTTCCACTACTTGAACAGCACAACCTCCACGTGCACATACGGCTGCAACGTCTGCGCCCATCGTGCCACCTCCAACAATCACTACCTTTGTTTCGGCTGGGGTAAACAACATGACATTCTCCTAAATGGTGCGGACTTTCGACGGGAAATTCTCTTACAATAGAGTCATTATTCCAATAAAAAAGTTAGTGAGACATGATCCCCGTCAATTCGGTGCTACAGGTCGGCTATTTCCCTGAAATTATGCAGGCAGAAATTGATCGGCGCTTTAAGCCAACACCCCATCTAGATCCGACTGCTACTGCACCTGTAGGAAACTTTGAGGCCATCCTCATTCGCTCGAATACTAAACTGCCCACATCCTTGGTGAAGCAATTGCCCAGCGTTCGGATGGTGGCGACGTGTGGAGTTGGATATGACAATCTTCCTCTGGACTATCTCAAAGAACGCGGCATCAAAGCAAGCAATACCCCAGGTGTCCTTAATGATGCGGTCTGTGAATTGGCCATGGGGATGATGTTTGGGCTGCTGAGGCGTATTCCAGAAGCCCAGGACTTCGTTAAAAGTGCTGCATGGTCAAAGAGCTTATTCCAGCTCACCTCCACCCTGGCAGGTAAGCGCGTTGGGATTGCCGGCATGGGTCGAATTGGCCAGGACTTGGCTGAACGACTTTTACCTTTTAAGGTGGAGATTGCCTACAGCGGCCCGAATCCAAAAGATTTGCCCTATACCTACTTCAACAAAGTCAAAGATTTAGCAGCAGCTTGTGATGTCGTTTTTCTGGCCTGCCCAGCCACGCCCGATACGGAGAGAATGATCAATACGGAGGTATTAGAGGCGCTTGGGCCTCATGGATACTTAATCAATATTGCACGTGGTAGTGTTGTAGATGAAACCGCTCTTTTATATGCACTGCAACATAAAAAGATTGCTGGCGCTGCCTTAGATGTCTTTGAGAATGAGCCTAATCCCAACCCTGCCTTCTTAACACTAGATAATGTTCTCTTAACGCCACATATTGGTAGTGCCACTACAGAAACACGAATAGCAATGACCAATTTAGCAGTAGATAATTTAGAAGCTTTTTTTAACCAGCAGTCCCTTCTTACAGAAGTTAAAAATTAAATCGGAGCACGTATGACTATCACCCTACATCCATCCACATTGCCTGCAGTGCTATCGCCTGTACTAACACCGTTCAAAGCGGACGGTAGTCCTGATGCACAAAAACTGCTAAAGCAATGTAAGTGGTTAGATGCCAGTGGCGTTGGTCAAGCAATCTTTGGAACAAATTCTGAAGCGAACTCCATATCTGATCCGCAAAAGATGAGTGCTTTAACTGCTCTGATTGAAGGTGGTTTAAACCCAGAGCATATGATGCCTGGCACAGGCGCTACCTCTATCGATGCGACTGTCACCATGACACGTCATGCAGTAGCGCATCATTGTGCAGGCGTTCTGATGCTGCCTCCTTTTTACTACAAAGACATTTCTGATGATGGCCTATTTGCTTACTTCTCAGAGGTGATTCAGAAGGTTGGTAGTGCAGCCTTACAAATTTATATCTACAACATTCCTCCTGTATCTAAAATTACTTTAAGCCTGTCACTACTTGAGCGCTTAGCTAAGGAGTACCCAAAGACCGTGGTTGGTATGAAAGATAGTTCTGGTGACTGGTCTTACACCGAGTCTGTGATTAAATTGCTAGCGCCATCAGGCTTTCGGGTATATGCCGGCAGTGAAGTATTCCTGATGCGTACTTTACGCGCGGGCGGCGTTGGCTGTATCTCCGCGACTGCGAATGTAAATCCAAAGGAAATGGCAGAGCTCGCAGCACATTGGAGAGAATCGAACGCGGATGATCGTCAAGTAGAAATGGATAAACTGCGCGCCATTTTTGCGCAATATCAAATGATTGCTGGCATGAAGACCGCCGTTGCACATTACAGTAAAGATCCAGAATGGTTGAGAGTTCTTCCGCCACTCATGCAGTTAACTGCAGAGCAACAAGCAAAACTTTTAAGCGAATTACAAAAAGCCAATTTTTCTATGCCAGGCCTTTAATTACTAAATTAATAGGAAACAATCATGAAATTACTTAAATTCATTGTGCTCTCACTGAGCTTTTTCTGGGTGGGTGCACAGGCTCAAAATATTTCCATTGCAACGGGTGGAACGGGTGGTGTTTACTACCCCATGGGTGGTGGTCTTGCTGCCATGCTCTCTAGCAAAGTCCCAGGGATGTCAGCTACAGCTGAAGTCACTGGCGGTTCTGTAGATAACTTAAAGTTAATTGGTACCGGCAAACCATATGTTGCTTTCTCCATGGCTGATGCTGCTAAAGACGCATCTGTTGGTGACGATAAATTTAAAGACAAGCCAGTAGATTTGCGCACCTTGCTGATACTTTATCCAAACCTCATGCACGTCGCCACCGTAGAATCAACCGGCATTAAATCAATGAAGGATTTAAAAGGTAAGCGCATTAGTACCGGTGCGCCAGGAAGTGCAACTGAAGTAATGGCATTTCGCTTGCTAGAGGCTGCAGGTTTAGATAAAGATAAAGATGTTAAGCGTGAACGCTTAAGCGTTGCCGAATCTGTCAACGCTGTCAAGGATCGCAAGATCGATGCATTCTTTTGGGTAGGCGGTTTGCCAACTGCAGCAGTGACTGATCTTGCTAATAGCCCTGGCATGAAAATTGTGATGGTTGATACAAATGCTGAAGTGCCTGCTATGAATAAAAAATATGGCAACCTTTACTTCCCAACGGTGATCCCAAAAGCTACCTATAGTGGTATGGCAAAGGATAATAAGGTAGCAGCTGTAGCCAATATATTAGTTGTCAATGCCAATATGTCTAATGAGGATGCCTACAAAATCGTCAAGGCCATTTTTGACAATCAACTTGATCTTGTCCGCTCACATGCTGAGTACATCAATATCAAATTAGAAAACCAAAAAGCCAATGCAACGCCAGTTGCTTATCATCCAGGTGCGCTGAAGTACTTTAAAGAGAAAAATATTAAAGTGAATTAGTTTTACCAAACCAAGGGGGTGAGTTAATCTCACCCCTTTTTGCTTTACTGCTGTCATCAATAAAAAAGATATATAGGCCAAGAGATGAGTCAAAACTTAATCGACAACGAAACCCAGGAGAAACTAGACGCCTTCATCAAGCAGGAAGAAGGGGATTCAAATGACTATAAAGGTCTACTGGCAAAGTTCATCACTCTAGTAGCAGTTGGAATGTCTTTGTTTCATTTATACGCAGCATATTCTATTGTTCCCACCCAACAACTTCGTGTGATCCACGTTGGACTAGTCTTATTCTTGGTGTTCTTGAGTTTTCCTATTACTGCACGTTTCAAAAATCGATTAATGTTGTGGGATGTAGTGTTTGCTATTGGATCGCTTGCAATTGCTTATTACATCCTCAGTGGAGGCGACGATTTTTCTGATCGCAATACTGCACCCAACCCTACCGATGTCATAGTTGGTATTGGCCTGATCCTCTTAATTCTGGAGAGCGTCAGAAGAACCAATGGTATGGTTCTTGTTACGGTTACCGTTCTCTTCTTACTATATGCATTATTTGGAAACTACCTGCCTGCCCCTTGGACGCATAAAGGATATGATCTAGATCGTTTAGTCGGCTACATGTATATGACGCTGGAGGGCATCTACGGTACCGCTGTAGACGTTTCTGCCACACTAATTATTCTGTTCACCATTTTTGGCGCCTTCCTGCAATTTACCGGCGCTGGAAAATTCTTCATCGACTTCTCCTTTGCGGCAATGGGCGGTAAATCGTCTGGGGTTGGTAGAACGATTGTGCTGTCTTCATTCCTGATGGGTGGCCCATCAGGTTCAGGTGTAGCTACAACGGTGACTGTCGGATCTGTCGCGGCTCCCATGCTAGAAAAAGTAGGCTATGAAAAAAATGCCGCTGGTGGTCTGTTGGCTGCTGGTGGACTTGGCGCCATTATCTCTCCGCCGGTATTAGGCGCAGCAGCATTCTTGATTGCCGACTTCCTCAAAATCTCTTATTTGGATGTTTTGCTAATGGCAACCATCCCGACCATTTTGTTCTATCTTGGCTTGTTTGTCATGGTGGAGATCGATGTTCGTAAATATGGTATGAAGCATATTCATTTTGAATCCGCTGAAAGTGCTTGGCAGCTAACCAAAAAATATTGGTTTCATTTCTTCTCGCTGATCTCGATCGTAGTATTTATGATGTTTGGCTTCTCACCAGTGATGTCTGTATTCTGGGCCACGGTAGTTTCGGCCTTCTCGAGTATGCTGCGCGAAGATACAGCCATCATTCCTTGGGCCTGGTTTAAAGGTAAAGAGCCGATTCTTGCTGGCCTCTATAACTCCAATCTCACTAAAGCCTTGGCTTCAGGCTCTACTGGTGTGTTGGCAATTGCCGCAACGTGTGCCGGCGCAGGTCTGATCGTAGGTACAGTAACGCTTACTGGTTTAGGGCTTAAATTTAGCTCCATCGTGATCCAGTATGCCGGCGGTTCTTTATTACTTACTGCAATCTTTACTGCCTTGATTGTGTGGATCGTAGGCCTTGCAGTTCCTGTAACTGCTTCTTATATTATTTGCGCAGTGATTGCAGCGCCAGCCTTAATTAATTTAGGCGTTCCCGCATTCGCAGCCCATATGTTTATTTTCTATTACGCAGTTCTTTCAGAAGTTTCGCCTCCAACCGCTCTATCGCCATTTGCTGCTGCTGCGATTTGTAAAGGCAATCCTTATAAAACGACATTGCAAACGTGGAAGTATGTTGCTCCGGCTATTTTGGTGCCATTCATGTTCGTACTCGATAAATCTGGTATCAGCTTATTGCTAATGGGCTCTACCAGTGCACTTGAACAAGCAGATTGGATGCAAATTGCCTGGATCTCCTTTACTGCGGTAGTCGGCATCATTTGCTTGGCTGGTGGACTACAAGGTTGGTTTATTGAAAAAACCAAAATATTTGAACGCCTCATTATGGTGATCTCTGGAGTTGCCTTAGCTTATCCATCTACTGAAGCAGACTTGATTGGCTTTGTTGGTTTTGGCTTGGTTCTAGTGACGCAAACCATTACCCATTTCAAACTAAATCCACGATCCTCGACTTAATGTGAGCCTAATAACAATCAAGCCCGCAAATGCGGGCTTGATTGTTTAAGCGAAGATACTTGCCAAGTATTCTTTAACTGATTTTTTTCCAGGCCGCTTTACCAGCATACTTTTTGATTTCAGCTTCATCAAACTCAAAGCCAAGACCTGGTGTTTGATGCAAGATTAAATCACCGTTCTTAAAAGTAAGCTGCTTATTAATCAGTCTTCGAAAATTTAAAACCTGATCATCTAAAAAGAATTCTACAAAGCGTGCATTGGGTGTTGCTGCAACTAATGGTGCATGTAGATCATGCATCCAATGTGGGCAAATAGTGATCCCTTTAAGATCAGCATATGCAGAGATACGGCGCCACTCAGTAATACCCCCACAGACTGCTGCATCTGATTGCAAAATAGCTGCGCCGCCAGCATCAATCAACTCTCTAAAACGCCAGCGTCCCGCCTCCATTTCACCAGTAGCAACATTGATGGAGGTTTGAAGGGCCAGAGCAGCATGCAAATCAATCGCATCCGGAGAGAAAGGCTCCTCAATCCAATAGGGGTTATAAGCTTCAAAGCGGCGAACATATTCCAAAGCAGTGGGTAAATCACGCCAGGCATTATTAGCATCTAGCATTAATAAAATATCTTCGCCAATAGCTTGGCGAGCTGCCTTTACCCTTGCCTCCTCTTCTGAAGGCGATAAGCGGCCTACTTTCATCTTGACGGCTTTGAATCCCTGCTTAACGTAGGTCTCCATTTCTTTACCTAATTTAGCAGGCGTCTTTCCATCAAGGTAATAGCCGCCACTAGCATAGGCTGGAACACGATCATCAACGACTGCGCCCAAATAGTGATGCATAGGTAAGCCTACAGAGCGGGCATTTAAATCCCATAAAGCCGTATCCAAAATGGATATCGCTCTCATCACTACGCCGGCGCGTCCTTGCAAGATGGATTCGTTATACATCTCCATCCATAACCCTTCACTTCGATGGCTATTCTGACCAATTAGTTTAGGTGCTAATAATTGCTCAACAGCGATCTTGGCAATATCCCCACCAGCACTGCCAACATAACAAAAACCAATGCCCTCATTCCCATCCTGACCCCGCACTTTGACTATGCAATAGTGGCGTTCCGATACGGTACGAGTAGAAAATGAAGTGACCTTGTCCAAAGGCACTGCTACCGAAGCAACTTGTACGGACTCAATAATGGGCATCTGAACTCCTTAAACAAAAAAATATTGTATCGATTATTTGCTTTTTGAGAGGGGGTCCAAATAGGACTTCATAGAGAAGAACAAGTCATTTTTGGCATTTACACATTCAGAGAGCGGTATTTGCTGCATCACAACAAAAATATCGCTACCTAGTCTCACAGTATTAGATAATGACGTTGTGAATAAAACAGTAACTCAAGGCATTGGGGCTTCTCATTGGCTGCTCCCCATCTATAGCTGCGTACTTGCAAGTTTGATACTAGTGCTAGCGCCTACAGCACAGGCGCAAACCAAACAAAATCAAAAAGCGTCTTCGACCACTCAAAAAGTCATCATTCAAAGTACAGGTCAGCGTAGCTTTAAAGACAATGCCTCCAATAACGGAATGAAGTCGAATAGCCTTAATCCAGCTCTGTTCCAACGTAAAGATCCAGATGAACTTGTTTTGGACAGCGCAGGCAATCTAGACTACCGCATCAGTCAAGGCTGCATCAGAAGAAGTTTGAATGAAGATAGGCTACCAGCAAATATTGGGATTGATAATCGCGCTTTTTCTGAATTCTTCAAAACGCAAACCAAAACCTTCTTTGATCGTATGCGTGGTGAATGCATTCCCTATGCAGTTGCATTTGGTAACCGTAATCGCTTCGATTCTCTCAGCATTATGAATGGCCCTATTCAAGATGCCAAAACCGAAGTTTGGACATTTACGCCTTCAGCCTTTGGTGGCTTTTTAGTACAGCAGGATTATTTGAGAAATGAATCTACAAACCTTTCAGAAATTCGTCTACCGCTGCGGGAGGTTTTATATGATCCTAGCAAAGTAGCCGATTCATTACCCATGGAATTGGTTTGGGAACTGAACTCCCTCATCAAGCAGATTTATCCCGAAGACAATAGCTCCCTCGAAAATACCAATAGCGTAGTTCGTATCATTGTTGATTTTGGCGATCGCGAGCGTTGGGCCCAAATCTGGGCTGTTGAAATTATTGATCCTACCAATAAAGAAGTTTTTGCAAGTGCGTATTGGGTGGAGCGTAATGATATTCCGGGCGGCTTTTTTACCGGCAGCGGTGAGTCACTCGAGAGATCTTTTTGGACTAACCCTCTGAGCTATCGCCGTATTTCCCGCGGCGTAGGAAGTGTTAGGGCATCCTCAGGCAAACGTACTAGTAGCAAAATACCTACTACCCAAGCTGCGCCGCCTAAACCACGCTACCGTACCCATATGGGAATCGACTATGCTGCGCCCACGGGTACACCCGTCTTTAGCGTAGCAAATGGCAAGGTAGTTCATTTAGGTTTTAACGGCGCCTTTGGTAACTTAATCGTTTTAGAGCACCCTGGAAACTACCATACCTACTATGCGCACTTAAGTAACTACAACGTCGAATTAGAGCTAGGTAATGAGGTACGTCGGGGTTTAGAAATTGGCTACGTTGGATCAACTGGAAGATCGACTGGACCACACCTACATTTTGAATTAAGAAAGAATGGTATTTACGTTGATCCTTACGGTACAAAGACGCAACTCGATCTATGGTCTATGCGCGATAACGAGAGTGGTCAACTCACCCGAGAAATCTTACTACTTGGAAGTCCGATTCAAAATTAAAAAGGGTCCTGAGGACCCTTTTTAATTGGAGTAAGAATACCTTATGCAAGCACTAATACAGGTATGCCTGCATGCACAATGACTTCATGTGTCTCGCTACCAAGTAACATTCCTGTGATACCGGTACGCTTATGTGAAGCCATCACAATTACGTCAGCCTTCGCTTTCTTGGCTGCATCCAAAATGCCTGCTGACAAATTAGAATTTGCAATCTGAAGGGTTTTTGCTTTGATGCTTGTACCAAGCACTGTAGCTGCTTTTTTAAATACGCCTTGAGCATAGGCATCACAAGCTTGCTGATGTTCTTTTTGAGAAACGCCATAGCCCATGGTGCTATCGGAATACACTGTTGGTGGCATTGGATCTGATACATAGACCAAAGTTACCGCGGCTTTATCTGCCTTCGCTAACTGAGCCACTTTCTTGAGGCCTTTTATATTCACGTCCGAGCCATCCACAGGCACTAATAAATGCTTAAACATATTCACTCCTTTTAAATTGAACTACTAATTCATTCTTTCCATCATAATGCTTATTATTGACATATAAAAGCTGAAAAGGATAAGTGAAATGCTCAAGTATTTTGGTATCTATCTTTCGTTTCTCATTACGCTCATTGCCATTGATTTGACTTGGCTGCTAGGCGTTGCCAAGAGCCTCTACCAACAAGAGATGGGCAGCTTGATGTCAAGTGAGCCTAAACTCATGGCAGGTCTAGCTTTCTACCTCTTATATGCCCTGGGTGTCACTATTTTTGTAATCGTTCCTGCCCTATCAAAACAATCCTGGTTATATGCAGTGCAATATGGAGCATTATTTGGCCTCTTTTGTTACATGACATATGACCTGACTGGTTTGGCCGTCATTCGAGACTTCCCTACTCGCCTCGCCCTAATCGATATCGCTTGGGGGACTACCGTCACCGCACTTACTGCTGGCTTTGCCTACTGGGTGGGTAATAAAATCTCTTAATTTATTTAGGAGATAGAAAAAACTGAATACATGTTTTTTCATCCTAAAATTTTAGATTCGTTTGCGGGCTACAACCGCAAGCTGTTTACCAAAGATGTTTTTGCTGGACTCTCGGTGGGTATTGTGGCCTTACCACTGGCAATGGCCTTTGCAATAGCGAGTGGATTAAAGCCTGAAGCTGGCATCTTTACTGCGATCATTGCTGGTGGACTCATTTCCATTTTAGGGGGGAGTAGGGTTCAGATTGGTGGGCCTGCAGGTGCTTTTATTGTCATTGTCTACGGCATCGTTGAACGCTATGGAGTTCCCAACCTGCTGCTCGCGACTGCAATGTCTGGGGTCTTCCTATTTTTGATGGGCATATTTCGACTGGGTACCCTGGTCCGTTTTATTCCAATTGCAGTCATTATTGGCTTTACAAATGGCATTGCATTTTTAATTATCCTATCCCAAATCAAAGATTTCTTTGGGCTGAAAATTGAAAAAATGCCCGCTCAATTTTTTCAAGCTATACAAACCTTATATCTAGCAGCAGATACTGTTAATCCCACCGCCTTAGCTCTTGCTTGCAGTAGTCTTGCTGTCTTAATAGCCTGGAAGATTTCTCAAAAAAATCTGGGTTGGCTAAGCCACCTTCCCGGTACCGTTGTAGCGATGATTCTTGCT
>Ga0194047_10002301_pt1 | contig 11026 bp, 10 predicted proteins | sample JunL225m_MetaG_2_FD_160070 | JGI IMG/M metagenome (GOLD analysis project Ga0194047, IMG submission 160070) | Anoxic zone freshwater microbial communities from boreal shield lake in IISD Experimental Lakes Area, Ontario, Canada - Jun2016-L221-5m | ecosystem: Environmental > Aquatic > Freshwater...
CACCATACTATCATAGACTCATTGAAAAAAACCAATCGCATTTTATTTGTGGATGAAGATGTGCCTGGAGGTGCTACTGCTTATATGTATCAGCAAGTGATCGAAGAGCAAGGAGGCTATCGTTGGTTAGATGCATCTGCACGCACTTTGAGTGCAAAAGCGCATCGCCCAGCTTATGCTAGTGATGGTGATTATTTTTCTAAGCCCAATACCGAGGAAGTCATTAAAGTAGTGAAGTCTATCATGGCAGAATAGCATGTAGAATGAACAAAATTACATCCAGTATTTAGTAGATGCTTCTTGATAAATTATAGCCTTCTAATTTTTGTGTTTGCTCTACCGATCCCAATCTAAATTTTACCGGTAATTTGGTATATTTTTCTAAAGATCTTTCTGTATTACAAAAAAATCCGGTTTGCTTGGTATAGTAATTTGGCGCCAATCTCAAATCGGCACTCATTCTGTAAAAATTATATTTCAGTGTACTCGTATCTTTTAAAGGAGCATGTATTAATGGCTCAATACGATGTATGCTTAGCAAACTACAAGTAATGAATAGGATATTTAAATTACGCACGAATAGTGAATTAATTTTTTGAATAAATCATAAGAGGGAATTTCAGGTACTTTTATATTTATAAAAAAGTATCTGAAATTCTACCCCATGTTATGAAACACCTTGTTCACGTCTTCGTCTTCTTCTAATCTTTCAATTAATTTACTAATATCTTCTGCTTGTTCATCGCTAATAGGAACGGTCGTTGTAGGGATCCATTCTAATTCGGCACTGATAGGAGTAATATTTTTTTCTTCTAATGCTTTTTGTAAATTTCCAAAATCGGTGAAAGCGCATCTTAATACTAAAATAGGGTTTCCATTATCATCATTGCTATCTCCTAATTCATCTAAGCCATGATCAATTAATTCTAATTCTAAATCCTCCATGCTCAATCCTTCAGGGTTTAATCTAAACACACCCATTTTCTTAAATTGAAAACTTACACTTCCACTATTTCCTAATGCACCACCCCCTTTGTTAAAATGACTTTTTACATTGGCTACTGTTCTAACATGATTATCAGTCGCAGTTTCAACTAATAAAGCCACGCCATGAGGCGCGTATCCTTCGTATAAAATTTCTTCATAGTTACTTGTGTCCTTACCCATCGCTCTTTTAATAGCGGCTTCCACACGGTCCTTGGGCATACCCACACTACGGGCATTTTGATAACATCTTCTTAAAGCGGGGTTGTCGTCAGGATTGGGGCCGGAAGCCTTTACTGCAATTACAATTTCTTTACCAATACGGGTAAATTGCTTTGCCATACGATCAAATCTTTTGAACATCGTGGCTTTTCTTACTTCAAATATCCTTCCCATAGTATTGTTATTTAAGGTTAGCAAAAATAGTAAAAAAAAGAGTCCCGTCACGATACATCATGACGGGACTCTTAAAATATCAAATCCTCTTAGAGGTTTAGTTCAATTTGCTATGTTTACGACCGTAAAGGAAGTAAACTACTAAGCCTAATGCCATCCAACCAAATGCTACTTTTAAAGTTTGAGCATCTAGCGCTAAGATCATTGCAAGGCAAATCACAGCACCTAAAATAGGTACTAAAGGCACTAATGGTGTTTTAAATGGACGTTCCATATTAGGTGATTTTACACGTAATATCCAAATACCGGCACTCACTAATACGAAGGCAAATAAGGTACCAAATGAAGTTAAGTCACCTGCTACACTTCCAGGAACAAATGCCGCAAAGGCACCTACGAATACAAACAAGATCCAATTGGATTTATAAGGAGTTCTAAATTTAGGATGTAACTCAGAGAACACTTTGGGTAATAAACCGTCATTCGCCATAGAATAGAACACACGAGATTGTCCCATTAACATCACTAATATTACAGAGGAGAAACCTGCTAAGATAGCAACCGTTACTGCAGTGGCTAACCAGCCATATCCTGTCATATAAGTTGAAATAGCATAGGCAACAGAAGCTTCACGTCCTTTTAAAGGATCCACGAAATCTTTCCAGTTAGCAACTCCTGTTAATACGTGGCCAAATAAAATATATAGAATAGTGCAGACTACTAAAGAACCTAATATACCAATAGGCATATCACGTTTTGGATTTTTAGCTTCTTGAGCCGCTGTAGATACTGCATCAAAACCAATGAAGGCAAAGAATACAATAGCAGCACCTCCTAACACACCACCCCAACCATGTTTGAACACACCAGAGTAATCTGCGATGACTTTACCTGATGCATCAATTAAAGGAGGTTGATTTGCTGGAATCATATATGGAGTATGATTTTCGGGGCGAATAAAGTGCCAACCTAAAATGATAAACAATATAACAATCGCTACTTTAATAAATACGATAACCGCATTCACTGTTGCTGATTCTTGTGTTCCTTTAATTAGTAATAATGTCAATAAAAGTAAGATCACTAAAGCAGGTGCATTCAAAATACCGTGATGCAAAACGCCTGCCGTATCTGTAATACTTTCTAGTGGAGAGTGGCACCATTCATAAGGAATGCCTCCCCCCAGCAGCTTATTTAAATATTCACTCCAAGCAATAGAAACGGTTGCTGCACCTAATGCATATTCCATGATCAAGGCCCAACCAATAATCCATGCTACCGTTTCTCCCATTGTTACATAAGAATAAGCATATGCACTTCCTGAAATAGGAATCATAGCAGCAAACTCTGCATAGCATAAACCTGCAAAGGCGCAACCAATAGCGGCTACTATAAATGATAAAGTCACTGCAGGTCCAGCAGCTTGTCCAGCGGCGGCGGCAGTTCTTACAAATAGTCCTGCTCCAATAATAGCGCCTACGCCTAAAGCAACTAAATTTCCAGCACCTAAAGTGCGTTTTAAACCTTTTCCGCCATCGTCAGCTTGTGCTAACATTGCAGACAGGTCTTTTTTTCTAAATAAACTCATAGTTATTTGGTTTCGTTTTTCGATTCAAAAACAAGGTGTTGTTTTTGAGCACATTGTTTTTGGGTTACAATTTAGATTGGAAAATAGCACTTTTTTCGCAAAAAAACCGTCCTTTTTTTTGAAAATCCACCTACTACGGGTCGTATTTTTTTAATAGTTAAGTGTTATATTGCATATCACTAAAAAATGATATGAAAAAATCAAACAAACTTACAGTATACATTGTGATCGCGATGATTGCAGGTGCTATATTAGGGTATTTTATTCATGAGCATTACGACCAAGCAGGTATTGAAGTATTCTCAAAAAATATTAAGTTATTAACGACCATCTTTTTGCGATTAATTCAAATGGTGATTGCACCATTGGTATTTACTACTTTGGTAGTAGGTATTTCAAAATTGGGTGATCTTAAAACGGTAGGGCGTGTTGGGGGAAAAGCCATGCTTTGGTTTGTGACAGCATCCTTAGTAAGCTTATTAATTGGAATGGTATTGGTGAATATTTTAAAGCCGGGTGAAGGAATTGCTTTGAGTAATGTAGATGTCACTGGCGCCAGTGATTTGATTGGTAAAACCCAAGCTTTTAGTTTACTAGGATTTATTGATCATGTTTTTCCAAAAAGCATGTTTGAAGCATTGGCTAACAATGAAATTTTACAAATAGTAATTTTTAGTGTGTTTTTTGGAGTGGCTGCAGCAGCCATGGGTAAAAAAACAGAAGGCTTGATGTTGGCTTTTGAAAATGGTGCACATATTATACTTAAAATGGTGGGCTATGTAATGAATTTTGCGCCCATTGGGGTTTTTGGAGCCATTGCTTCGGTAATTGCTACTAAAGGCTTATCCATATTTATTTTTTACGGAAAATATTTACTGTATTTTTTAATTGGTATTGGCGTGTTGTGGGTGGTTTTAATTACGGTAGGTTTTATCATTTTAAAGAAGAGAATGCCTTCCTTACTTAAAATTATCACTAATCCATTGGTCATAGCATTTAGTACTACAAGTAGCGAAGCGGTGTTCCCTAAATTAACTGAAGAGTTAGAGCGTTTTGGATGTAAGGATAAAATAGTTTCTTTTATTTTGCCTCTTGGATATTCTTTTAATTTAGATGGAAGTATGATGTACATGACATTTGCGAGTATGGCTATTGCACAAGCTTATGGGATACATTTAGATATGGGCACTCAACTTACGATGTTATTGGTTTTAATGTTAACTAGTAAAGGTATTGCAGGGGTGCCACGTGCATCATTAGTGGTGGTGACTGCAACTTGTGCCATGTTTCATATTCCGCCCGAAGGGATTGCTTTAATTTTACCTATTGATCATTTTTGTGACATGTTCCGATCGGCCACCAATGTATTGGGCAATAGTTTAGCAACAACAGTGGTAAGTAAATGGGAGGGCGCTTTAGAAAATCCCGATAAAGTATAAAAAAAATAGAATGACATTACTTGATGTGTTTCATTGGAGTCAATTATTGCAACCTCAATTTTATATTGAACATGGAGGTTTGTGGTTATTATTGTTTGTGGTGTTTGCCGAAACCGGATTATTTTTTGGATTCTTTTTACCTGGTGACAGTTTGTTATTTGTTGCCGGTATTTATAGTATGCCTTTGGCTTCTCAAATTTATGTGACCGAAAATGAATGGCTCAACTTGTTAATTTTGTTTTCCTTTATTTCGGTAGCCGGTATCATTGGAAATTATGTAGGGTATAAGATTGGTAAAAATGTAGGCCCAGCTATGTATGATTGGAAGGACAATATGTTGTTTAAGCAAAAGTATTTAATACAAGCCCAAGAGTTTTATGAAAAACAAGGAGGACGTGCTATTGTCATTGCTCGTTTTATTCCTATTGTACGCACATTTGCGCCCATTGTTGCAGGTATTGTACAAATGGATAAAAAGAAATTTTATTATTTTAATGTTGTGGGTAGTATCACCTGGGTAGCGACGATGCTATGTGCGGGACATTTTTTACAGTCTTGGATTTTAAATCATTTTCAATTTGATTTAAAAAAGCATTTAGAAGTTATCGTTCTTGGTATTGTATTTGTGACAACAGCTCCTGTTATTTTCAAAGTGATTACGCATCGTTCTAGCAAATAAAATTCCTTAAAAATAATCATCAAATATGACTACCCAAAAACAAATAGGATTATTATCATTGCCTGTCTTTGTAGCCGCTCTTGGTTATTTTGTTGACGTGTATGATCTACTTTTATTCACCATTGTGCGTCAACCCAGTGTATTAAGTATTGGCTCAACTATGGAAACAATAATTGTAGATAGTGCCCATATTATTAACTGGCAAATGTCTGGTTTATTAATAGGCGGAATTTTGTGGGGTGTGTTAGGAGATAAAAAAGGACGATTAAAAGTGTTGTTTGGTTCTATTTTATTATACTCCTTAGCTAATATTTTAACTTCCTTTGTTCAAAACGTTGATCAATATGCATATTGCCGTTTTATGGGCGGAATTGGATTGGCAGGTGAATTAGGAGCAGGTATTACATTGGTGTCTGAAATGTTACCTAAAAATAAAAGAGGGATAGGCACTTCGATGGTGGCGGGTATTGGATTGTTTGGAGCCGTGGTCGCTTATTTTACTTTTAAAGTAACGAATGATTGGAGATTATGTTATCAAATTGGCGGAGTCCTTGGTTTCTTTTTATTAATTCTGAGGGTGAGAGTAGCTGAATCCTTTATGTTTGAATCAGCAAAATTAGCCAACATCCAAAAGGGTAATTTTTTAATGTTTTTTAATAATGCAGCACGATTTAAAAAATACATCAAAGCGATATTAGTGGGCTTACCCACTTGGTTTGTGATTGGCGTGATGGTGAATTATAGTAATAAATTTGCAAGTACTTTATATGGAGTGAACTTAATTGATTCGGGAAGGTCTATTATGCTTGCTTATATTGGGATAGCGACGGGCGATTTATTAATCGGGTACGTTAGTCAATATTTTAAAAGTCGTAAAAAGGCGTTGTTATTATTTTACTCCATCAGTATTATTGGGATGGTTGCCTTTTTTAGCCCCTATAATAACAGCGATAGTCGCATGTATATGATTTGTGCTTTTATGGGATTTAGTACGGGTTATTGGGCTATTTTCAATCAAATGGCTGCAGAGCAATTTGGAACCAACCTAAGGGCTACAGCGGCTACCACGATTCCTAATATGGTGCGTGGGGCTTTACCTTTAATTAATTTTTTATTCTTAGATATTTTACAAAAGCAATTGGGCTGGAATATTGTACAGAGTGGAATGCTAACGGGAGGTATTATCATGCTGGTTACTTTAATTGCTTTTTATTATACAGAGGAAACTTATCACAAGGATTTAGATTATCTAGAACACGATAATCCATTGCCTTAGTTCATATTATTATGCGTTTATTATTTATCCGTTTTTCATCTATTGGCGATATCGTTTTTACGACCCCTGCCATACGTTGCGCGAAATTGCAAATACCGAACGCGGAAATTCACTTTTTGACAAAGGCTTCCATGAAAAGTGTGACAGAAGCCAATCCTTATATAGATCAGTTTCATTATTTTGATAATAATTTATCAGCACTCATGGAACAATTCAAAGGAATACAGTTTGATTATATCATTGATTTACATAGCAACTTCCGAACTTTCAAAATCAAAAAAGCGTTAGGAGTTCCTGCATTGACTTATAAAAAATTAAGTATTCAAAAATTCCTGCTCACTAAATGGCATTTAAATTGGATGCCCCATAGACATATTGCAGACAGATGTTTGGACACATTAAAGCCCTTGGGGGTAGTGAATGATGGCAAAGGGTTGGATCATTTTGTGCCCAATACGGTGACTTTGTCAGCAAAGGATATACCCACTGCCCATCAGGCAGGTTATGTTGCATTTGTGATAGGCGCTTCTTATGCTACTAAAAAATTACCCCTAGAACAATTACAACAGTTATGTCATCTCATTCAATATCCCATTGTATTAATTGGAGGGAAAGAAGATGCTGCAATAGGTGAACAAGTGGCATCTGTAAATCCTATAAAAATATATAACGCTTGCGGTAAATTTAATTTACATGAATCTGCATTATTAGTGCAACAGTCAAAAACCGTTTTGTCCCATGACACTGGATTTTTATACGTCGCATGTGCTTATCATAAAAAGACAATCGCCATTTGGGGAGCTACTTCCCCTGCTTTGGAAGTGGAGCCTTACTACCCGCAAGATATGGCATTGCAAGACATGTATACGAATGCTATAGTACCCCATTTACTCTGTCAGCCTTGTTCTAATTATGGAACACAAAATTGTCCACAAGGACATTTTGCTTGCATGCGTCAGCAAAATTTAAAAGGGATTGCACAAAAAGTAAATGAATATTATATTTCTTAAGAAAACGATAGTCAAGAATTTTCACTCCCTTTTTTAATTTCACTCTCTTTTTTAATTTCCCGAATTCTTTTTTAATTCCCCAATTCTTTATTAATCCCCTTACTCTTATTTTATTTTTTTTTGTTTCCTAAAACCAAGAAGCCCCGCTAATGCGAGGCTTCTATATAAAATAATTCGGTGCTTATTTTAAGGTGCTATAAAGTTTTTAAAACATCGTTCATGTTTCTAACTGCGTCTGCACTTTTGTTGAAAGCAGCTTGTTCATCAGCTGATAAGTTCATGTCAACAATTTTCTCCCATCCATTTTTACCTATCACAACAGGTACGCCTAAGCATATATCTGATTGTCCGTATTCGCCATTTAAGCTTACGCAACAAGTAAATAATTTTTTCTCATCTCTCACAATGCTTTCTACTAATGCGGCTCCTGCAGCACCTGGTGCATACCAAGCAGAAGTGCCTAGTAATTTAGTCAATGTCGCACCACCCACCATCGTATCTGCAATTACTTTTTCTTGTTTTTCTGCGTTTAAAAAATCAGTGACAGGAATACTGTTCCAGGTAGCGTGTTTTATTAAAGGGATCATAGTGGTATCACCGTGTCCACCTACTACTAAAGCATTTAAGTCTGCTGGGCTGCAATTTAAATGTGTGCTTAATTGATATTTGAAACGAGCACTATCTAAAGTGCCACCCATTCCAATAATTCTATTTTTAGGTAAACCTGTAGATTGTAATGCTAAGTAAGTCATTGTATCCATTGGGTTACTAATCACAATGATGATTGCATTAGGCGAAAATTTCAAAATGTTTTCACAAACTCCTTTTACAATGCCTGCGTTGGTTCCAATTAATTCTTCACGAGTCATTCCTGGTTTACGTGGTAAACCTGAAGTGATAACTACTACATCGGAGTTGGCAGTTTTAGAATAATCATTGGTAGATCCTGAAATACGTGTATCAAATCCTAATAAGGCTGCAGTTTGCATCATATCTTGTGCTTTACCTTCTGCAAAACCTTCTTTAATATCCAATAAAACTAATTCTGTGGCTAATTCTTTACGGGCAATATTATCTGCACATGTTGCACCAACTGCTCCTGCGCCAACAACTGTAATTTTCATATCAATGAATTTAAAATAAGTGAGTAAAATTTTTACGGGGCAAAGTTAGCTATTTGCCTTCTATTATTTTGATAAAGTCGAAAATATCTGCCCCTTTATCATATACTTTTACCAAACTCCCGTTTTTATAAAGAGCCACAAAAGGAGTCATTTTAGGATGGAAGAAGGAGGGGATCATATAACTAGGGTCCCTGCCTACAATCATATTAGGCTTATTGACAAACTTAAACTTTTCGGCAAAGCCCTTAATAGATATCATATCGCGATAGCTGTTCCATACAAATAACACTCCATTTAACTTATCAGCATATTTATTAATATTGGCAGCTTCTGTTTCACAATGAGAACAATCAGGACTGAAGAATATCAGAGCGATGTATTTGTAATTGCTAGGCAACTGTTTGTTCGTTATTTCACGACCATCTATTGTATTTAACACGAAAGCAGGAAGTCGTTTGTCCTTTAAGTAAGGAGCAGTAGGGTCCACCGAAATATCATGATCTTGTGCACTGACACCCATAAAAAATAGGAGGGTGAATACAGTTACAATTATTTTTTTCATACTTTATTAATTTTATCTTTTTGAATTAGGGATTTGTAGTCATTCTCATTTTTTTAGCATCTTGTAAAAACTCTGATGCAAAAATGAAGTTATTTAATAATTGATTTTGACTATAAATGATTTCTTGATTGGTTCCTTCCCATTCTTTTTTACCCTGGTGCAAATAAATAATGTGCTGCCCAATTTCCATAACACTATTCATATCGTGGGTCACTACCAATGTAGTAATATTAAATTCAACAGTTAATTCGTGTATTAGTTTATCAATGACCATGGAGGTTTGTGGATCTAATCCCGAATTAGGTTCATCGCAAAACAAGTACTTAGGTTCCATAATAATGGCGCGCGCCAATGCCACTCTCTTTTTCATCCCGCCACTTATTTCAGCTGGGTATTTTTCATTTACGTCATGCAAATTCACTCTCGCTAAAGTTTTGTTTACTTTTTCTTGCTTCTCTTTTAAAGATAAAGTTGTAAACATATCTAAAGGGAATCTTACGTTTTCTTCTACTGTTTGAGAATCAAATAATGCATTCCCTTGAAATAACATCCCTATATTATTGCGTAATTCCTTGCGATCTTCTTTAGACATATGCGAGATAGATTCTCCGTCAAAAATCACTTGACCTTTATCTGCTTGTATTAAATCGACCATACATTTAGTAAGCACGGTCTTCCCACTTCCACTTGCTCCAATAATTAAATTGCATATTCCAGGTTTGAATGTAGCGCTCACATCGTCTATGATCACTTTTTCTCCAAAGGCTTTGATTATGTTTTTTACTTCTATCATTATGAGCGCTCCAGTAGTTTTACTATAAAGGTAGTTGAAGTGATAATAAGTCTTCGAAAGTATCTCTTCTGCTAATCAGTTTTGGTTGATTGTTTTCAAATAACACTTGAGCGGGCTTGAATCGGGCATTGTAATTGCTTGCCATTTCATAGCCATAAGCGCCTGCATTGTAAAACACTAAATAATCGCCTTCCTCAATACTAGGAATAGGTCGATCCCATGCAAAAGTGTCGGTTTCACAAATATTACCCACTACGGCATAAGATTGTGCAGGTTTGTCGGGATGGCTCAAATTATCAATATGATGGTAAGCGTCATAAAACATGGGACGAATTAAATGATTCAATCCTGTATTGATTCCTGCAAACACAATATCCCCCGATTGTTTTAGTACATTTACTTGTGCAATAAAATAGCCTGCTTCACTCACCATATACTTTCCTGGTTCAAACCAGGCAGTTAATTTGCGACCTAATTTTTCCGAAATTTTTTGCATGAATTGATTCACTTCCGCACCTAATAATGCAATATCAGTTCCTTTTTCTCCCGGTTGATACGGCACTTTAAATCCACCTCCAAAATCCAATACTCTTACCGTAGAGAAGTGCTCTAACATACTTTCAAAAACAGTCGCTGATTGTAAAAAAACTTGCACATCTTTAATTTCACTTCCAGTATGAATATGTAATGTGCTAATATTAAGTGCGTATTTTTTTTGTATCGCTGTTAATTCTTCTAGCTGCGTATAGGGTATGCCAAACTTACTTTTATCATGACCCGTCGAAATTTTTAAATTTCCACCTGCCATAATATTAGGTCTCACGCGCACACCAATAGGATAAGTATCTCCATATTGTGCACCAAATTTTTCTAAATTAGATAAACTATCTATATTAATATTCACGCCCAATGAAACGGCTTCTTGTATTTCTTCAAAGGACACGCTGTTGCTCGTATATAAAACAGTACAAGGATTAAATCCTACATGCAAGGCTAATTTCACTTCATTAATAGAAGAGCAGTCGATATTACATCCTGCTGTATGAATGACTTTTAAAATGTGAATATTAGTGAGTGCCTTACACGCGTAAAAAAATTGTGTAGTGGCGGGATTGAAATGAGTTAATAGATTTTGGTATTGCTCTACTATTTTTTCGGCATGGTAAACATACAAT
>Ga0194047_10002302_pt1 | contig 11024 bp, 8 predicted proteins | sample JunL225m_MetaG_2_FD_160070 | JGI IMG/M metagenome (GOLD analysis project Ga0194047, IMG submission 160070) | Anoxic zone freshwater microbial communities from boreal shield lake in IISD Experimental Lakes Area, Ontario, Canada - Jun2016-L221-5m | ecosystem: Environmental > Aquatic > Freshwater >...
TGCTACCATGATGCGCCATTTCGGCCATCACCGTGAGGGCGTGGAGCATAGAGCGCCGTCCGCTAGGTCGGAGTGTTGCCAGATAGATTGCGGCGGGATTCTGGTCGAGCGGTAGTGTGGTAGTGACGACTAAGGGGGGTATGGTTTTTTCTATAACGAAATCTTCGGCCATCTTAAAGTTACTCCTTCTCGGTATCGGGTATCGGGTGACTGGTATCGGGTATCGGGTATCGGGGAACAGATAATTCCTGACACCTGATACCTAGCACCCGACACCTGATACCCTACTGACTGAATTTGAGTTTATCTTTTTATGCGGTGATGGTCAATCAACTGGCGTTGCGTCGTAAGGCAAGGTTCATACCGGCTTTACACGCAGACTGGTCTTTAGGATGGTACTCATTGGTGGCTTGACCGGAATTGTAAAGCGAAGGTTCCCGATTTTGAACCTTGCCTAACGAGCAGTTTCATCGCCTCGACCTATATCTGTTACCTCCGGTTTCTGGCAACGGGTTTACGCCGTCTTGCTCTCTGAAAGCAACCGACTATAAATCGCTGAAGTTTGGTTCAGCATCTCTTCGCTGCTAAAAGCGGTTAAAATACGCGAGCGGGCTTTTTTTCCGAGTTGTCGGGCTAGAGCCGGATTTTGGAGTAAGCGAACCGCTGCATCCGCCAAGGCGGATGCGTCGCCGGGTTCTACCAGTAGTCCAAACTCATTGTTGCCCAGCACCTCTGGTATACCACCTACCCTAGTGGCAACCACCGCGCACTCTTGAGCCATCGCCTCTAGCAGGGCAAAAGGCAGACCCTCTTTGATGGAGGAGATGATAAATAGATCAAAAATAGAAGTGAGTTGGCCTGCGTTAGGACGACGACCTAAAAAAGTTACATCTTCACTCAGGCCCAACTCTTTTACTAGTTCTAATAACTGTGGCCTTTCCTCACCATCCCCGATCAAAACCAAATGAACCCTCGGCTGTGGGGGTCCAGACCACGTGCGGCCTCTTCGGCTGGCCGCGTCCGCCGATTGCGCTTGTTTTATCAAGGCTCCGGCTTTTAGAAAAAAGGAGAGACCTTTAGTTGGGTAAAAATTAGCAATTGTACCGATTAGAAGTTTATCAGTTGGCAAATTTAATTCGGCCTTTAGTGCGGCGGTCTCTTCGTAACGAGCAGTGTCACGAGAAGTGTCTGGTTCTAGCTCAATCCCATTATGGATGGTGATAATCCTAGAAGGTGTGGTTAATTTGTAGCGTAGGGCTAACTGCCGATCTACTTCTGATACCGCAATGGTGTAAGTACCCAACCACGCCCCTAGCTTTTCCCCCAACCAGTAAAGGGTTTTGGTAGATTTGCTTAGTGGTTCGCTCAGTACAAAACCGTGAGCGGTGTAGAGACTAACGGGTACTTTGCAAAACCAAGCCGCCACCCTTCCTAATAGCCCGACTTTGGTACTGTTTACATGGACTATATCTGGTTGCCACTGGTGGATAAGGGCTTTCAAGTCTTGGATGGCTTGCCAATCCTGCTTAGGGTTGATTTCACGCACGAGAGTCTGGAGTGACGTAACTTCAATTCCGGCTTTAGTCAGTTCTGAAATTAAAGGGCCACCGGGGGCGCAAATAACCTTAACCTCGAATTGGTCTTTAGGCAGTCCGGTTGCCAACGAATAGACATATTTTTGAGCCCCTCCCATTTCAGAAAGGGTTACAATGATTAGTAGCTTGATTTTAGCCAATGTTGCCAACTTTACCTGATCTAACTGATTGGTTTCTGTAGAACTGCGTAACGAGCAGTTCGTTACCTAGTCTTAGCGCGGCCCAACTCTTCGTAAAGTTTGGTGTAACGACTTACCACCTCTTCTATCGAATAGAGCCGCTCCACTCGTAGTCGCGCCCTCTCCCCAATGCTCTGACGCTCGGCCTTTGGTAACTCCAAATATTCTTGCCACGCTTTAGCCAACGCCTGCGGGTCACGGGCTGGCACTACTTTGCCAGTTTCGCCCACTATCAGACGGCTATCCCCGACATCGGTCACTACACAGGGTATGCCACAGGCCATTGCCTCCCCAATGACATTTGGAAAGCCTTCACCAAAGCACGAGGAAGAAGTTGCTAGATCTAATGCGGCTGTTATACGGGTTATATCGTGGCGCAACCCTAGCAGATGAATCTTTTTGGATAGCCCGGCTTCTTCACCACCAGTGAACCCACCAGCCGAAATCCATTCTACCACTTTACTGTTTTGACTATCCAAACCTTTGCCAGCTAAGATAAAATGTGCTTGGGGACAAACCTCACTTAATTGGCGAGCGGCCTGAATGAAAGTATAGTGGTCTTTTTGAGGGTCGAATCGGGCCACCAAACCAATCAAGGGCGTATCTAGGGCTAGGCCCAACTCTTGACGTACCTCGGCATAAGCCTCTGGGTCTGGTTTATATTGGGTGGTATTAATTCCATTGGGGATTAATAGCCAGTTACCTGCTCTATAGCCCATTTCGGTATGAAATATCCGTCCTGCATCTGAATTGGTTAAGATCAGGTAGGGACGTTTGGAGAGCAGGGCGCAGAGGCGGATGATCCAGCCCGTTAATCGGCGGTATTGGCTGAAATCGAGGCTAGAATTACGAATATTCCACAACAACAAAGGGCTACCGACTAAAGGTGCTACTAAAGTACCCAATAAATCGGCGTGGTAGAGCCACGTTTGTAGGATTACAGGTTGTTCTTGTCGGAGCCGTTTGAAGAGCCTAAGAAAAGCAACGGCCAGCCGAACTGGTGTGGGTCGCCCTTGCGACATCTCTAAGGAGTAGACCGGTATGCCCAGAGCAAAAATTTTTTCGGCTAGTGGCCCACTTTTAGTTAAGCAAATTACCACGTTATCTAAAGGGCGGCTGGCCGACCGGCCAGCCGACCGGCCAGCCGATTGACCAGAGAGCAGCTTATAAAGCATCATTTCTGCTCCGCCTATATCTAGGCTGGTTATAAGATGAACTACTTTTATTGGCTGGTCCAACGTAACGTCGGCTGGCCGTTTGGCTGGCGGTGAGGTCATAGCACTCCTACTAAGGCTGAAGCAGTTTGATTTACCAATTTAGACAAGCTATAGTTTTCTAGGATTTGTTGGCGAGCCGCCTCCGAAAGACGCTGGTGTTCTGCTTCAGGTAGGCTTAGTAGGGTTTGCCATGCTTTTACTAGATAGTCCACGCCACCTGAAGGTATCACTAACCCCACCGTAACGAGCAGTTTTCCAACCAGCTTGGCCGAGTCTCCTACATTTGTTACGACGGGTAACACTCCACAGGCCATACCCTCGGCGATGACATTGGGCAACCCCTCGCTAATCGAGGTGGAGGTGATAATGTCCAAGCCATTGTAGATTGCCGCCATATCATGACGTGGCCCGGCCCAGATTATACTACTGGTTAGACCTAATTGTTGGCTTAAAGTCTCTAATTCGGCCCGGTAAGCGGCTGTACCATCGCCTACGCAGATAAAACGTACCTCTGGTTGCACTTGATGTAATCGGGCGGCGGCTCGTAGAAAGAGCGAATGGTCTTTAACCGGATTTAACCGCCCAACCAATCCAATTAAAGGTTGCTTATCGGCAATTCCAAATTCTTGGCGTATACGTTTCCTAGCCTCGGCATCGGGCGCAAATTTGTCGGTATCAATTCCATTAGGAATAGTAAGCATTTGATCTAGGCGATAGCCTAGCTTCACATGGCTTTCTAGGCCACACTCCGAGTTGACAATAATCAGTCCGGGCAAGATGGAGAGCCAACTATTGAGACGGGAGAGACTTTGAGCTAACCAGTTTTCTCCCGTGTAAGTGGCCCGGGCCGAATGGAGGCTCCAGACGACCTTAGTTCCGGCTAATTTGCCCAATAAGAGGCAGATGAGGTTTGGCCCATCCATAAAGCCATACAATATATCTGGTTGGGTTTGTTTTACCAATTTCCAGAGGCGCAGACCAAAGCTAGGTAGATCCCAACGGCCTTTTTTTGCTAGGGAGACTACCTTTACTCCCGGCAAACTTTTCAATTCGGGGAGTAAGTTGCCCCCATCGTAAAAAGTGGCGACCGTTATCTCAAACTGGGTTTTATCTAACCCGCGTACCTGTTCAATCAATTGGCGTTCTGCACCACCAATTCCCATCGCCCTAATAAGAAAAATTACTTTTATCATCTATTTTTTATTTTCTGGTAAGCTGGCTGTAACCCAGGTTACGACTGGTTCGTAGACGGGTCTCTGTAATTAATTTGTCCCATTCGCCCATAACTTTTTCGACACTAAAGCGTTCTAAAACTTCGGGGGCGTGGGCGGCTAACTGGTTGCGGGCGGTCTCGTCACCCATCAAGTCTCCCATTGTTTGACTAAGAGCCTCGATGTCGTTAGGTGGCACTAATATCCCATCCAGCCCATTTCGGATAATCATGGCGGGACCACTAGGACAATCAAAGCTAATAGCAGGTAAGCCACAGCCCATTGCTTCCCATAGTACGGTTGGAAATCCCTCATAATGGGAGGAGAGGACAAACAAATTAGCTTGTCGCAATTTTTCCAGTGGTTGCTCGGTAAAGCCGGGCAAGCGTACCCTATCGGCGATTTTTAATTTTTGGCACAGTGCCTCTAATTCAGGCCGGGCCTCTCCTTCGCCCCAAATTTCTAGTGACCAATCGGGATATTGTGGTGCTACTTTGGCAAAGGCTTGGATGAGCATATCAAAGCCTTTGAGTGGAATGAGTCGTCCAATACTTATCACTACTTTACGACCATCCGAGGGTGTCGGATGACGGGTATCGGGTGTCTGGGGAGTCTCTTCTGACCCTTCGGCTGGCCGCTGACCCTTCGGCTGGCCGCCGATACCCGACACCCTTTCTGACACCCCTTGGTGGTCGGGTAGGCTAACCGGATTGGGAATAACCCTGCATTTCTTTTGTAAATAGTCGGGAAAATATTCTACCGATTTTGGGGTTAGTACCGCAATCGCCGCTGCTCGCCGATAGGCCAAGCGTTGAATGTAACGCCACCAACGATTACCGATTGAATGGTGGGTAGGGTCACTATGTTCGGTAACAATTACTGAAACAGGTAAACCTAAAGTTGCTAGTAGGGTTAAGACATTTTCCCGATCCATAAAAGAGATGACCACCTCTGGGTGGCTAGTTTGAATGGCCTGCCGGATTAGATAGAGCCGTTTCAGGTTGTTTAGCAAGCGGGTGGTCAGGCTTAAATTTAAGCCTTTGGTTACCTGGCCGTTGCCCCGACTAGATTGTGATATTCCCCCACTCTTCAAGTGGTGAATGGTATGAGGGCAGATACCTAGTTGGTTAAGCTTGATGCTAGGTTCTAATTTATAAAAGGCGGGAATATCACAAATCGTTATAAAAGTTACTTCCCAGCCTTTAGTGGCCCAATAGTTCGCTTGGGTGGAGACAATTTTTTCCGCACCCCCAGACTCTAACGAAAAGATTAGTAAGGTTAGACGCATACATTGACTTTCTCTTGAACACTGGTTGTTAATTACTAATTACTACCAAGGATAGGGAAAGAGCTTTAGTAGTTCTTTTTTCTTATTTAGCTTGTAATTTTCTTCATTGTAAGGTGGTGTGGTAGCGACGGCCTTTTTAGCATACTCTTCGACCGTCGTTATCAGCCTTGCTGGATTACCACCGACGATAGTATTAGGCTCTACATCTTTCACTACAATCGAGCCTGCCCCAACTACGGCATTGGGGCCAATCGTGACACCTGGCAGGATAATCGAGCCATGACCAATGAAGCAATTATCGTGGACGATAATTCGTCCATAGCGAATGACTTTGCTATTCCCTAGTAAGTGGCGGAAGACAAAAGTAGCCCCGTCGTGCGTTACAAAAGTGACATTCCCGCTAATCGTGACATGTTTGCCAATACTGACTAGATAAGGTTCGCTACCGAAAGAGGGTAAGCCTATTAAGCGGCAATCCTCGGCTATTTGGAGACCCTGCTTGCGATAATAAGCCAGCCTGATAGTTTCGTTTAGATGAAGTAACTTACTTAGAAACTGATACCACATTATTTGAACTTAACCCCTTGTTTTTTAGTAAGCTGGTAACTTTCAGCCGCAGATATAAGAAAGAAAAAGTATAGACGATGGTAGTAGAGAGGGCAATTCCTGCAATGCCCATAAATTGTACTAGAATTATATCAAACGCTACGTTCAAGATACAACTTATCAGCGTACCCCACATCAAGATTTGATTAGCTTTTAATGAAGATATGAGTTTCGAGATAAAGACTGCTAGAGTATAGACTGGTATTTGAAGCAGGTACATACATTGGATCTGGGCCACCTGTACCGTGTTAGCCTTGGTAAAAGCTCCTCGCTGATAGAGCAGCGCAATTAACCACTCCGAATTAATATATAGAATGAGTGTTACTGGTAGAGTAGCCGCCAAAATCAGATAGGTAAAGACCTTTAGGGTATGCTGTAGACCTTTCCAATTATCCACTGCGGCCATTTTGGAGAAATAGGGTAAGACGGCGGTGGCTAGAGCGACCGTAACAATTCCGGTGATTACTGCTACTAGCTTATTGCCGTAGCTAAGGGCGGAGACACTACCGGGAGCTAAGGTGGCTCCAATCGCTTGATCTACCATTCCGGTACTACCCAATAAAATCGAGCCAAAGAGCATCGGCCAAAATTGGTTGTTTAGTTGGTAGAGGGCCCGACCACCAGTGGACCGGCCCGCCGAACTAGAACTGCCCGTTACTTTGGGCCACGCTGGACGCAAACTGAAGCCATGTCTTTTGACCGCCCAACCTAACAAGAGTGCTTGTAACAAGAAACCAGCCAGAGTACCATAGACTAAGGCGTAAATTCCCCATGAATTTTGGAAGACCACTAAAAAGAAGATTAGGGCTAATGATGTAACGGCTGGTAGTAGAGTGCCTAGTTGGAACCGTTCCTCGGCATTGAGGATGGCAGTCCAAAGACTGGCTAAACTATTTAGTAGGACGATTGGTAGGAGTAGATAGAAAAGCTCTTGGGTTTGGCCTAATTTGGCAGGGTTAAAGCCGGAGGCCAGTAGGGGCAAGAGTAGTGGCCCACCCAAGCCTAGTACCACTGTGACTAGAAGGAGTATTCCGCCACTAAGGGTTAGCACTTCGGCAAAGAGTTGCCTCGCCGGTCCTGTGCCTTCTTGTTCGCGTACTTGGATGTAGGTTGGCACTAGGGTAGCACCGAGGGAGTTTGCCATTAGGCTCATGATAAAGCTAGGCAATAAGTAGGCGATCAAGAAAGCATCTAGCGCGTCACTGGTTCCGTAGGAAGCCGAGAGGACGGCATCTTTGACCAGTGCCAGCAGCTTTACTCCAACGGTCAAGCCACCCATCATTAGTGCGGCCTTTAGGATGCGCCGGTTTACCGCATTAGTTTTAGAATAACGCCATTTGTTTAGAATAGCGTAGGGTACTTTTAACATTTCGCCCTTTTCGATTCGGATTCGGCTGGGGGTCCAGACCCTTCGGCTGACCGTAAAATTTTTGGTAGGTGATAAAGCAACGCCACGTAGATGATTAGAGAAAAGGACGAGAGCGAAAGGTGTAAGCTGAACCCAAGCCAAAGGTACATCCCCCACAGCAGGGCTAAGCAGAGGCGATCATCCTTGGCTAGAGGTACGGTGAGGATTCGACTAGCCCCATAGAGTAGGGTTAGTACGTAGGTAAAAACCCCTACGTAGCCCGTTTCACCTAGGACGGCTACGTAGACATTATGGGCACCGACTCCTACTTGATTTACCATCGTATTAGGATCTACCAGATTTAGGTCTTTAAATTCTTGGTAGGAAAAAATGCCCTGACCATACCAGTCATAGGCGAGGGCGCGATTGATTCCGATAGTAGCGAGACTGGAACGGCTATACTCGGAATTATCTTGGTTGGCACTTTCTGAAAAATCCATCAAACGGGCGAGGTTCCATTGCCCCTCTAGTGGATTTGAATTGAGCTTAGTCTCTTCCGACATCATCAGGAAGAGGGATAGAGACAAGAGAAGGGTTAGGATGGTAGTGAAGATGGCAGTGTTTAAGAGCTTAAACCGGAAGTCTTTTATCTTAAAAATCAGATAGACTAGGGCCGCTATCACGAGCATATAGGTGCCACTGCGCGAAACGGTTAGGTAGACACCCACGACACTTGCCACTCGTCCTGCCCACGCTAATGGCCCTTTAATCCATTTCGAGAGGAGTAAGGCTAATAAGAGATAGAAGGAGGCTTCATTTGGGTCGCCCCATAGTCCAGCGGGACGATAGTCGGCCATTTTAGCAAAGTTGCTATGCAACGAAGCGGCCAAATTTCGGGCTGCCTCTGGTGCTAATGTTTCCCATTCGGAGAGTAGCGCATTAAAGATGGCGGCCACTTGGATAAACCTAGCAAACTGTTGCAATTTGCGGCGGTCGCTGAGCATAACCGAGACCGCAATCAGAACTAGCCAAGTACGGAAAATCATCCGAAAGACTTCGGGTACGACTACTCCAATGTAGGGGGATACTAGGGTTCCCCACAGAAAATAGAAGCCTGACCACATAAAGTAGGGCATTACCCAAACAAGACCACCTCTCGACTCTTTATTGTAGGAAAAATAGCCTAATAATAAAAGGCCCATTATCACATAAAAAGCGTAGAGTAAGATAGGCGAGATATTAACCAAGAGGAAAAAAAGACCACTATAAATGAAGGTAACAAAAGCTAGTAGTGCATAGTTAAGAAACTGGGGGAAGAAACTACTCGTTACGTGTAGCTTTGGCTGGCCGTGAGGTTTTAATTCTTGGTTTATCACCTCTTGCTTTAGCTTTTTTTCTATATTATTAATTTGGAGTGCTTGCATAAAATTCAAAATTTCTTTAAGAAATAAGTTGTTAGTGATTAGTCTTTAGTTCGTTTGTAAACTGGTTTCCAAGATATGCTAACTAACAACTAACAACGTAACCTGGTTTCCTATTGAGATAATATTTATTATTTAACGTAGGCTGGCCTTTGAAACTTGATTGAGTACTACCCCCAATAGCCGCACACTGGATTGCCCTAATCTGGAACAAACTTTCTTTAAATCACTAGTACGAGTAGAACCTATCTTTACCACCAAGATAGTAGCATCACAATAACGGGTCAGTAGTGATGAGGTTAACACGGGTAATAGCGCAGAACCGTCCAAGATTATCACGTTTGCATGGCCTTTAAGCTGCTCAATTAGTGCAGCCATTGGTTTTGAACTCAGAAGTTCTGTTGGGCTAGTCGTTAGAGGTCCACTTGGTAGTAGCGAGAGACCCGGAACATCGGTGGGTATCAAGTAGTCCTCAATCTTAGCCGTAGGATCTAGCAAGAGATTAGTAATACCTTTATCATTAGGTTGATTGAACCAAGTGTGTAAGTTAGGTTGGCGTAAATCTGTATCTACTAGAATTACCTCTTTACCAGATTGGGCGATTGTTACCGCGAGGTTAACTGCCGTAGTAGTGGTTCCTTCTTGGCGGTTGCTACTAGCTACCATCAGGGTATGAGCAGGTTTTTCTAATTCGACCATCTCAAGATTGGCCTTTAAAATACCATAAGCTTCTAAGGCGGGGGAATAAGGTTGAACTAGTGCTAGGGGTTTGTTTATCCGGGCTTGCTTCTTCCCTAATGAAATTAGGCTTAGCACCGAAACACCTGTTAGTTGCTCTATCTGTTCAGGACTCTTAACCGAATCATCCAAATATTCAATAAAAAGTGCAATACTGATGGCTCCTAGCAGACCTACTAACGTTCCCATTAGAGTGCTGAGTGAAACATTAGGCCGAATGGGAGCCTGCGGTAAACTAGCTTCATCTATTATATCTATACTATCGCTAGAACGTGCCTCTTCTAAGCGTACATCCTCATAGCTTTTGAGCAGGTTAGAATAACTATTGCGATATTGAGCTAACAAAGTTTGCAGGCGCGTTTGCTCGGTTAATTGATCGGTCTCGCCTATTTTTAGATTATCAACGGCACTTTGGGTTTTAGTAATCTCCTCCTGAATTTTATTCAACTCTTCTTGAAGACTTTGTTTGGTGGCGGTATAGCGATTGGCTTGCCTGAATTGGTTCTGAACCATAAATTCTTTAACGATAGCGTTGGCAAAGAGCATCGCTCGTTTTGGATTGGTATCTTCCACCGACAAGCTAATTAACTGGGTGTCACGTACCACCTCCACGATTATGTTTTTAGCTAAGCGATCTACGCTGAAACCAGGAGCGGTGTCACTAATTACCTTTTCTAGTACGACTCGCTGCAATAAAAGCTCTCGATAAGTCTTGGCTAGACGGTCAATGGCTAGAAGAGCGCTATAATCTTGGGAAGAGTTAGTAGTACGGGCTTGATTTATCAAAATAGTCGTAGTAGCTTTATAGGTTGGAACGGTGAGTTTGTTTATTATATAAACGCCACTACCAACTACTAATGACAAAATAATTATTAACTTATACCATTGCTTTAGAAAACCCCAATATTTTCTTACATTCAAAAGTCAGTTTACCTCTTAATACACTATTTTATCCTATATTTATATGGCATAGTTTGTCCTGAATAGTTTCATGAGCCTATTTCCAAGTAACCTAGCCTAGCTTGCTTTTATGATAGCAGATTATACCTAGTTGTCAATAGGTTTTATAGGCAGGGTAAAAAGCTTTTAATTAAGAGACTTTAATATAAGTGGCGATAGTTTGGCTAAACTAGCCTAGGTTTATCCAGTTTGAGCCAGTAGAACATCTAACTTGTGTACCCGCCTTGCCGTCGCTCACAAAGACCACACACCCCGCATTATCCTCAGTTGCGACTGGTAGCGTGGCAACGGTGTAGGTGGGAAGTTTTGGCCCGGTGCTATTAACTGAAAACCGAGTCTCGGTGTCCACCACCCTAAAATCCACCGCAGAGGGGTGCCATACTTGTACGTTTCCGCCTGTAGCGTGTGCTTGAACTATGTTTCGACGTGAATAGACGGTGAGATCTTGACCAGTCGTACCA
>Ga0194047_10002304_pt1 | contig 11020 bp, 14 predicted proteins | sample JunL225m_MetaG_2_FD_160070 | JGI IMG/M metagenome (GOLD analysis project Ga0194047, IMG submission 160070) | Anoxic zone freshwater microbial communities from boreal shield lake in IISD Experimental Lakes Area, Ontario, Canada - Jun2016-L221-5m | ecosystem: Environmental > Aquatic > Freshwater...
TTATGCAAGTCATCATTCAGTTTATTGCTAGGTCGATTACAAAAAACTGAGTTCTCAAACGTCATGCTACTTGATGCCTTGGGCCTGAATCGAAAGACTGACCTAAAAGATTTTCTATTTTTTTACTGGGGCAAAAAAAGTGCCTTCTACTTCTAAAATATCATCTTGATTTAAACGATCAACCTCAATAATAGTTCTAGGGGGATAAGGACCTGCGCCCCAGAGTTGCTCTTGGACTTTATTAACAAGTGGCCTAAAGCGATACATATCAGTTACGAAAACAACCAACCTTACCGCGTCTTTAAGGGTCGCTCCTTCCGATTCAGCTATTAGCTTCATGTTCATAAAGGCCTGCATGATTCTCGCTTCATCGCCGGCAACTAAAGCATTGGTTTTGGGGTCTATGCCCCTCATTCCAGCGACAAAAACAAAATCTCCCGCCCTTGTGCCCAAACTCCATGTTCCAGTACTTTTAATTGCTCCATCAGGGGCTAATGTTTTAACCCCATTAGGCGACAGTGCAACAGGCTGAGCTGAGGCATTTAAGCAAAAGAATGCTAGGACAGAAAAAGCAAATATTAAAATTTTCATATCATCCCCATAATTAAGATTTGATCGCTTGATTTGAATCTATGCTCTAGCTTACTACTTTGTAGTTCAAAGTAAGAAACTTCTCTTGAAGAATGTGTCCCGCTGGATTAAAGAAAAAACCTTTAGAGGATGGTTTTGGTATCTTTTAATGGCACAACGGTATATGGAAGATTCCATAATTGACCAACCAAAGCTGCATTGACTAAAGCTTGGGCATCACTATCCAGGAGTGGTCGTAACCGTATTTTTTTACCCATAAGGGTAAATAGTCGGTTCATTGGTCTAAAGGATTAAATGTCGTTTAGAAAGACATTACGTGAAACGATGAATCTGAGCAATTGAGGCCAATCCTTAAAAGAAAATAGGCCAATATAGGAAGCCGATAGATTATTTCAGATCTCTCAAGGCAATTAAGAGTGGGTGCCCAACCGGAAAATTCGCATTCTCAACAGCTCCAGCTATTTCAGGTAATTTTTTAGCCACTTCTTCACTACCCTGAAAAACCATAGTCCATTTACTAAAGCTTCTCTGCTCGATTGGCCTTGACTCTACAAGGCGAATATTTTTGTGCCTAGTATCTTTTTGAATTTTTGCCCATAAAGCTTCAATCTGGCTCTTTGGTCCTTCAATCACTTGACCAAAGCGATTATTTTCAAAAATCAAAGCGCCTGTAATCCCCATGCTCGTGTTCCTCAAATAGGAGTGGTAAAGCAAGCGCATCAAGCCTAAAAAAGACATCTCTTGGGCAGGTTCACTCACATAAGTTAATTCGGTCAACTGAGTCATATCCTCATAATATATAGAAGTATCTCCATCAATGCCGGCAGTACTAATAATCCCTCACCGTAGGAAGTGCTAAATGAGAAACCATCTGAAGCTGGTTTTGGTGTTTCTTGGTAGCCCTGGGCGGAATTGCGCCAGGAGGCAGAACCTATCTAATAAGTGAGTTCAGCAATATAGGTATAAAGCGGAATCCCCAAGATGATATTGAAAGGGAAGGTAAGCCCTAATGACATTCCCATATACAAAGCCGGATTTACTTCTGGTAATGCGTGTCTTAATACTGCTGGCACAGCAATGTAAGAAGCGCTGGCGGCGAGCACCATTAATAAGACTGTATCGCCTAGTGGTAAGCCTAGCAACTTACACAAGCCCAATGCGATCGCGGCATGAACCAAAGGCGCCCCAATTGCATAAATTATAGTGATTGGGGGCTTACCTTTTAATCCCTCAAAGTTCTTGGCAGCCATCAAACCCATATCAAGCAGAAAGAAAGCGAGCATTCCCTTAAATAAATCAATTGAAAAGGGGGCCATTATTTTTTGACCCGCATCACCGCTCACCAAACCAACCACCATGGAGCCCAACAAAAGAAGCTGCGCCCCATCAGTAAATGATTCGTGAAGAATCTTTGACATACCTACTGACTGTTTTGAATTGGTGGCTGATGCTCTGGCTCTATTTGCCAACAAGATGGCGAGAATAATTGCAGGTGACTCCATCAAAGCCATTGCAGCGGCCATGTGTCCGCCAAACGCAATACCATATTGATTGAGCGCTTGTGTTGCAGTTATGAAGGTAACGGCACTGACAGAACCATAAGTAGCAGCAATTGCGGCTGCATCGTAATTATTCAGTTTTGTTCTGAGAACCAAATATCCGATCAGAGGAATGATGATTGCTAAAAATACTGCTAACCCAAGTGCTAAACCAATCTCAAAAGTAAAACCTGATTTATGGAGTGCAAAGCCGCCTTTTAAACCCAAAGCCATCAAAAGATATAAAGATAAAAATCTAGCAATGGGCTGAGGAATTTCTAGATTAGATTTCACGGCTCCAGCAAAAGCGCCAAAGACAAAAAAGAGAATTGCGGGATCTAAGAAATTGCCCATGCCTACATCTTAGGTGATTTTTGGGAATTCTTGTACTAGCTCCGCATAGGCTTGGGAGTAAATAAAAAAGCCAAGTAGGTAGTTTCGGTATTTCTTAGGCACGAGACGAAATCGACCAAGTCTAGGATGCCTCTGGCTATTTACAGTAAGCTGGTAACTTTCTATGTGAATGTATTCATGAACATAAATTCGGACTTTTCCCAAAAGGCGGTAATTAATACCTTGGACTTAGGCTGGAACCTGTCGCCCGTACCAGGCATTGAAAGAAAATATCTTGATCGAATTGGCGATGAACTTGCGCGAGCCAGCTCACTGGTTAAATACAGTCCGGAATCGTTTTTTGCTGAACACATTCATGGTGGCGGAGAAGAAATCCTAATTCTTGAGGGTACATTTTCTGATGAGCATGGCGACTATCCGGCCGGCACCTACATACGCAATCCACCCAATAGTAAACATACTCCATACTCAAGAGAAGGTTGCGTCTTATTTGTAAAACTACGGCAATTTAATGCCCAAGATGATTCAATAGTCAGAATAGATACAACTACAGCCACATGGCATCCTGGCCTAGTTCCGGGGCTATCTGTAATGCCACTTCATGAATTTGATGGTGTTGGAACAGCTTTAGTTCATTGGGCACCAAATACAATTTTTAATCCGCATGTTCATCCAGGTGGAGAAGAAATATTTGTTCTCAAAGGGGTATTTCATGATGAGCATGGTTCATATCCCGCCGGAACTTGGATAAGAAGTCCTCGATATAGCAAACACGCACCCTTCACCAAATCAGAGGGCGCACTGATCTATGTAAAAACTGGCCATCTCAATCATCCACTTTGATTTAATAAAAAACCACCCGAAGGTGGTTTAGTGTTTCTTAGTGGCCCGGGGCAGAATCAAACTAGTGCCTAGGATGCCTAATGCTTAGTGGGGAAATTATTTAATTTTGGAAAGGAGTTCTGGATCCTTAACAAGATTTCTTACTCCGTGAGCATGGTCTTCCTTGAATTCATTCCCCTCGCACCATTTGCCAACAGATTCTGCATTTACCTTTAAAACTTTCGGATAAACGTTCCAAGAAACTTGTATTGGAGATCCTTTTTCATTATAACTAGGACCTGTGGTTGAGCCAGCATAGTTAATAGGTGCGCCAGCATTTTTAGGGATATTGGGCGCCTGTTGGTATCCATTAAGCTCGCCTGTTTTTGCAAGCGTTACAAAGTCTAGTGCCGCAGGATTGTTAACTAATACATAAACCTGGGCCTCAACTCGTAATTGAGGATTGATAAGTGTTTCGCTCAAGCAAGAAGCTAAAGTTGGGCCGGGTTTTACCTGTGCAGAGCTATGAACATAATGAACCTCAATTGTGTCACCAACCGATAAGCCTCCATGCTCACTTTTACAAACTTGTTGAGCTAAAGGCTGTGACTCAGCAGCAGAAAGTTTTCCAGAAAATTTATAGCCAGATTCAAAACCTTTACCGTCGCCATATCCGGCAAATTGGGTAAATTGCCCGCCCTTATGTTCCGCATTTTTGTGTGCGTGAATGTTGCATAGATTTAAATTGTTGTGAGCAGGGGCAGGATTAAAAAGGCGCTTATTTGAGCCGGTTTTAGAGCTTAAGTCGCGAGGCGATTGTGGGCCGTAACCTTTTCCATTTGTATTAGTACTTAAGGCGGCATTTTGAGATGCAAGAGTGGCCTCGGTAGCCGCCACACTAGCTTCTAGAGCGAATGCTGAAAAGCTAACAGCTGATAATGAAATAACAAATGCTAAAAATTTTGTTCCCATTTTTAAATTTCCATATAAGTTAGATTGGTTGCCAATAATGACGAAGGCCAATAAATTAATTACCCCATTATTTGACCCAGCTCAGAATAACCCAAGCCCAAATTAAAAACCACCCGAAGGTGGTTTTAGTGTTTTTTAGTGGCTCTGGGCAGAATCGATCAGAACCCAGAATTACCAATATTTAGGGTTTTAGTTGAGCCCTAATTTCGCCAGGCTTATTGCCAGCGCTATGTACATTGAGGTATAAGTTACCGCTCTTTAAGCTTTGAAGTTGTGCATCGGTTAATTTCGCACCAGCCGGGGCTGACCAAACATTATCTGAAGTCTTGGTAAATGGGACGATGACGGGACCATTTTGCCCCATTGGTGCTTCATGAATATGAGCCATTGTTCCTTCAATACCATTAGTGGCAATTGTTCCTGATAGCGATCCATCTGGACTAACCATAATTGACCCTATCCCTGAGGCCGAAGTCATCACTGGAGGAACTTCTTGAGCCCCAGTGAGAGTTACCTTCATTGATTGAGCTGAGGCGGCTAATGAGCCAACAGCAATGCTTAATCCCAAAATAACTTTAGCTAAAGCAAAATTAATCTTCATTTATATCTCCTATTAGTTATCTGCCAGATTCAGACTATCACAACTAAGCTACTAAGATATGTTGAGTAGTGAAATTAGAAAAATAGCCGGCAAGCCTTGAAAACCCTAGATCTTAAATTCTTGTTCGTCAGCCATGACATGCTTAAACAGCTTAGCGTTATCAAAAGCCTGCCTTAATAGTTGGCTAACAATGGGCGTCAATTAAATCGACGCAGGACCGATACCGGGATGACAAATCCCCTTGCTGATAACCGTCCTTTTAAAAGACTATTCTTAATGTGGGTATCCGAGACCGATGACGCCTAACTGTGCAAAGCCATAAATGAAAATAGTTCTATAAGCGACCTAACAACACATCTTTTAGCTATAGAATGGAAAATAACAGTTGGATAAATTCATCTAAAAAGCAAGGGCATGAAATGAGCACAAAAATAGATATTGGTATTAGCGAAAAAGATCGAAAAGCCATCACTAAAGGATTATCAGAACTTTTGGCTGACAGCTACTCCCTATATTTGATGACCCATAACTTTCATTGGAACGTGAAGGGTCCAATGTTTAACACGCTTCACACTATGTTCATGGCTCAATATACCGAGCAATGGGCGGCGCTTGATCTGATAGCTGAGCGTATCAGGGCGCTCGGGGAGCCAGCTCCTGGGACTTATAAAGAATTTGCGAAGCTCGCCTCAATAAAAGAAGTTGAGGGGGTGCCAAAGGCAATGGATATGGTTAAGCATCTTATTAAAGCCCAAGAAGCAACAGCAAAAACTGCTCGCAAACTTTTCCCATTAGTTGAAAAAGCAAATGACCAACCTACTGCTGACCTACTCACTCAACGACAAGATATTCATGAGAAAACTGCTTGGATGCTAAGAAGTTTGTTAGAAGAGTAAATCTGTTGATGTCGTTTTAAACGATAAGTCAGCATCAATAGAAAAAATGCCCCGCACAAAGCAGGGTATTTAAGTTTGGTGGCCTGAGACGGAATCTATTTCAGGGTAATTTTTTAGAGCGACAAAATAATCCAACCATTACAGCAGCTGCCAATACTTCAGCTATTACAAAGCCCAGTACATCCCCAGGAGCGATGCCTACAAATGTATTTGTGAAGCTTCTTGCCAAAGCAACGGCAGGATTAGCAAAGAAAGTGGAAGAGGTAAACCAATAGCCAGCTGTAACTGTCAAGGCTACAAGCATTGGCACTCGATCTTTAGCTTCTTTATCGCCAATATGAATTACTGCGAGCAATACGAGTGTTGATATGAATTCACTCACCCAAATTCCCAAACCAGTTCTGACCTTGGTTGATTCTTGAATAATGGGTAAGCCAAACATCAAGTGCATCAGCCATACTCCACAAATAGCTCCCGCAAATTGGCATGCCCAATAACCCCACATCTTTTTGAGATCTAGATGGCCTAGCTTCCAAAACATCAAAGTCACAACTGGATTGAAATGAGCTCCTGAGATAGGCCCCAACAAAGTAATCAAAGCATATAAACCTGCTCCTGTAGCAATGCTGTTTCCCAATAAAGCGAATGCAGCATTACCAGCACCCAATGATTCACCCATAAAGCCTGAGCCTGCCACTATTGCCAATAGTAAAGCTGTGCCAATAAACTCGCTGATGTAACTTCTCATACTGTTGTGTGAATGTCTTTTAGACTGAGCGAATCTAATGTTTCTAATGGCATATCGGCCAACAAATCAATACGCTTTTTGAGTCCAATCATCACATCCTTAAACGCTCTTCTCTTATCCTCATCAGATCCCTGTACTTGTGATGGGTCAGGAAAGCCCCAATGTGCTGTAGCAGGATTACCAGGCCAGAATGGGCATTGCTCGCCAGCAGCTTGATCACAAACAGTAATTATGAAATCCATCTTCGGAGCGTCGGGCAAGCTATATTCGTCCCAGCTTTTACTTCTTAACTTGCTTTGGTCGTAGCCCATTTCTTTTGTTAACTCTGCCGCAAATGGATTAACCAAAGTGCCAGGACTAGAGCCTGCTGAATACCCAACAAATAATCCACTAGGATGGGTAGATGCCAATGCTTCGCCAATTACCGAACGAGCAGAATTATGTGTACAGAGAAAGAGAATGTTGTATTGCTTCATTTGGCTTTGGCTTTCTTCAAAGGTTTAACGGGAGTACAGGATTTACCGCCACAGCAGTTATCTAATAAAAATTCACTCAGCTTTTGAACTTTCTCAGCATTGGGTCTATAGATGAGATTGCGACTTTGACGCTCCACTAATAAGAGATCAGCATTGACTAAGTCTTTAAGGTGAAAGCTGAGGGTGGCATTAGGAATGCCGAGTTTTTCAATAATTTCACTCGGCGTTAATCCCGTATCTCCACGCTGAACAATGAGGCGAAATACATTTAGTCGGGTTTCTTGCCCTAGAGCGAGGAAGGCCGAAATGGCTTGAGTATTTTTCATATTTCCAATTATATGGAAATATATATTTCATAATTGTGACAAACGACATGTCCTTTTAAAGGGCGCTTCTTAATCGGGATATCCGAGACAAAGGATGCCTAACCCTGCAATGCCCAAAAAGAAAATAGTCTAACAAGTGGGCTTTTTAAATTCTTGATGGCCAGGGGCGGAATCGGCCTGGACAAAGAATATAAAACCCTTAATCAATTTAGTAAAAAGCGCAGAACGGCAAAAGAATATTTACTGCAATAAACCCAACCCCAATATATCTTCGAGATATCTGGTCAAGTTGTCGAGAAAAATCTTTTTCATTTTTCTGTAGGAAGTAATAAACCGAAACCAATGAGGCGACAACACATAAAGAAATGGTGAAGAGTCCAATTGAGGTAACCAAATCAACCAGTCCAAAATAACCCGAGGAAGGTAAAAAAGAATTTGTCATATAAGCATTAGCAATAACGCCAAAGTATGATGCCGATGGAAGAGCAAAGCGTGAACTAGTATCGGACGGGTGAATATAAAAACTACATAAAGTAAGAATTACCCCGGCATAAAGCCCAATAAAAAACTTCAAAAAAACACCCATACTATTACGTTTGATTGTGACCCCATAGTTGTATTCGCTAAAGGTTGTGCGATTACCCTCTGCCACCCTTGGATCCCCATAGCTTGTTTTATAAGTGTGGGGTTTTACCACCGTGCTCATGCTAGTAATGTTATAACCTGGAATCTTGACCCGAGAACTAATACCGGATGATGGGTCTGGAATATACCGCATACGCCTTACATCGTTTGCTGAATCCTCAACATAAATGTTGAGCATGTGATCGTCCAGGGGCACTCGAGTGGTGTTAAAAAACTTTGAAATCCTTGCGACAACTTTGTAAAGCTCATAGTTCGTACCATCAGATGCGATGTAACTATCTTGAAGATCTTGTTTTTCAATTTTTCCATCAACAATCCTAAAATATTTACCTGGATCAAGCGACTTATCACCCTTCCAGCGAAACCAAATATAAAAAGTTGGTGTCCAGTAAGAATCTAAGATAGAAAGGTTTTCAATGCCATCCAAATAAATTCCTACATTAATAGGCTTAAAATCTGTATTAGTCGGGAGTGGATCGGGAGGTGTTTTGCCTGGCTCAACCGCCTCCGAACTCATTCTAAGGGCGTGGTTTCTATTAGCGATATCCTTTTCGCCTTGCACAATATAAACGACCAATATTGCGATCAATATATAAATAATTGAAATTCCAATAGCCCAATATTTAAGAATCACTCTTTTTTCTGGCGCTAATTTTTGTAGCATTTTCTAGGGCCCCCGTTCGCAATTTTTTATTTAAAAGTAGTTTAACTATTTTTTATGTGATCCCAATCCTAGCTACTAAATCAATCGGGCAGACAAAAAACCATCCGACGGTCGTTTTAATGTTTCTTGATGGCCTGGGGGCGGCATCTACCAGAAACAGGGATTTTTGATCCTTAAAACAAGGTTTATGCTTACCGTTAACGCACTTCGCCAAAAATAGTAATATATATTCTATTCGTCAATCCATAAAACTCAAGGATCACCCAATGAAACTTTATTCTTTATTTTTTACAAGTGCCCTCTTAGTTTTTTCAAGCCATTCAGTCTTTGCACAGTCAGCCGATTTTGTTGAGCCCAAAAATGGCGCAACCGTTACTAGCCCTTTCAAAGTAGTATTTGGGGTAACGGGGATGACAGTTAAGCCTGCGGGTGATATGACAGCTAATACGGGTCACCATCATTTAATCATTAATGCTGACAGCATCCCAAATGGTGTTGTGGTTCCAGCAGATGCAACGCATATCCATTACGGCAAAGGCCAAACTGAAACTGAAGTAAACCTTCCTCCTGGTAAATATAAGTTGACCATGCAGTTTGCGAATGGAGCTCACCAGTCATACGGTCCTCAACTATCTAAATCGATTGATGTAGTCGTCAAATAGACTTATCGACCTAAGTAAGTAAAAAAACCACCCTCGGGTGGTTTTCCTCATTATTGGTGGCCCGGGGTGAAATCGACCAAAGTCGAGGATCACTGATCCAAGTCAGGTAAAGATGACCAATCTCGGTATAACCAATAAAGATCGCTCATATAATTTTCTATATTAGAAAAAGCGATTAATATTCTTTGGTTATTATGATTCCAAGCAATGCGCTGACCACCATATCCTACAGCCCAGTAACTATTTTTTTGTCGATTATTTTCAGTCCAAATTAAGTATCCGTAGCCATCAAATGCCTTGCCTTCTCTTTTTATCGAATTCGATATCTGTGTATTCGTAGCCTCTTTTACATACCTTGAAAAGCAATCTTTGCCCTCCTCATTACGCTTAACCCATAAAGCAAATCGTCCCCAGTCCTCTAAAGTCATTCTTACATTACCATCTGCCTGTCCATAACCAAAATGGTCTTGACCAATAATGACCCTATTAGAAATTCCCGCAGGAATTAGCACTTCCTTCTCCACCCATTTCGCATAAGTGGTTCCAGTAGCTCTATTTAAGATAACCCCCAAAAGCAAAGGATCGGTGCTGTGATAATCAAATATTTCCCCGGCCTTCCTTTTGTTTCCAAGCAGTCCCTGATGAGCATCGCTGATATTAGGCGTCTTTAGAATATCTACAAAACTTATCCTACCGAACAACATATCACGCTGTTGTTCTGCAGACATTATTGAGCTATCTGGATTAATTGCTGAGGTTCCTGAGCTCATTTTAAGTAATTGCTCAACCGTGGCGCGACTAAGATCTGTGCCTGTGAGCTCGGGAACAAAAGATTCAGCAGAGTCTGTCAAGGATAGCTTGCCAGAACAAATAGCCTTACCTACTGCCATTGATGTAACCGTCTTGCCGATACTAAAACTTAAAAATGTAGAGTTTGAATTTGCAGGGGACTTATAGCCAACCCAAACAATTTGATTGCCATCGATCAATGCAATCGCTTTGGCGGAAGAATTGTTTAGGATTGCTTTAGCCTTGTCGACAATAGCAATCTCGCTCCCGGCGGGCTCTCTAACATTAAGTTCTTGAGGTTTTGGAGAGGTATCTGTGTGATAGTGCCACCTTTGACCACTTCCTAAAAGCCAATCATCTGGAGCAGCGGCGTAATTCCCAACCGTTGGAGATTGAGAGTGAGCCGAAGCAGATAAAAACAAAAGCAAGTAAAGCAATCGTCTCATTATGGCCTCTAAATATTCTTATTATTTTTGTAAACAACAGATTTACTTTACCGTATTCGACCAAAAGAAAATAGCCCAACAAGTGGGCTATGGTAATTCTTGGTGGCCCGGGGCGGAATCGAACCAGGGCCTTAGGATGTCTGACTCTATTCCTAGACTGTCGTTTTAAACGACATGGCATGAAGGGATATCAAAACCCCTACTTCTGCGGCAATAATTACCGGTTTAAACAGCCTGTATTGCCAGGGCAAAACAGCACAGTATTAAAAATAGCCATAAAGAATCGGTATTTGACATAAACACCCCCCTTAAGAAGATTTACTACTTACAGCCATGCATAAACTATGCCATTTTGGTTTACCGTCTTTTCATAGCCGTCCTTTTAAAGGAGATTTCAGTAAGGGCTTTCTAATTAGTTTTTCTTCTTAAAAGTGGCTTCAGTAATCGGCACATGGGTAACAACACAACACACGTCATCCAAGTGTTTGTA
>Ga0194047_10002305_pt1 | contig 11014 bp, 6 predicted proteins | sample JunL225m_MetaG_2_FD_160070 | JGI IMG/M metagenome (GOLD analysis project Ga0194047, IMG submission 160070) | Anoxic zone freshwater microbial communities from boreal shield lake in IISD Experimental Lakes Area, Ontario, Canada - Jun2016-L221-5m | ecosystem: Environmental > Aquatic > Freshwater >...
AAATATTCCTATTCTTACTATGCCAGATGAAACAGGCGAAGCCAAAGGAGTTACGCAGGAGCATGCTTCTTATAAAGGAGAAGGCATTAAACAAGCCGATGTAAATTTATTAGCCTACCCCCTTAAAATAATTACCTCTACTACTCAAATAAAAAAAGACTTAGACTTTTATTCCAAAAGAGTCCCTAATCAAGGAACGCCAGCTATGACACAAGCCATCTTTAGCTTGCTGTATGAAAAATTAGGTGAAACTGAAAAAGCAGAACAATTTTTTAAAGAAGCATACACCCCTAATTTAAATCCTCCCTTTAGAGTGATTGCGGAAACCAAAGGCGGCACCAACCCTTATTTTGGTACAGGCGCAGGAGGAATTCTTCAGTCCTTACTGATGGGATTTGGTGGACTAGACATTACCGAAAAAGGTATTGTTCAATTACCAAGTAAACTGCCAAAAGCTTGGCAAAAATTAACCATTACCGGCGTGATGGGTAAAACCTATACAGTAAAGTAATTTTTAGGATAGGAAACTTGTAAATGATTTTGTAACTTATACCCTAAGTAAAACACCTAGGCCATGTTAAACAAAATAAATGCAAAAGCTTATAACAATAAGTACAAACAAATTATTGTAAGCTTTATTTGCTTCCTCTTACTAATGCCATTGGGCAAATTGATGGCGCAAGCCTTTCAACCTATCCGCCCATTAAATCTAAGACAAGTTGTTATTAAGGACCCATTTTGGACGCCTAAATACAAATTATGGAATACCCTTACCGTCTATGACGTATTTGATAAATTAGAAGGCAAGTACATTCCCGACCGCAAAGATTTAATTGATGAGCAAAAGAAATTGGGTAAAACAAGAAATGCATTTGCCAATTTTGATAGAGTTGCCAAGGGTGAAAAAGATATAAAAATACACGATGGTCCACCTTGGTATGACGGCCTGGTTTACGAGTCCATTAGAGGCGCTGCCGATCTGTTAGCATCACATCCTGATGCGCAACTTCAACAAAAAATAGATGGCTACATTCATAGAATTGCTAAGGCGCAAGCCATAGATCCGGATGGATATATTGATACTTATACCACACTCACTTATTCCAATCGACGTTGGGGAACCAATGGGGGTGATGATAAATGGCAACACGATATTTACAATGCAGGAATGTTGGCAGAAGCTGCTGTTCATTATTACTATGCAACCCATAGCACGCAACTACTTAATGTTGCCGTAAAAATGAGCAACTATATGTTTCTGCAAATGGGGCCCGCTCCTAAAAATAATGTTATTCCAGGCCATGGTGGTCCTGAGGAAGCCCTTTTAAAACTTTATTATTTATTTAAAAATAATCCGAATCTAAAAAAAGAAATAGCAGCCCCAGTGAATGAACAAGAATACTATAGCCTCGCTAAATATTGGATTGAAAATAGAGGGTACTATGGAGAAGGAGTACATAGTCGAAAAAGTGACAGTAGTTATAATCAAGATCATCAACCAGTATTTGAACAAAAAAGTATCGAAGGGCATGCAGTAAGAGCAACACTTTTAGCCACTGGAGTGGCTGCTATGGCCATCGAAAATAATGATCAAAGATATATTCAAACCGCTAAAAATTATTGGGATAATATGATAGGCAAGCGTATGTTTATTACTGGCGGTGAAGGCGCTATCGCTAATGGCGAAAGATTCGGCGAAGACTATTATATTCCAGAGTCGGCGTATTTAGAAACCTGCGCCTCCATAGGCTCGGCATTCTTTTCTGAACAAATGAACGAACTACAAGCTGATGGAAAATATATGGATGAGTTCGAACGTGTATTGTACAATAATTTACTTTCCGGTATTTCCCTAAGTGGCGATCATTACCATTACGAAAATCCTTTAATCACAAAAAATCATCCAAGATGGGCTTGGCACGATTGTCCTTGCTGTCCGCCTATGATTTTAAAAATGATTGGCGCCTTACCAAGTTATATCTATGCAACAGATGATACCGCCTTATATGTTAATTTATTTATTGGAAGCAAAGCCTCTACCAAATTGAAAAATGGAAATGCCATTCAAGTTCAACAAGTAACAAATTATCCATGGAAAGGCAAATCCGTTATTACCATTAACCCCGCTAATGCTAAAAATTTTACAGTAAAAATTAGAATTCCTGGTTGGGCCAATAGCAAAGAAAATCCATTTGATCTTTATCATTCAAAAGTAAATCAGCAGATAACAATTAAAGTAAATCAGAAATTAATAGCCTACGCTGTTGAAAATGGATATGTAGCAATTAATAGAAAGTGGAATAAGCAGGATATTATTGAAATAAATCTCCCAGTGGAACCAAGAGTGGTAACACCAAATGATTCTGTACAAACCTTAAATGGGAAAATAGCCATTGTAGCTGGGCCAATTGTCTACGGAATTGAAGCACTAGATAACCCTGAATTAGATAGTTATAGTATTAACGCCTCAACCAAATTGCAAGTAAATTATAAGCCTAATTTACTAAACGGTATTAATACCATCACGGGAGTGGCTAAATCAGCTGACAACAAAGTGGTCAATTTTACTGCAATTCCATTTTTTTCAATAGGTAACCGAAATGTAAGTTCCCCCTATAAGGTTTGGATGTTAAATCAAAAATAAGAAGGGGCTAGTCTTGTGGGTAAGCCAAGCCGCCCTTGGCTCTCACTTGGTCTAATAATTTTATTAATACGAGCGACTCTTCAAAACTCATTAGGTCGCTCTCTATTTTTTCAGCCAATAAACAATCCGTTGCATGTTGCGCTTCGTATTCATAGCCAATACCTTTTGTTTTTTCTACTTCAATTAATTCGTAATTTTTTCCTCCATCTGTCGAAAATTGGATCGTACCAGAGGGCTCATAAAAACGCTGCGTTAATTTGATATTTCCTTTGGTCCCAAATATTTGTAGGTCAATGGGGATATTGGCTTTGAAAGTAGAAAACAACTGCGCCACTGCGCCATTGTTGTAGTGAAAGGTTATCGCACATTGTTCATCTGCCCCAGAAGCATTTGGAACCATGGCCACTTCCATATCAGCAGGATTGCCTAAAATATGCAAAGCAAAGAAAATATTATAAATTCCAATATCCAATAAAGTGCCGCCACCCAATTCCATTTCCGTAAGGCGTTTATTAGAATCTGCACTTGTCTTAAACCCAAAATTTGCCTGCAGGGCAGTTACTTCTCCGATTAATCCTTGGGCTAATAGTTCCTTCAATTTAATAAAATGTGGCAAAAAACGAGACCACAATGCTTCCATTAAAAAAATCTTTTTTTCTTTAGCCAATTGTATCATTTCAATTACTTGCTTTTGATTGATCGCAAATGGCTTTTCACACAATACTGCTTTATGATGTTGTAAACACAATAAAGTATTTTCATGATGCAATATATGTGGTGTGGCAATGTAAATAATGTCGATATCTTTATCCTCCACCAACTGCAAATAAGAACTATACCTTTTTTCAATGGCAAACAAATCTGCAAAAGCATCTGCAGTTTCTTGTGTTCGAGAACCTACTGCTACCAGTTTGGCATTTTGAACATATTGCAAATCGGCTGCAAATTTTTTGGCAATACTCCCTGCACCCAGAATACCCCAACGAATTATTTTTGACATAGCTACTTAATTTATCCTTTGATATAGAAACTTAAAGATACAAAACGAAGTAATGAGAAAATTAGTAATTTTAGGTGTAAAACTTGAAATAGATTGGAATTATATTATATTTAATACTGAAGTAGTAACGTCTCCATCCACTTATGAAAAAATACATTCAAATTGGCTTTATAGCTTTTATTACGGTGATGCAATTGGCTTGTTCCAAAGCAACTCCTTCCAGCGAAATCTCCACCCCTCCCATTCAAGTTGACAATGGAGTGGATGTGCCTAGCGGCGCCAATGATGGAGTTAGCTTTTTAAATGCAGGAAAATCGGTCATCTTTAATTTGTATGCCCCTAAGAAAAAATCGGTATCGATTATTGGCGATTTTAATAATTGGAAAACAAGTACTACTTACAACTTAAAAAATTCTAAGGATGGAACAAAATGGTGGATCCAAATTGACAATTTAGATCCTACTGTGGAATACGCTTACCAATACCTCATTGATGGTAATATTAAAGTGGCAGATCCATATACCGAAAAAGTGCTAGACCCTAATAATGATAATAATATTCAAAGCTCCACCTATCAAAATCTTAAATCTTACCCTTCTAGTTTAGCTACAGGTATTGTTAGCACTTTTTATTATAATCAACCCGCTTATAACTGGCAAGTAGCTAACTTCAAAAGACCAGAACCAAAAAACTTAGTGGTCTATGAATTACTGGTTCGTGATTTTGTTGCGGCTCATGATTATAAAACAATTAAAGACACGCTTAATTATTTTGTAAGGTTAGGTATTAATGCCATTGAACTAATGCCAATCAATGAATTTGAAGGCAATGAATCCTGGGGTTACAATCCTAATTTTTATTTTGCCCCTGATAAATATTATGGTACAAAAAACGATTTAAAAGCATTGATTGACGCCTGCCATCAAAAAGGAATTGCCGTTATACAAGATATTGTGCTGAATCATTCTTTTGGTTCTTCTCCCATGGTTCAAATGTATTGGACTGGGCAGGTACCTAGCTCAGACAATCCTTGGTATAATGCTGCTCCAACACATCCCTACAATGTGGGCTTTCAATTTAATCATGAAAGTTCTGCAACAAAATACTTTACTAAAAATGTACTCAAATTTTGGATGAACGAATACCATATAGATGGATTTAGATTTGATTTAGCCAAAGGATTTACACAAAAAAATACCGGAACTGATGTAAATGCATGGGGTAACTATGATGCTTCCAGAGTTGCTATTTGGAAAGAATACAATAGTTATATAAAATCTATAGATCCCAATTTTTATGTGATTCTTGAAAACTTTGCCAGCAATAAAGAAGAAGAAGAATTAACCAGCTTAGGCATGATGACCTGGGGCAATATGAGCTTTAACGGCGAACAAGCTACTATGGGTTATAATGATAGTGGCGGTTCTTGGGATTTAAGTGGATTATTTTATAACAATCGAAGTTTAAGTAACCCTTATGCACTGGTTGCGTATTTTGAAAGCCATGACGAAGAGCGGCTACAGTTTAAAAATGCAGCTTATGGAAATAGTAATGGCAACTACAGCATCAAAAGCTTAGCAACAGGCTTAAAAAGAAATGAATTGGGTGCTGTATTTATGCTATCTGCCCCTGGCCCAAAAATGATATGGCAATTTGGGGAACGGGGTTATGATGTAAGTATTAATGATGCTGGAACAGGAGGTAGATTAGGCAATAAACCTCCTCGTTGGGAATATATGTTAGACATCAATAGATTGGCGTTATATAATTTGTATTCAAAAATGATCAAACTTAAAATAAATAATCCTGTATTTACCACCACTAGCTTTACCTATAATTTAGCCAATGCATTTAAATCAATTTTACTAGATGGTAAAGAGGGTACCTATTTGCAAGTGCTGGGTAATTTTGGTGTAGAAAATAATACAAGTGTGGTAGCCTTTCCAACTACTGGAACTTGGACAGATCAATTAGACAATTCGACTATTAATGTTAACCAACTCAATTACGCTATCACTTTAGCCCCTGGAGAATATCATGTATACAGTAATCGAAGTTTGATTAAATAAGATGGTAAAATTATGAAGAAGTTATTTATAAATGAATACTTTTAAATAAGAGCTGCTATTTTCTTAGTCTCCACTAAAAAGCCATCATGCCCATAATTGGTTTCGATAATAAAGTGCTGCGATTGTTTAATATTTTGGTGTAAAAAAATTTGATCTTCCAAAGGGAAAAGTATATCTGAACTTAAACTTATAAGCAAGGCATTTGCCTTAATGGCTGCAAGTGCATTTTTTACGCCCTCTCTTCCCCTACCAACATCATGCAAGTCCATCATTTTTGAAAGTAAATGGTAAGAATAAGCATTAAAACGATTGGCTAATTTTTGTCCCTGATACTTTTGATAAGATATAGCCTTATGTTCAAATTTTAGTGCAGCTACTATATTGTCAACATCATCCAATTGATTTAGATTATAAATTTCAGCACTTCGATAAGATAATAAAGCAATACTTCTTGCTAATTTAAGGCCCTCTCTACCAGCATCTGTAGTGCTTGTTTTCCAACTTGGATCATTTTCTATCGCCCATCTTTGAGAGGTATTAAATGCAATCCCCCAAGGTGAATGTTTTGCATTAGTGGCTAATGGAATAATTGTTTCAAATAAATTAGGTTCAATAATTGCCCATTCTAATAATTGCTGTCCACCTAAAGAACCTCCTATTCCTATTTGAATGGCATTAATTTTTAAATGGTCTTTCAATAACTGAAAAGCTTTTACAACATCTCTATTCGTAAACAATGGGAACTCATGATAAAAGGGTTGATCTGTTAAAGGGTTTATCGACAAAGGCCCAATACTACCATAACAACTTCCTGGAATATTTACACAAATAATAAATTGTGTTGCTACATTAAACTTAGAACTGCCTTCTATTAAATTGTTCCACCAATCAAAAGGATTGCTGTTTGCGGTAAGTGCATGAAAAATCCAAACTACATTATTGCGCTCCACATTTAGCTTACCAAAACTATGATAGCCAAGATGAATGCCCTCTAGCTTCTCCCCACTTTCCAATTCAAATTTAGCAGCTGATGTAAATAATTGATAACTCACTTCATATAAATTAAATCATCCGCTTGAAAATTCAAACGGATGATGTGTTTTGTATAGATTATTTAGTTGCTACTAATTTAGTACAGCTTCTTTGTTCAATACTTTTTGAAAAGCTTGTTCAAAGTCGGCTTTAATATCATCAATATGTTCTATTCCTACGCTCACTCGTACTTGATTAGGTAAAACTCCACTAGCTTTTTGCTCCACTTCACTTAATTGCTCGTGTGTGGTTGAAGCTGGATGAATGACTAATGTTTTAGCATCTCCTACATTGGCTAAATGACTAGCTAATTCTAATTGATCAATAAATCGAGCAGCATGTTCCTTGCCTCCTTTAATACCAAATTGAAGTACACCACCAAAACCATTGCTTAAATACTTTTTAGCCAAGCCATTGTATTCGCTGCTTTTTAAACCAGGATACAAAACATATTCAACGGAAGGGTTAGACTCTAACCATTCGGCCAATGCCAATGCATTGTCTGCATGACGTTGCGCTCTTAAGGATAAAGTTTCCAATCCTTGGATTAACAAGAAAGAATTAAATGGCGATTGAGATGCACCAAAATCACGTAAGCCTTCCACTCTTGCACGAATAATAAATGCAATGTTGGGTAGGCCTAATGGATTCCCTTCTCCAAATACGTCCCAAAACTTTAAACCGTGGTATCCCTCAGAAGGTTCTGTAAATTGAGGGAATTTGCCATTGCCCCAATTGTAGTTTCCACCATCCACAATAACGCCACCAATGGTTGTACCATGACCCCCAATCCATTTGGTAGCAGACTCTACTACAATATTGGCGCCATGTTCCAAAGGCTTGAAAAAATAACCACCTGCCCCAAATGTATTGTCAACGATTAAAGGCAAATCGTATTCCTTAGCTAAGTCAACAAACTTCTTGAAATCTGGAATATTCAATTTTGGATTTCCAATGGTTTCTAAATAGATAGCTTTCGTATTCTTATCAATCAAAGGAACGAATGTTTCCACATCGTCTCCATTGGCAAATCTTGCTTCAATGCCTAATCTTTTAAAAGTAACTTTAAATTGATTGTAAGTACCTCCATACACATAGGAAGTAGATATAAAATTATCGCCTGATTGTAAAATATTTGAAAGTGCCAAAAATTGAGCCGATTGCCCGCTACTGGTGGCCAAGGCCGCTACGCCACCTTCTAAGGCAGCAATTCTGTTTTCAAAAACATCTGTAGTGGGATTCATTAGTCGAGTGTAGATATTACCAAACTCCCTAAGTCCAAACAAATTAGCAGCATGTGCTGCATTGTTAAAACCATAAGAAGTGGTTTGATAAATAGGTACAGCTCTTGATTTTGTGGTTGGATCAATTTGTTGACCTGCGTGCAACTGAAGTGTTTCGAAGTGTAATTTGCTCATGGTTGTTGGTTTAAAGTTTCTATTTTGTCTACTATTTTTATAGACTATTTGATTAAAAAAATATTTTCTTTTTGTAAATGATTCATAGCCCTTTTAATACCTATTGTAAAGTATTAAGGAACTCGCACAAAGAAAAGGTGGTTATTTTACATTACCAAATAAAAGTCTACTTATTTTGTAGACTTTTATAAAAAAGAGAGATTTTTTGAATACTAACTATAAAATTGGTGAAATTCAATGTAACCCTTGATAATTTTACTCTATATATTTAACCACGCGGGCTAGCTTTCCATTGGCATTGGTGCCCTCTAATACAATTTGTAATTTTTTACTTATATCATTATTGTAAAATTCAATTCTAATCCTTGGATTGCGTTTATTAGTTAACACATAAGGATTCCAATATAAGGTGGTTCTATTATCTTCTTCAAAATTTTCAGATGGCTTTTCGTAATCCGGATTAAAAAATTCCTTAAATATAGAATAACCTCCTAAAGCAGCGTATTCCATTCCTACACTTTTGATATTTTTTCCTTTATTGTTATTACCGCGTTTGGTATATATTGCAATGGCCCCTCCACTTCCACCACCAGCCGAACCAAAAAATGGAGGTCGAATGGCTTTGATGTAAGCAATATCAGCAATAGAAATATTTTGCACCGATTCTATAGGGGTATTAAACTCATTGACAAAGAAATCAGTTTTAGAACCTCTCCAGGTGGCAGAAGCTTGTGAACCATAAGCCATAATATTCAAACCTGGCACTTTGGATTGCAAATAGGTCAATACATTCATGGAGCCAAGGGCACTTGGATCGTTGGTTAAATCAAAGGAAGTTCCATCTCCCCCAGTGAAAAAACCAGTAGCATATTTTTCATCCAGTAACTGAATAGGCGATTTCGTTTTTGACTTTACCACAACTTCTGTTAAAGTGATAGAGGCTAATAATTTTTTTTGCCTTTCTTGTTCCAACAAAATAAAATTTAATTTAGCCCTAGCCATACTATCACTCCAATTTCGAACAAAACTACCTGCATCTATTGGTGATTTTTTAAATTCTTGTTTCAATAACCCATTTTCAAAATGAACTACGGCTATATTGTTCAATTTTGATTTACTATTAACCCCATAATAGATTCTTGAAGTATCATAATAGAAAACAGATTTGTCTTCGAAACTTCCATCGCTTAATATAGGTATAAATAGCATTTTATTGCTACTATCTCTACCATTGATAATGATATTTAAAAGAAGGTCATCTGAGAATTTTATATTTGCGTTGGCATACACTTTCCCTGAAACTTTCATAAAATCAGTTTCTTTAGGATAAGTGGGTACTGGCAAAATACCTGCTTTAACTTTATCCCAATCAAATTTTCGCCATCCGTTGGTAAGCATTACTAAATCTAAATGCGCCGCTACGCTATCTGCATCACTCGAAAAATAATAAGCAGGATGGTATACTTTACCGCGAATATCATTACTCAAAAGAAAATCAGAATAGATGGTTTGTTGTTCGGGCAACACAACTGAAGCGTCTGTAATGGATATAGACATATTGGATTCTGTGGTATCCTTCACCATTATCTCAAGTACATTTTTGCCTCTTTTAGCGGTATTGGCAACTTGCACGGATAACATCGCATTATACTCATGAAGGCGATTATTAATCAACACAATTCTTTCGGCTAAAGGAATCCAATCATTTGTAAATAAAGAAAACTGTACCACACCGGTAGGTAATTCTTCAATGGGTAATCCAGCTTTCTGCAAAAGGCGTTCCTCCCCTTTAAATTCAACATTATATAGTAAGTGTTGATTTTGATGTACCAATAATCTCAAGTGCTTAAAATTTTGGGGGACTTCCGCAGTTCGTTCTACTTGAACATAAGCTTTCTCTACATCCATACTAAGCTTCATAATAACTCCCTCTTTATTGGCAGCCATTATAGGAGTAATACCTTTTTGTGCATTTTCGTCTGTCCAATTAAGCTGATACTTTTCTCCAGCCACTGGTTTTAATTTAAAAGTGCCCATGCCATCATGTGCTATTTTTAAAGTATCCAACACTTTGTTTTTATCATTAACTAAAAATCCTTTTATAAATACAGGTATCCCAAAGCCATTGGTAGCTTTAAAAGCTACTTTGCTATTTAATCCATTAACCAAAACGCCCCCTTCTGGGAAAACATCTACCCTTGTTTTGGAAGTAGTGATTGTTTTTGTTTTAGCTATAGAACCATCATTAACAGGAATATTTTTTTCGTAAATAAATACACTATCGTCATTCAACATCCAACGCGTAAAGGCTTTTAAACGAATAAAGTCGCCTTTGTAATTGGGCGGCACTTCAAAACTTCCCTTGGCAGATGATTTTAATAAAGGGGCAACTGTTTGCTTGATATAATTCCCATTGGCATCATACCAATTAACATAAACGTTCCTGCTTAAAGTAGTCCATTCTAATCCTGATAAAACATAAAGTTTATAAAAAATGGTTTCTCCTTTATTGTACATGGTCCTATCGAAATGAATATGCATTTTTTCGAGTGGTAATTGCTGTTCATATAAGTTTATAACAGAATCATATATTTGTGCTTGAGCCTTTTCTGCATAAAAAGTCATCAATAACAATACAAAACAATTCAAAAATATTTTTTTCATCTTCACTTAGTTTTTCGACCGCTTATAATTATCGACTTGCCAAAGTTAGGTATTTGTATATGATAGCGCCTTAAATAAACAAGCAGATAGGTTGGATAAGAATTATCAAGATGAAATTAAAATATTCCACAATAAAAACCACACAAAAACATAGGATAAAATAAAGTAGAACCGATAAAGTAAGGCC
>Ga0194047_10002306_pt1 | contig 11014 bp, 8 predicted proteins | sample JunL225m_MetaG_2_FD_160070 | JGI IMG/M metagenome (GOLD analysis project Ga0194047, IMG submission 160070) | Anoxic zone freshwater microbial communities from boreal shield lake in IISD Experimental Lakes Area, Ontario, Canada - Jun2016-L221-5m | ecosystem: Environmental > Aquatic > Freshwater >...
ATCGGAACTTTCGCAGGCATGCCTAAATTTTTTGGTGTAAATATAACGGTCGATATTGTTGTAATAATCGGGGTAACGAAGAAAAATTAAATCGTGAATAGTAACTATTTTTTTGCCCGAGAATTTTTCGATTCCAACGGGCAATTCGTTACTCAATCCATGAAAGACATCAAGCTTTAATTCGTTGCACATTTCGGCAATGGCATAACTTCGCCAAAGAGTCGGAAATGTTTTCCCAAGTAAACTATCGGGTGAAATAATTTTGATATTTGATGATGATGTAATGGCATTTTCGAACTCAGGTTTTATAGTTGGCGTAAATAAAAAATATTCGTTCTCAGGAAAATATTTTACCAGCGAATTGATAACAAAACGGCTGTAGTTGCCTAAGCCAGTTCCGTTGTTGAAAGCTCTCTTCGCGTCAAAGCCAATACGCAAGTGGGAAGTTGGAAGTTGGAGGTTGGAAGTTGTTTGAGTCATTTGTTTTTATTATTCTCAACATTATAAAACACAATATCACTTGTTTTTTTAGGAGTTAAAATAATTTCACCTTTCGAATTAAAAAAAGGGAATCGATGTAATTCTTCGAAAAATATTTCGCTCATTTTAATTTCATTTTTTTGCAAATATGTTTTTGAATCATATTCATCAATATAGAATTCTTTCCCTTGCCTGACAATTACTTTCAAATTAACACCATCATCAAAAAAATCACAAACTGAAAAATTTATGTCAAAAACCTCTCCTTTTTTATGACCTGAAAGCATACTTTTTGAAACATTTTGAATTTCAAGCTTTTTACAAGTCAAACGACCTATATCAAAAAGATATGGACAAGAATAAAACATCAACATATTTTTTCTATTCATAAAATTCATCAAACCATAACCAATGTGTTGCGCTATGTTAAACTCCGGCAATTCTAATTGTACAAAATTATCGAAGATTAACATTCCTGAAGATCTTTTCCATTTACCAATAAAGTAATTTTCTTTTTCACCAATCTCGGCTTTACTTACTGTGAAATAAAATTCATTCCCATTTATAAGAATATTATTGTCGATAATTGAATAGCCTGACTCTAAACTCATTTCTTGAATAAATAGACTTTCCGCTATTTTTTCGTTTTCAACATTTAAAAGTATATAAAATGGTTTCATCGCAATATCGCCATTCGAATTGTTAGATGAAACAGGTTTTGCCTCTAAACATTTAACCAAAGCAAAAATTTCATTGTTATCGCTTACGAAATAATTTTTTACTTGAATGAAATTATCAAACGCTTTTAAATTATTAGTTTCATATTGTCTTTTTACTTTTTCGTAAGCTATACCATTATCTTTAAAATAGCTGTTAAAGATTGCTATTTCGAATTCAGGTGTGAGTTTAAAATGCTTTATTATGTCATTTGATCCCAGTTTGAATTGCCATAATTCAAATCCTTTTCGAGCTTTAATTGTAACAACATCTTTAATTATTGAAGTGACAAAAACATTTGATGAATTGATATTATTTGGAAAAATATAATTCATTTGAGCGTAAGAATTATTTAAAAAGAATATAATAAATGTGATTAAGAAATAAATATGTTTCCTCATTTCTATTAATTAAAATGTTCTCGACTCCGCTAGAACTGACAACCTATTTAACTTTATCAACTTCAAACAACAAACTCCAAACTTCAAACTCACACCGCCACACTATAATCCCTCAATGCATCATTGAGCGAAGTTTTTGTATCGGTTGATTCTTTTCTTTTTCCAATAATTAATGCACAGGGAACTTGAAAATCTCCGGCAGGAAATTTCTTGGTATACATTCCCGGAATCACCACCGAACGCGAAGGCACAACACCTTTATATTCTTTCGGTTCACTTCCGGTTACATCAATAATTTTTGTACTCATGGTTATGGTTACACCTGCACCAAGCACTGCTTCTTTCTCTACACGAACACCTTCAACAACTATACATCGAGAACCAATAAAACAATTGTCTTCAATTATTACCGGTGCAGCCTGAACAGGCTCGAGCACACCTCCTAAACCAACTCCACCGCTCAAGTGAACATTCTTTCCAACTTGTGCACAACTACCCACCGTTGCCCAAGTGTCAACCATTGTTCCCTCGTCAACGTACGCACCAATATTTACATACGATGGCATCATAATTACACCTCGTTGTAAAAATGCTCCATACCGTGCAACAGCATGTGGTACCACTCTCACGCCAAGTTCTTCATATTTTGTCTTCAATTTCATTTTATCATAAAACTCCATTGGCCCGGCATGCAATGTTTCCATTTTCTGAATAGGAAAATAAAGTATCACCGCTTTTTTTACCCATTCGTTTACTTTCCATCCACTCCCGATAGCTATCGGGAGTGGCTCGGCAACACGAAGCTTACCTTTATCCAACAGCTCAATCACATCACGAATAGTTTGTTGCGATGATTCCTCTTTCAGTAATTCTCTGTTACTCCAAATGTTTTCAATGGTTAGTTGTAAATTCATTCTAATAAAATTTGTGCGAACTTAATTGATTTTGAGTACTGAAAAAAATGACAGGATGCGAGATACTAGATACAGGATAATAACAACTTGTAAAAAATCTTGTAACATGAATCTTGTAACCTGAATCATGCATCTTGAATCTTGTATCCTGAAACATTACCTAACATTCAACTTTAATCATTTATTTTGCAATATGAAAACACGTTCATCCCGCAAACCAAAACTGATTGAGCGCAACGCAGAGCGCAGTGATTTTGATGAAATAATAGAACTATCGAAAATTAGTTTTCCTGATTCGGAACCATGGACTTACGAAATGCTCGACAGTCAGTTTAACAACTTTCCTGAAGGTATGCAGGTAATAGAGTATGAAGGTGTGATTGTTGGTTCGGCTTCAAGTCTTGTTATTAGCTGGGATGAATACGATGACGATCATACTTGGAAAGAAATTTGCGACAATGGTTTTATCACAAACCATGATGAAGAAGGCGATACACTTTATGGCATTGAAGTGATGGTTCATCCCGATTATCAAGGATTGAAAATTGGAAGACGATTGTATGATATGCGCAGGCAGTTGTGTGTTAACAAAAATCTGAAATCGATTTTGATTGGTGGCCGATTGCCCAATTATCACAAGAATTCGGAAAAATTCGGAATTCGTGCATACGTAAAACGTGTTATAGAGAAAAAAATTAAAGATCCTGTTCTCACATTTCAACTATCACAAGGTTTTACCATTCAACGAATCATCAAAGATTATTTGCCTGATGATTTGGAATCGGAAGGATATGCAACATTATTAGAGTGGATCAATCTAGATTACATAGCCGAAACAAAAGAACGAAGTGTGGTGATGAAGAAGGTTCGTATTTGTAGCATTCAATACGAATTGAGAAAAATAAAATCGTTTAAAGAGTTTGCTCAGCAATGCGAATATTTTACAGATGTGGCATCTAATTACAAATCTGATTTTGCTTTATTTCCCGAACTATTTACAACGCAATTGCTTTCGTTACACGAATACAAAAGCATGAGTCCGGAGGATAGTATTCGTAAATTGGGTGAATACACCGAAGATTATATCACACTTTTTTCAAGACTATCATTAGAATACAATATCAATATTATTGCTGGCACACATCTCGAAGTTGAAAATGATAATTTGTATAATATTTCGTATTTATTTAAACGCGATGGAACGTTCGATAAACAATATAAAATTCATATAACATCCAACGAATCGAAATGGTGGGGAGTAAGACCAGGTAATGAAATAAAAGTATTTAATACCGATTGCGGAAAAGTGGCCATCAATATTTGTTACGATGTGGAGTTTCCCGAAATGGCTCGAATTGCTTGCCAAAAAGGAGCAAAAATTATTTTCGTTCCATTCTCAACGGATGAACGACATGGACATTTGCGTGTAAAAATTTGTGCTCAATCACGTGCCATCGAAAATCAAATTTTTGTAGCCACTGCCGGAACGATTGGAAATATTCCATCGGTTGAAAATATGGATATCAATTATGCTCAATCAGGAATTTATACTCCGAGTGATTTTGCGTTTCCACCTGATGCAGTTGCCGGAGAGTGTAACACAAATATTGAAACGGTTGTAATTGCCGATTTGGATTTGGCAGCACTCGAACGTGCCAGAAACACAGGAACAGTGCTGAACTGGAAAGATAGAAGACAAGATATGTATGAAGTGAAAGAAAAATAGTTGATGGTTGATGGTTGATAGTTGTTAGCAATAAATCATTTTCAACTTTCAATTCTCAATTTTCAATTTACTTAGCAATTACCAATTTAGATTTTAACAAACTCGTTCCGGTTTTTACTGATATAAAATAAATTCCGTTGTTTATATTATCAAGTTGTAACTCAACATTTCCATTTACATCTGCTTCCACATTTCTATTCATAACAACTTTACCTGTTACATCTAGAATTGTCATTTCAGCTTTTGTAACCGACACTGGAAGTAATATATTAAACAAACCATTTGTTGGATTTGGAGAAACTAAAATTGTGTTCGACTGAGCCAATTCATTTACTCCTGTTTTAATAACTCCTGGAGGCATATCGTATGCTTCTGTTCCATCTGTACAAGAACTAGAACTACCCTGACTAGCCGAGTAACCTAATCCTCTGCGTGCAAAAGCTGTCCAAATAATTGCGCTATCAGCATTTCCGTAATCTTGTTTATCAGCAAGTAAAATTGCATTTCTCGAATCAACAAAACCAGGGCTACACGGTTGCAATTTCAATCCATCCATTACCAATTGTAAACAACGATTATTTCCTGCTGTTCCGTTATAAAAATCGGTACTAAAACCATATTTATCAATTAAGTTCCAATACAAATCCCACAACATTGCAGCCCAAACCGAACCCGAATAATGTACATCATATCCCCAATTTTTAATTGAGTTATAAGTAAATGGATTGATAGTCATATTACGAGAAAAAGGGTAGGTACGAATTCCTAAACCTGTTACTGATTGATTCGCAACATAAGTTGCCATTCCTCTAACATCATTTGGTTTATCAGTTGCTCTTGTTGTAAGTGCCAATGCAAAAAAATCGCTCCATCCTTCGCCAGCTTGCTCACTATTTCCCAAACATGAAGTTGTTTTTGAAGGACCTCCAGTTATTCTTATCGAAACACCGTGTGCTGATTCATGAATGATCACACCGTTATCCATATCCCCGTCAATCGAATCTCCTTTATTACCCATGATTGTAACATTAACAATTGTATCTGCAAGTCTGCCTTTGAGTTTATTTCCGTCAGCCAAACTGATCATAAAAGATGGAATGGTAATTCCTGTTCCCGTTCCTGTCATTGTAGTTGGTGATCCTGTTGTATTCTGAATGACAATAACTGCAATTGCTCCGCTATTCTGAGCATTCAATACTTTTGTAGTATACGGACAACTAGTTCCAGTTGTTCTGTCAACCAAGGCAATTTTACCAGCCAACGCGCTTCTGTTTTGTAAATTTCCACAGCCGTTATAGGTAGCAGGAACAGAAGCACTGTCTTGCATTAACACAAGACTTTGTGTAATAGATGGAAAAGATTTGGGTCCGAATGCTGCAGGAATTGCTGTGTAAGTACTCTTAATAGAGTTAGGGTAATTTACATTAAACGTTTCCCAACCTGCACTTGGCCAAAGATACATTTGCATTCTTCCGCTTTGTCCATCTGTTGGTGCCGAGAAGTTTGCATTGTTTGTTCCTCCACCATCTTGAGCTTCGGCATGAACACAGTCGCCAGCAGTTCCACCTTTATTGTAATCATTCGACTGAAAATTACCAGCTGCCTCCGTAAATCCATAGTTGTAATAAATATCGTGAACTACATTATTTATATAAAATAAATTAGTTACTGCTGCATTTAAATTTGACCTTGCAAATGAATCACGAGAATAAGAATAATCGAAATTAAGATTTACACCTCCATTTGGACTAGTTCCCGGAGCATTTTTATTTGCCTTGTCGTCATACGCAAAAACATTATTCCCTCTTGTAATGGTGTAATCGTCTCCTGTTACACCATCTGTATCATGCCATCCAAAAGGTGAACCATTTGGAGTTGGATTTCCAGAGACTAATTGACGAGGTGCATGATTAGGACTTTCGATTGGTAGCGGTAAAACATTGTAAGTTCCGGTTCCTGCTTTTGCAAATTTTACCGGTTCGTCTGATTGAGCAATATTTAAATCTGCAAAACTGTATGGGCGAGCGAACGAATGGTTATTAAAATTACAACTAACTGTCCAATTGTCTTTACCGATAATACCTCCATCATTTGCATCAACTTTTATATTCCACCAATCGCTGGTTTGGTTATTAAATAACTCAACATAATAAGTCAATTTCAACTCACCAGCCAATAACATATACTGTAATCTTAGTTTAATGGGTTCAGGTGAAACTGTTTCATCTTTAATGACCAATAAATTATTTTCCATTGGTAAATTGGTTTTCGAAAGTGCATTAGCAACATTCATTTGAACATGAACTGCTGCATTTGACAAAGCAGTTTGGGTTCCGATAACCGGAGTTTTTAAAATAGCTTTTTGAGATGCATTGCTAACAAAAGCATTATTTAACACAATCATATTTCCGTTTTTATCCAAATGCAATGAAGAAGCTGCTTCTGCTATTTCGATTCCGTTTACTCTCTGTTTGAAGTAAATATGCGTTACACCATTATGTTTATCGGTATACTGATCGGTAATTACAAAATCATTGATATCATCATTTGTTAAGTTGTACTTTGCCTGTTCGGCAGACAAGAATTGTTTCACTTGTGCATTGCTGATTTGCGCAATAGCAAATGTTGCAAAAAGTGTTGTTTGTAATAATATTAGAAAATACTTTTTCATTTTATTTGTTTAGTATGTGGTCAAAAATAGTCGAAAAACAATCATAAAAAAATGTGTTAACTTACTGAGCCATTATCACTTTCTAGTAAATATCATTAAAAGTGAGCTACCCTGATATACCAGCAATTGCTTGCCTTTAACATTATATTTTGTTGCAACTTGTAATTCTTCTAAAAAAACTTTTTCGATGTTACCTAAAGAGCCTTTGCAGATTGCTTTGGTTGCATCGAGTTTCGAGACCTTTACCTCCTGCCCGTTTACCTCAATACTTGCTTTAAATTTATTGCAACCCGAATTGCCAACAATCATATTTTCATCATCATGGATAACCAGAAAAACATGATGCTCACTAACCTTTTTTAATTTCTGGTCTATGTTGAGTTTTGTAAGAAACCAAGGCTCATCATCCAACTTATAATGGTCTTGCAATTCAACTTTTTTCTTGTCTAATATTTTACTGAGTGCCAGATGATAAGAGGTGGTATCATCGGCCGAATTTTTAGTTGTGTGAACTTCAACTAACAATTCGTATTCATTTCCTTCTTCGTATTTAAAACCTTCAATGTTTCCGAAATGATTAATCCATTCACTTTTTGCACTATCTCTTATCAATAAACATTTACTTTGATTGAGCGAATGACATTGGCCAAAATGACCTGCAACAAATATTTTTTTTAGCTGATTTTGCCCTAATGAAACAGATGACGAGCATATCATCGTCAACACAAGAATTGATAAAAGTTTTAGCGCTCTCATTTGGTATCCGAATCAAATATAGATTGCATCAAATTAATCAACGATTAAAATTTAAACGTTTGCCTTTTTTCGATTCATCAAACACGCCATTTTCGTATACCAAATGGCCGTTTACGATAGTATGCGTAATCATAGAATGAAATGTTGTTCCTTCAAACGGACTCCATCCGCATTTGTATAAAATATTTTCTTTGGTAACTGTGTATTCTTTTTTCAAATCAACCAAAACAAGGTCGGCATAAAAACCTTCGCGAATAAATCCTCGTCTGTCAATTTCAAAAAGTATGGCAACGTTATGACACATTTTTTCGACAATCTTTTCTAAACTGATTTTACCTCGATGATAAAACTCCAGCATGGCATTTAGCGAATGTTGAATAAGTGGTCCTCCACTCGGTGCTTTTAAATACGTTTGATTTTTTTCTTCGATTGTATGCGGAGCATGATCGGTTGCAATCACATCAATTCGTCCGTCTAACACAGCGTTAAATATGGCTTCACGGTCGGCTGCTGTTTTTATTGCAGGATTCCATTTGATAAAATTTCCTTTCTCTTCATAATCTTTATCACTAAACCAAAGATGATGAATACAGGCTTCGGCAGTAATTCTTTTTTCGTTGAGCGGAATATCATTTCGTAAAAGTTCCAACTCTTTTGCAGTGCTCAAATGGAAAATATGAAAACGTGTGTTGTATTTTTTTGCAAGCGCAACAGCAAATGATGATGATTTATAACAAGCTTCAGTATTGCGAATGAGCGGATGATATTTTGCAGAAAGTTCTTCGCCAAATTCAGCAATATATTTTGCCTGATTTTGTTTGATCATCGGATCATCTTCACAATGAGCTGCAATCAGTGTTTTTACATTCCTAAAAATATTTTCCAAAGCAATCGGGTCGTCTACCAACATATCTCCGGTTGACGAACCTAAAAACATTTTTACACCACAAATTTTTGTTTCATCGAGTTTCAATAATTCGTTTAAATTTTTATTGGTGGTGCCCATAAAAAACGAATAGTTGGCAAGCGAACATTGCGAAGCACGTGTATATTTTTCTTCCAACAACTCAAGTGTAACAGCATTCGGAATGGTGTTTGGCTGATCCATAAAACTGGTTACACCACCCGCCACGGCAGCTTTCGATTCGGTATAAATATCGCCTTTGTTGGTTAAACCCGGATCGCGAAAATGAACCTGATCGTCAATCACACCGGGCAATAAAAATTTTCCTTCGGCATCAATCAATTTATCAGCCGGCATGGCAATGCCGTTGGTATCAATTTTTTCGATAAAACCATTACGTATAAAAACATCGGCACGAAAAGTTTTGCCTTCGTTTACAAGTTTTGCATTTCGTATTAATATGGTGCTCATAATTTATGCGAAGCTATGATGCTTTCATTCGTTTGCAAAATTGAATAGAAATTATTATTTATCGATACCCAAATTGGGTTATTTTGTATGTGAAGATTATCTATAATAAGTATCTATATTCGAATTTCAATTCTGTAAATAATGAAACACCATTACTCAATCATTATCTTTCTAATCATTTCTTTTTACAGTTGCAAAAAAGATTCGAATACTTCCATAACAATTAGTGGAGTTGTTGCTGATAAAAATACGAATGTTCCAATTGCTTTTGCCGAAGTTGATTTGATAGAATACGGTGGTGGTTTTTTGGGTGGCAGCAGCACATTGCAACGAATGTATGCTGATGCAATTGGCAGGTTTACGTTTTTTAATGTGAATATTAATAGTGAAAAAACTTATATTGTTTTAGGCTATAAAAATTTATACTTTAATGATGGTAACAATACTGCGGATGTAAACATTAACCAACCAAATGTAGTTGTACCCATGCAACCTATGGCATGGTTGAAATTGCATGTTAAGGATACCTCGCCATACGATAAGTTTGATTATATATCGTTTAGTTCTCCTTGGGGTGGTGGTGCTGGACCATTTAATGGTGTCAACGTTGACACCATTTTATTTGCACAAGTATATGGAAATGAAAACACAATAATTTTTGCATTTATAACCAAAAATGGCATAAAAAGTACTGTCTCAAAAAATATCATTTGCCCTGCATTCGACACAACACTTTATAATTTAAATTATTAAACCAATTAACTTTTTTCTGTATTTCGTTTGCTTAATTAATAATTGATGTCATCAGTTAGAATTTAAAAAACTTATTATATTAGCCTCATGTTTTCATTTTCAATTTCATCGTATTTAGAAATTATATTCCGCTCGGGTGTGGTTTATCTTTTCATATTATTTGCCATTCGTTTTTTTGGCAAAAAAGAATTATCGCAACTTTCCACTTCCGATTTGGTATTGATTTTATTGATAAGTAACGCGGTGCAAAATGCCATGGTTGGCCCCGACAGCACGCTTAGTGGCGGCATTACAGCTGCACTCACTTTGTTCATCATCAATTATGTTTTTAAACTGGTGATGTATAAAAACAAAAAAGCTACCGAGCTGATTGAAGGCGAATCGGAAATTTTAATTTATAAAGGGAAAATAAATTTTGAAACGATTGCCAAACAAAAAATAACGGTTGATGAACTGGAAGCTGTGGTGCGCGAACATGGTGTACTCAATTCGGGTGAAGTTGAACTGGCTGTATTAGAAAGAGATGGAAATATTTCGGTTGTTTCTAAAGAACTGAAAGGACAAACTTTTCATAAACGAAGTAAAAAACTGCATCCTAAATTTCAGAAAGCTAATGGCTAATAAATAATGGGGCTAAAGCCCTAAATATGTTGTCATCTTTTATCCCCGACCTGAAGGTCGGGGCAATCAAAATATTGCCCTGTAATTTATCGCGTTATCACTTGCCCCGACCTTCAAGTCTGGGATTTATTTGATTTATACAAGAATGTAATTTAAGATGTTTTTCTCTCAGCAAATATCCATTGCCCCGACCTTCAGCACGGGGAATACAAAACCAAATACCGAATGGCTTTAGCCACATTTTTATAAAGAGATTTTTGTAAATAACACTTAAACAAGTTGAGCTAAAGCTCTGAAGAATGCTGTCATTTTATCTTCTTCACATTAATCAAAAATCTATCGCTTTGAATTTTAAAATCATCGGGGTTCGAAAAATTTAAATCCAACACTTGCCAGCTTTTTGATGGATACACAAATTCAAACAAATCTTTCGAAATGGTCATTTTTATTGGCATCTCGAAACCTTTAATGGTATTGCGCCAACGATAATGCAATTCTTGTCGTCCCTCCTTCTCCACAATTTTATAATCAAACTCGGGAATATCTTTTTCGTATAAATATTGTTTGAAAAACGGAGAGAAATTTCGTTTGCTATACGTA
>Ga0194047_10002307_pt1 | contig 11013 bp, 8 predicted proteins | sample JunL225m_MetaG_2_FD_160070 | JGI IMG/M metagenome (GOLD analysis project Ga0194047, IMG submission 160070) | Anoxic zone freshwater microbial communities from boreal shield lake in IISD Experimental Lakes Area, Ontario, Canada - Jun2016-L221-5m | ecosystem: Environmental > Aquatic > Freshwater >...
GCATTCGAGCCGATTCTGACTGAGTTAGAAGCAATTCACAAAAAAGTGTTACGTAAGCGTGTCTTTGTGGCTTTGCATATGCATGCTGGTGATGGCAACGTTCATACCAATATTCCTGTGAACTCTGATGACTATGAGATGTTGCAGGACGCTCATCGCGCAGTTGATCGAATTATGAAATTGGCTCGCTCATTAGATGGGGTTATTTCTGGTGAACATGGCATTGGTATTACTAAGCTTGAATATTTAACTGAGGCAGAATTAAAAGACTTCCGCAGTTATAAGAATCGTGTTGACCCTGAAGGACGCTTCAACAAAGGTAAGCTGATGCCTCATGCTGATCTGAGTCTGGCCTATACACCCAGTTTTGGTTTGATGGGACATGAGTCGATCATCATGCAACAAAGCGATATTGGAGCGATTGCTGATAGCGTAAAAGATTGCTTGCGATGCGGTAAGTGCAAACCCGTTTGCGCTACCCATGTTCCTCGTGCTAATTTGCTATATAGCCCTCGTGACAAAATTTTAGCTACTTCATTACTAATAGAAGCTTTCTTATATGAAGAGCAAACCCGTCGTGGTGTTTCTATTCGTCATTGGGAAATGTTTGATGATGTGGCAGCACACTGCACCGTATGCCATAAGTGCTTGACACCTTGTCCCGTCAATATTGACTTTGGTGATGTCACCATGAATATGCGCAATCTCTTACGCAAGATGGGTCAGCAGCGTTTTAATCCTGGTACAGCAGCGTCAATGTTCTTCTTGAATGCCACAAGTCCTGAGACTATTCATTTAGCTCGCAAGACCATGATTGGTTGGGGTTATAAGCTTCAACGTTTGGGTAACGATGTTCTACGTAAGTTTGCTAAACAGCAAACTGCCCATCCTCCTGCAACAGTAGGTAAGCCTAGTATTAAGGAGCAGGTGATTTTCTTTGTGAATAAGAAGATGCCAGGCAACCTACCCAAGAAAACTGCTCGAGCGCTCTTAGACATTGAAGACGCAAATTATGTCCCCATTATTCGTGACCCTAAGACTACCTCTGCAGATACAGAAGCTGTATTTTATTTCCCAGGCTGTGGATCTGAACGTTTATTCTCACAAGTTGGTTTAGCTACTCAAGCCATGCTCTGGAACGTTGGTGTCCAAACCGTCTTGCCTCCAGGTTACCTATGCTGCGGCTATCCTCAGCGCGGTAATGGTGACTTTGACAAGGCTGAGAAGATGATTACTGACAACCGTGTGTTGTTTCATCGCGTAGCCAATACCTTGAACTACTTAGATATCAAAACGGTAGTCGTTTCTTGCGGTACTTGTTATGACCAATTGGCGGGTTACCAGTTTGAACAAATCTTTCCAGGCTGCCGGATTATTGATATTCATGAGTTTTTAGCAGAAAAAGGTGTCAAACTCTCTGGAGTGACGGGCGTGAAGTATATGTATCACGATCCGTGCCACTCCCCAATGAAGTTACAAGATCCTTTGAAGACCGTAAATGAGCTCATCCAGCTAGAAGATGGCAAGGCGATCCAAAAGAATGATCGTTGCTGTGGTGAGTCAGGAACCTTGGCGGTGACTCGTCCTGATATTTCTACTCAAGTGAGATTTCGTAAGCAGATTGAGATGGAAAAAGGCGCTGATGATTTGCGCAAGGGAAACTTCACTGGTGATGTGAAGGTACTGACAAGCTGCCCTTCTTGTTTACAAGGCCTTAGTCGCTTTGATGCAGATAGTGACACCACTGCAGATTACATCGTCGTTGAAATGGCCAACAAATTACTTGGTAAGAATTGGATGCAAGATTATGTAGCCAAGGCCAATCAAGGTGGTATAGAAAGGGTTCTTGTTTAATGATTCCTAATAATGTCGTGGTACACCAGCAATCTAAGGTCTTAGAACTCTCTTATGAGAATGGGAACACTTATCGTCTTCCTTTTGAGTTTTTGAGAGTGCTCTCCCCATCTGCTGAAGTTCAGGGCCATGGCCCAGGACAAGAAACTTTACAAACTGGTAAACGCGATGTCTTGATTGCCCATCTTGAACCGGTTGGGCATTATGCTTTAAAACCTAGTTTTTCAGATGGGCATGATTCAGGGCTGTATTCTTGGGATTACTTACAATTCTTGTGTGAGAACCAAGAGCAGTTGTGGAAAGAGCATTTGGATAGGCTAGCAACTACAGGCCTTGATCGTGATGCACCTATGATTGTCGCTGGTAGCTCTTGTGGAAGTCACTAATGAGTAAAACCCATTTCGGTTATCAAAGTGTTGATGAGGCTGAAAAAGCCGGTAAGGTTGCTGAGGTTTTCCATTCAGTTGCGAGTAAATATGATGTGATGAATGACTTAATGTCATTTGGTTTGCATCGTATTTGGAAAAAAATGACTATTGCTCGAGCTAATATTCAGCCCGGACAAAAGGTGTTAGATATTGCTGGGGGTACGGGTGATCTTGCCGCAGCATTTGCAAAAGCTGCTGATTGGGGTTGTAATCCCGATGCACAAGTTTGGTTAAGCGATATCAATGCATCGATGTTAGGCGTAGGGCGTGATCGTTTATTAGATCAAGGCATGGCCTTACCGTGTGTGCAGTTTGATGCAGAAAAGATTCCATTCCCGAATAATCATTTTGATGCTGTCACCGTGGCATTTGGTTTGCGTAATATGACCCACAAGCAGGTGGCTTTAGGTGAGATGCGGCGCGTGATTAAGCCAGGCGGCCGCGTTTTAGTACTAGAATTCTCTAAACCCGATGCCTTTTTGCAACCTATATATGACACCTATTCATTTAAGGTTTTACCTTGGTTAGGTGAAAAAATTGCACAAGATTCAGAAAGCTATCGCTATCTAGCAGAATCTATACGGATGCACCCTGATTCGCAAACCCTCAAGGAAATGATGCTTGGGGTTGGTTTTGACGACGTGGAAACCCATAGGATGACTGGGGGTATCGTTGCCTTACATATTGGTATTAAATACTAGTAGTTGTATAGTTTTTAAGTTCTTAAAAACTAAGGTACTGTAGAAGTTATAAGAAGGGGTAAATAAAAATGAATCAACATTTTTTTAAAGCAGTTATATTAAGTTTCACTCTCATCTTTGCATCCATTTCTCATGTTGATGCTGCACGTTTGGGTGGCGGAAAAAGCATTGGGCGGGCACCTAGCGCTCCAATGCAAAAACAAGCTGCTCCAGTGCAAAAGCCAGCGCAACAAGCTCAGCCTGCTGCTCCAGCCCCAGCTCCTCAGGCTGCCCCTAGTCGCTTTGGTGGCATGGGCGGAATTTTGGGCGGATTAGCTGCAGGCTTAGGTATTGGTTATCTCTTATCTCACTTTGGTCTTGGTGAAGGAGCAGCCTCTCTAATCACTGGATTGTTAATTGCTATGTTGGCTGGGTTTGCCATCATGTTTGTTATAAGAAAATTACTTCCTGCAATGTCGGGCGCTGGACAAAATGCTAATGTGCCGAATTCTGGGATGCAACGTAGCAATCTCGAACAAGCTCCCAGACAAGAGCCTGCCTTTACGCCTGCAGCGAATGCCTTTGGCGGAGTAGGTGCTGAACCAGAGCCATTTCAGTCAACATTACCACCAGGCTTTGATCAGCGAGCCTTTTTGGAAAATGCAAAACAATACTTTTCGACCCTGCAAAAAGCTTGGGATCAGGGCGATCTCGTATCCTTACGTGAATTTACTACCCCCGACATGTTTGCCACAATTCAACAGGATTTGGCTGGTCGTGCCGATAGCGCTAACCAGACAGACGTCGTTAGTATTAATGCCCAACTGATTGGTATTGAGACGATAGACGCCCATTACTTCTGTAGCGTGCAGTTCAGCGGCATGATTCGTGAACAACCAGGAGCCCCGGCAAGCGAATTTTCTGAAATTTGGAATTTAAGTAAGCCGGTAGAAGGCCCTGGAGGCTGGGTACTAGCGGGTATCTCCCAGTTGGTTTAAGCTTTAGGTACTTTCCATTGGAAAACCCGCACTAGTGCGGGTTTTTTACACTCATGAACACGAATTTATCTTCTACCCATTCGATTGCTGCCAGCGCTGCTTGCCGAGGGATTAACCACGTTTTGGGAAGCGAGTCTTGGGCATCTACTGAGCTTGCTAAACATTCTGGCAAATCGATTCTTTTACAGCTACCACTTGGCGAACTCTGTTTTGAGATTAGTCCAGTAGGTTTGCTAACTGCATTAAAAAGCATTGATTCCCCGTCCCTCACTTTAGTAGTGTCTAGTAAAGCCTTGAGTGAGATGGCAGCAAGTTCTGGTAGTTTGCGCGAGCAAGCCTTCAAAGCGGTGAAGATTACTGGTGATGCAGACTTGGCTCAATTACTAGGTCGCTTAGCCGGGCAACTACGCTGGGAGTATGAAGAAGATTTAGCACGCCTAGTCGGTGATGCGCCAGCAAACTTTGCTGTAAGACAAGGCAAGAAATTGGTTTCTGCTTCCCGCTCTGCCGCTAGTGATTTACTGGGCAATGTAGTTGAGTATGTGAGCGAAGAAAGAAAAGTCCTTTTAAATAAAAGAGACTTCACTGTTCATAAATCTGAATTAAATGATTTGCGTGAATCTATAGATCGCATGGAAAAACGTATTCAATTTCTAGAGCAAAAGGCTAAATAAATCGTGCGTCGAATTGCCCGTCTTTGCTTTATTTTCTTTACCGCTTGGCGTTATGGCTTGTTACCACTCTTGCGCGATATTCTGAAGCCAGGAATTAGCAGGGGTTGTCTAACGGTGCTTTGCTGGACTTCGCCTAGCGGAAACTTGCCTAGAGGTGAGCGTATTCGCCTGACACTAGAAGCACTCGGCCCAATTTTTGTGAAGTTTGGACAAGTCCTGTCAACACGGCGAGATTTATTGCCAGAGGACATTGCTAATGAATTAGCAAAGCTTCAAGATCAAGTCCCACCATTTTCCAATGAAGAGTCACGCCGCATCATTGAAAAGGCATTGGGACAACCAATTGAAGAGGTCTTTGTTAGCTTTGATGCTACGCCAGTAGCAAGCGCTTCTGTTGCGCAAGTGCATTTTGGAATCTTGCGTGCAACTGAAAAACATCCTGAATGGGATTCCAGGGCAGCTGCTATTAAAGTATTACGCCCTGGCATTCTGCCAGTGATTGAAGGCGACATCGCCTTGATGTATGACTTAGCGAAGATTATTGAAAAAAGTTCTGAAGATGGTCGTCGATTAAAACCTCGTGAAAATGTCGCTGAGTTTGATACTTACTTACATGACGAATTGGATTTGATGCGTGAGGCTTCTAATGCAAGCCAGTTGCGTAGACAATTTGCTGATTCAAAGCAATTGATGATTCCAGAGATGTATTGGGACTTATGTCATACCAATGTCATTGTGATGGAAAGAATGTATGGCATTTCTATAGGTAGGACTGAAGAGTTACGTTCGGCTGGTGTTGACTTTAAAAAGCTAGCAGCCGATGGCGTAGAAATATTTTTCACTCAAGTATTTGAATACGGATTTTTCCATGCAGATATGCACCCCGGAAATATCATGATTAGCCTAGAGCCAGAAACTTTTGGGCGCTTTATTTCTTTAGACTTTGGAATTGTTGGTGCCTTGAGTGAATCAGATAAAAATTATTTAGCGCTCAATTTCTTAGCTTTCTTCAATCGTGATTACCGTCGTGTTGCTGAGTTGCATGTCGAGTCTGGATGGGTGCCTGCTGATACACGCGTTGAAGAATTGGAAGGCGCAGTACGTTCTGTTTGCGAACCTTACTTTGATCGCCCGCTAAAAGAAATTTCTCTTGGTCTTGTGTTGCTACGCCTATTCCAAACATCGCGTCGCTTCAAGATAGAAATTCAGCCGCAGCTCACTTTATTACAAAAAACCCTTTTAAACGTTGAGGGATTAGCTCGCCAATTGGACCCTGACCTTGACCTATGGAAAACTGCCAAGCCTATTTTGGAAAAATGGATCAGTAAACAGCTGGGTTGGCGTGGATTAATTGATGGCTTGAAAGAGGAGGCGCCTTCTTGGGCCAAGATTCTGCCAACTTTCCCCCGTTTAATTGCCGATGCCCTGTCTCAGACCCGTAATCAGACAAAAGACCAAAATGGCGAGTTAGAGGTTCTAAAGGCGCTTTTGCTTGAAGAAAGACGTACTCACCGTCTGGTAGTGGGCGCTTTGCTATTTGCTGGAGGCTTTTTGGCAGGAATTTTGATCATTAGCCTACGCATTTAATAGTCTTTCGCTACTTGGTCTCTAAACCGCTAAAATAGCGGGCTAGGCAGAACACATGAAAAAATACTTTATCGCAGGCATTCTTGTTTGGGCACCATTGTCGATCACCGTTTGGGTGATTGGATGGGGCTTAGGTTTGCTCGACGGTGTATTTGGTTCAGTAATGCATGCCATCATTCTGGTTCTGCCAACGGAGACTGCATTAGATGTCCAGCATTTCCGTGATCTTCCGGGTGTTGGAGTCTTGATCGTTATTGCGGTCATTATGTTCACCGGATTGCTGGCGATTAGTTTTGCTGGTCAATGGTGGTTAAAGATTTGGGATAAGCTTGTTAATCGTATTCCGATTGTGCGTTCGATCTACTCGAGTGTTCAACAAGTTTCATCCACTTTATTTTCAGGGAGCGGTCAAGCATTTAGTAAGGCCCTATTGATTCGTTACCCACACGCTGACTCTTGGGTCATCGCCTTTCAAACAGGTATTCCTGCAAGAGAAGTGACTGCTAAATTGGGCGAGGATTATGTCAACGTATTCCTGCCAACGACTCCAAACCCCACTTCTGGATTTTTCATGATTGTGCCGCGTGCACAAACAATTGAACTAGACATGAGTGTAGAGGAGGCTTTAAAACATATTGTTTCGATGGGTTCCGTACCTCCCAATAGCTCTTCTGGCTTGACTGCAACTCAGTCTCCACACCCTTTTTGATTTATAGGAAATTTTATGTCGATGCGAAGCCATACCTGCGGACAGGTAACCGAATCACTGATTGGTAAAGAAGTCACCCTAGCTGGATGGGTTAATCGCCGCCGTGACCATGGAGGCGTGATCTTTATTGACTTGCGTGACCGCGAAGGTTTTGTGCAGATAGTTTGTGATCCTGACCGCCCAGAGATGTTTTCCTTAGCTGAGCAAGTGCGTAGCGAGTTCTGTATTCAGATTAAAGGACTAGTGCGTGCACGTCCCGCTGGTACAGAGAACAATGATCTAGCAAGCGGCAAAGTAGAAATACTATGCCATGAGCTTGTGATTTTGAATGCTTCTGTAACCCCCCCATTTCAGATTGATGATGAGAACTTATCAGAGACAACTCGTCTTACTCATCGGGTATTGGACTTGCGTCGCCCACAAATGCAACAGAACTTGCGTTTGCGCTATAACGTGGCGATGGAGTGCCGTCGTTATTTAGATGATGCTGGCTTTATCGATATCGAAACACCGATGTTGACTAAGAGTACGCCAGAGGGCGCCCGTGATTATTTGGTTCCTTCACGTGTACATGATGGCCAATTCTTTGCTTTGCCACAGTCTCCACAATTATTTAAGCAGTTATTGATGGTAGCAGGCTTTGATCGTTACTACCAAATTACCAAATGCTTTCGTGATGAAGACTTACGCGCAGATCGCCAACCAGAATTTACTCAGATTGACTGTGAAACAGCATTCTTGAGTGAATCAGAGATTCGTGAGCTCTTTGAAAACATGATTCGTCATATTTTTAAGAAGACCATGAATGTTGAATTGCCTAATCCGTTTCCAACGATGCCTTACTCAGAAGGTATGGCACGTTTTGGATCCGATAAACCAGATTTGCGTGTGAACTTCGAGTTTACGGAGTTGACTGATTTAATGAAAGACGTTGATTTCAAGGTCTTCTCAGGAGCCGCCAATCAAGAGGGCGGTCGCGTAGTGGGCTTATGTGTGCCGGGTGGTGCGGAGATTAGCCGTAGCGAAATTGATGACTATACCCAGTTCGTTAGTATCTATGGTGCCAAAGGTCTGGCCTGGATCAAAGTGAATTCTGTTGCTGAAGGCCGCAATGGTTTGCAATCTCCTATCGTTAAGAATTTGCATGATGCAGCTATTGAGGGAATCTTAAAGCGCACTGCTGCAAAAGATGGCGATATTATTTTCTTTGGCGCTGATAAAGAAAAAGTAGTGAATGATGCTATCGGTAATTTACGTCTGCGCATTGGGCATTCTGCTTGGGGTAAAGCACATGGACTCTTTATAGAAGCTTGGAAGCCATTATGGGTAGTTGATTTCCCAATGTTTGATTACGACGAAGGTGAAGCGCGTTGGGTTGCTTGCCATCATCCATTTACAAGTCCAAAAGACGAACACATGAAGTATTTGGAGTCTGATCCTGGCAAGTGTTTGGCTAAAGCTTATGACATGGTGCTCAACGGCAGTGAAATCGGTGGCGGCTCTGTACGTATTCACCAAGAGGCAGTTCAAAGCCAAGTATTTCGGGCGCTCAAGATTGATGCTGAAGAAGCGCAAGCGAAGTTTGGTTTCTTGTTGGATGCACTTCAATATGGTGCGCCTCCACACGGAGGTATTGCATTTGGTCTTGATCGTATCGTAACCATGATGACTGGTGCAGAATCAATTCGTGATGTAATTGCTTTCCCTAAAACACAACGTGCGCAATGCTTGTTAACACAGGCCCCAAGTCCGGTGGATGAGCGTCAGTTACGTGAATTGCATATCCGTTTGCGCCAAGCCACACCAGCTGCTTAAAAAACTTAGTAGTAGCCTTATCTTGAAAATTCCTATTTCGATTTTGGTGGTGATATACAAATCGAATGGGGATGTTTTGTTGATAGAGCGTGCCGATCGCTCTAACTTCTGGCAGTCTGTAACCGGTAGTCTTGATGCACCGAATGAGGATCTGGCAGCAGCAGCTAGCCGCGAAGTATTTGAGGAAACGGGAATAGCTGTAGACCAACTCCCTGTCGGTGCACTGGTCAATATGCAGCATCAGATTGAGTATGAAATTTATCCAGACTGGCGTTTTCGTTATCCCCCAGGCGTGACAAAGAATACCGAACATTGGTTTGCGCTTGAGGTTCCTGAAAGTACGCAGATTAAACTTGCTCCGCGAGAGCATGTGGCGTATCAATGGCTTCCCTTTAAAGAAGCAGCCCAAAAATGTTTTTCTCCTAGCAATGGCGAAGCTATTCTGAAATTGTTCTCTGAGAATAAGGAATAAGATAGGGCGATGAGACATTCATCGGGACACCATCACAGTAAAGCGGATTCAAAAACACCACAACGGGGTGATTGGCGGGTAATACGTGATCTTCTGCCTTATCTTTTAGAGTATCGCTTTCGCGTCATAGTGGCTCTAAGCTGTTTAGTTGCGGCAAAAGTTGCCAACCTTGGTATTCCTATATTGATGAAAGAGCTAATTGACTCTCTGAATGTCAAGACAAGCTCACCTCAAGCATTGTTAGTTGTTCCTCTGGGCATCATCATTGCTTATGGCTTATTAAGAATTTCTGCTTCCTTATTTACTGAGCTCCGTGAAGCATTATTTGCCAGGGTCACTCAAAACGCTGTGCGCAAGGTCGCACTTCAGGTATTTGAGCATCTACATTCTTTAGCACTCAGCTTTCATCTGGCTAGACAGACTGGTGGAGTAAGTCGCGATATTGAGCGTGGCACACGCGGGATTCAGTCACTTATTTCTTATTCGCTCTATAGCATTCTGCCAACACTGATTGAGTTCTGTTTGGTACTGGGCTACTTTGCTTATTCCTACGATATTTGGTTTGCAGCAATTACTCTGACTGCTTTAGTTTTGTACATTATTTTTACTATCGTTGTAACAGAGTGGCGTACCCATTACCGCCGCACTATGAATGATATGGATTCAAAGGCAAATCAAAAAGCCATTGATTCTTTATTGAATTTTGAGACAGTGAAATACTTTGGTAACGAAGCTTTTGAAGCTAGTCGTTATGATGAGAATCTGCTTCGCTATCAAGCGGCAGCTGTAAAGTCCCAGAAGACTTTAGCGTTTCTCAATTTAGGTCAGCAAATCATTATTGCAGTCGGTTTGATGTTGATTTTGTGGCGCGCTACAGTTGGAGTAGTTGATGGCACGATGACTTTGGGTGATCTTGTCTTAGTCAATACCCTGATGATTCAGCTATACATACCGTTGAACTTCTTGGGAGTCATTTATCGTGAGATCAAGCAGTCATTGACTGATATGGATAGGATGTTCTCTTTACTTAATACCGATAAAGAAGTAGCAGACTCTCCAAATGCCAAGCCGCTACATATTGCGCACTATGACCATGGGCCAGATGTCTGTTTTGAACATATCTCATTTCACTATGAAGCAAAACGTGAAATTCTCCGTGATGTGAGCTTTAATATTCCCGCCGGAACAATCACAGCGGTGGTTGGGCAAAGTGGTGCAGGCAAGAGCACTTTGGCAAGATTATTATTTCGTTTTTATGATGTGCAGTCCGGAAAAATTTTAATTGATGGTCAAAATATCCAAGATGTAACGCAAAGTAGCTTACGTAAAGCAATTGGTATTGTTCCGCAAGATACGGTCTTATTTAATGACACTATTGGCTACAACATTGCTTATGGTGATCCTTCGGCCTCGTTTGAAGAGGTGCAAGAGGCAGCTAGAGCAGCTCAAATTAATGACTTTATCAAGCGCCTACCAGATGGTTATCAAACTCAAGTGGGCGAAAGAGGCTTAAAACTTTCGGGTGGTGAGAAGCAGCGCGTAGCAATTGCCAGAACTCTCTTGAAAAAGCCTGCGATGTTGATCTTTGACGAGGCTACATCGGCTTTAGATTCGAAAACCGAAAGGGCTTTTCAAGAGGAATTGCTAGGTTTAGCTAAAAATCGCACTACTCTCATCATTGCCCATAGGCTATCGACTATTGTTCATGCTGATCAAATTCTAGTCATGGATCATGGTCAGATTGTCGAACGTGGTACCCACCCAGAGTTGCTAGCCGCCAAGGGTAGATATTCGGA
>Ga0194047_10002309_pt1 | contig 11004 bp, 8 predicted proteins | sample JunL225m_MetaG_2_FD_160070 | JGI IMG/M metagenome (GOLD analysis project Ga0194047, IMG submission 160070) | Anoxic zone freshwater microbial communities from boreal shield lake in IISD Experimental Lakes Area, Ontario, Canada - Jun2016-L221-5m | ecosystem: Environmental > Aquatic > Freshwater >...
ACATTGTACGTACTGCCATTCAAGGGCTGGCAGCGGTTTTGGGCGGCACTCAATCCCTACACACCAACTCGATGGATGAGGCGCTTGCCCTACCAAGCGACAAAGCCGTCAAAATCGCTTTGCGTACTCAGCAAATTATCGCCCACGAATCCGGAGTCACTACCAGCGTTGACCCATTGGGCGGTAGCTATTTGGTGGAAGCCCTCACCAACGAAATGGAAAAAGGCTTTTACGAATACAAACGAAGAATAGATGCAATGGGCGGGATGCTGGCAGCAATTAATCACGGGTTCCCTCAGAAAGAAATCGTAGATGCCAGTTGCCGCTTCCAAGAAGAAATTGACAGCAAAAAGCGCATTTTCGTGGGCGTGAACGACTACGTGGATAACGCGCCGCTGGAAATTCCTTTCCTGCAAATAGACCCAGATGGTTACCGCCGCCAATGTGAGCGTTTGGCGCGTCTCCGCATGGAACGCGACAATGAGAAAACCGGCGCTGCCCTTGAAACGATACGCCAAAAAGCTACCGAAAACAAGGAAAATATGATGCCCTACCTCATCGAAGCTTGCAACGCTTACGCCACCCTTGGGGAAATAACCGGAGTGTTGCGTAAAGTTTACGGTGAACATAAAGACCCAAGCATCGTATAAAATTCTGGAGTAGAAAGCCCTTGACCCATAAAAGGTCGGGGCTTTTTTATTTCTTCACCTTAAGCTAATTCAAATTCCGGTGTAACCTCTGGTATTAAACCTATTTTCACACTAGAATCAATAGTATTTATAATTAAGGAGAAAAATTATGCGAAATCTGTTGAATCGGAAAAATAAGAGCTATGCCACTTTAACCTTGCCGGGTGAGGAGCGTACATTCCTGTGGCGCGAACATAAGGTGGTGTACTCAATTCTGGGAGAGGGCGCACCCCTGCTAATGCTGCATGGGATTAATGCCGCCGCATGGGGCTATGAGTATCGGCGAAATTATGAGGAATTTGCAAAACATTACCGAGTATATGTTCCAGATTTGCCCGGTTACGGGCGTTCCGAGCGGAAACCCATTGATTATACCGCCAAGCTCTATATCGAGTTCGCGCGTGATTTTGCCAGTCACATTCTGGAATTGGAAGGTATAGCTCCCGCCATAGTTGTTACCAGCCTGAGCGCAGCGCATGTTATCAGCGCGGCAGTAAGTGACCCTCAGCTATTTGGACCCTTGGTACTAATTAGCCCAACCGGATTGGAACGTTTGGATTTCCCACCTCCAGCAATCTTAAAACGAGCGCATCGCTGGCTATATGGCAAATTGGGAAGTGCGGTTTTTTCGCTGCTAACCACACGCTTATCTACCAAAATATTTCTTGGGCGAGACAGCTATTTGGATAAAACTGGCATTGATAAAGAGTTAATTGAAGGATATTACGCCACCGGGCATCAGCCTAACGCCAAATACGCCCCAGTATGCTTTATCACTTTCTACTTGAATCACTCTGTAAGGGGCGAATGGGAGAAAATCTCGCAACCAACTCTCATTGTGTGGGGGCGCGAAGCCAAAATCACCCCTTTGAAGGATTCGGAGCTATTCCTGAAATTGCGCCCCCAAACCGAGTTGGCGATAATTGAACGGGCGCGTTTATCCTCCAATGATGAACGTGGTGAGGAATTTAATCAAATTGTGCTGGAATGGCTTTCACAGCACTACAACGGCAAAAAAGAAGCGGCAATCCACACCCCGACATGGTAAAATATAGCTTCATTTTGTAGGTCAATTTACTGTCAGGAAAGAGAAAAAATGGCACATTTGGAAGACTTAGTTCTGGTCATTGGAGCGAGCGGCGAAACTGGCAGCCGAGTCGTTAAAGCTTTGCTGGCAAAGAACATCCCTGTAAAGGCGTTGGTACGTACCCCTGAAAAGGCAGAAGCATTGCAAATGCCCGGTGTGGAGGTTCAAGTAACAAACCTGACCGACCCAGCAGAACTCCAAACCGCCCTTGAAGGCATAAAATATGTCATCACCGCCACCGGAGCGCGTAATTTCCGCGAACCAATTGAAACCGAAGCAATTGAAGTTACCTTTATAAATCTACTGTCAATCGCCATCAAAACAGCCGGCACAGAGCATATTGTGATGTGTACTTCACTTGGTACTGACAACCCGGAGCAGTTCCCCCAGATTGCCCCAGTGCTACGGCTGAAAAGCAAAGCCGAAGAAGTTATAATCGGCTGTGGTGTTCCCTACACCATAGTGCGCCCCGGCGGGTTGGTAAACGAACCGGGCGGGGTTGGCGTATTAATCCGCTCGAAGTTGGAAGCCCCCGGACGCATCTCGCGGGAAGATGTGGCAGAAGTAATGGTGCAAGCACTTTTGCAACCGGAAGCACGTAATAAAGTAGTAGAGATTATTAACCAAACGGGCGAAGCACCCGCCAATAGATCCGACCTGTTTAAAGGAATTGCCTAAAACCCGTTTAAATCCGATACTGGCGGTGTTGGTTATCCTCGCCGCCACTCTGCGTCTTATCAACGGTCCGCGCCCTTATGATGACGCTTTTATCACTTTTCGCTACGTGGAAAACATCACTAACGGTACAGGCTTCGTTTATAACGCTGGTGAGTTTGTGCTTGGCACTACTACGCCGCTTTATACCCTGCTGCTGGCGTTATTGCATTTTCCTTTTAACAGCGATTTGGGCTGGATAGCCTTAATTATCAACACTCTGGCAGATTGCGTCAGCTTAGTTTTACTATATCTGCTTGGCAGAAAATTCATTGGAGAGAAAGCGCAGGGTGTCGTATATGCTGCACCTCTGCTATTTGCCGTTTCGGTATTTAGTACCAACTGGTGCATCGGTGGGATGGAAACCTCGCTTTTCTCATTTCTACTACTACTCTCCTTCTACCTTACGGTAACGCGGCAAACTGTATGGGGCGCGTTTGCCGCTTCCCTAGCCACCCTTTGCCGCCCCGAAGGAATCATCATAGCGGGGTTGGTGTTAATAGCTGCGGGGGTCATTCGGCGCGGCATACCATGGCGCGAATCTCTGTTAATGGCGGCTACCGGTGCGCCTTGGGCGTTGTTTGCCACCCTTTATTTCGGCAGCCCCATTCCTCATTCGATTACCGCTAAAGGGGACAAGGTTTATATTTTCGCCGAAACAGGGCTGGCGCGTTTCAAGCAATTTAGCCTGATTGCGTGGGATAACCCTATTGGGCAATTTATCACCGCCATGAAGTTGCCAGATGGCAAGAAAATATTCGCGCTTGGGCTGGCAGCAACAATAATATTCCTTGCGCTGATTTTGGCAGGGATATGGCGCATTTGGAAAACAGACCGAGTAGCCGGAAGTATAGCGCTGGCATTCCCGCTTCTGCTAAACGGCGCATATGTGCTGGCTACCTATCGCGATGTGCTGATATTTGATTGGTATCTGGTGCCGCTCGTTTTATGGTATCTCTTACTCACTACTACCGGACTTTACCAATGGAGTAACTGGATTAGAAGTTGGGCTTCGCGTTGGGTCAAGCCAAAAGTAGGCTTTAATCGCCTATTTGTGGCAGGGATTGTGCTTTATCTGGAGGTAAGCCTTGCTAATCAGATGCAAGCTTACGACTGGGGGCGCACCCGTATGAAATCGCCGGAATATTATCGGGAAGCCGCGCAACTAATTTCACCGCACCTAAAGCCAACCGATACCATAATCGCTCCCGAAATCGGTATGCTTGGGTACTACGCCAACGCCCGTATTTTCGACTCGGTGGGGCTGATTTCGCCCGGCGCTTTGAAGTATTATCCTGTCCCACCCAACGAATTAGCCAGCAATAACGCCATTCCAACCCGTATGGTGAATGAGCTAAACCCTGAATATGTTATAAGCCTAGAGCTATTCGTGCGTAACAGCCTTAACCTATCGCAGCAATTCAAGGAAAATTACACCTTGCTACAGAAAATAGCCACCAGTGCTTATGGTAGCGATGGGCTTTTGATTTATATCCGCAAAGATTTGCTCAAGTGAAAAAAAACCGCTCTCAAACCAAGAGCGGAAGCGTTACTTTTTAATCCTACTCTATCGGCAAATCTTCGCGCTCGTTCCACTCGTTCCAGCTACCATCATAATTGGTCAATTTATGAAAACCAATAATAGAAAGACTGAATAGAACGGAGGTTGCCGCCACTCCACCGTTACAGTACGCCACGATTTGGTCTTCAGGCTTTAACCCGGCGTTCTCGGCAATCGCTCGAATCTCGGCATCGCTTTTAAATGTGCCGCTGGCGCTATCTATCAATTCTTCGCGAGGAAGGCTGATTGCGCTCGGAATATGCCCACCGCGAGTACCGCGCCGGATTTTACCGCTATATTGCCCTATATCACGCGCGTCCACCAGTGTAATCCCCGGTTTGCCAAGCATATCTTTTACCTGTTCAGCCTCTGCTCTCAGTTCAGGATGCAAGCGAGGAGTAAAGACAGCGAATTTATGGTGAGGCAAAAGAGCATTGGAAGGATTTCCTTCCTTACTCCATTTGTTCCAGCCGCCATCTAAAACCCGCACATCGTGGTGTCCATAATAGCGCAATACCCACCACATACGGGTAGCAAATTGCATCGCCGGATGAGCATCATAAACTATAATGGTATGCTCATCCCCGATACCGGCATCGCTCAAAACATGAGCAATTTGTTGCGCCCCTGCGACTTGCACCGGTACAGGGTCATTCAAATCAACTATATCCTTAGTCCAATCCAGATAAACTGCACCGGGGATATGTGACGCTTCGTATTCTTCCCGCGCTCCGGTATAGCGGGCTTCTTGCGTACCGTCTTCAGCAGTTACTGCAAGCACATAGCCACGCATATCAATTATTCTGAGGGATGGGTCATTTAGACGTGCTGACAACCACCCGGCGTTTACCAAATGCTCTTCGCGCATTTCTAAAATTTTATCCTTTCATAACAAGTAAAACGGTAAAGCAATTTATACCACCTGTGGTTAGCCCGCCCACATCCAGAAAATAAACAGAGTTGCCCAGAGGGCTTGTAGCGCCGCGCTAAATCTTAGGAGAAGGCGGGGGGCAGATTTTGCCATCAACATGAAGCAAGGGAAAAGAACTACTAAGTAGCGGGTCATACTCATCCAGATAAACTCGCCTGTCCCGGCGCGGGTAAGGTAAACCAGCAGACTAGTGCCAATATAGATAAGATACTGGCGAGGCAATTTGCGTTGCCACCATACTATAGAGAAGCAAATAAATATTACCAGTGTAACCAAATCCAGCACATTATAAATCAGGTTGCTGACATTGGAAGGGTTAAACATAGCAATAAGCCCACCAAAGAAAGACTCCCACGGTGGCGCAAACCGCACACTCCAGATTATCGAAAGGTGATTACCAAAATTGTGGTCGCCCAACACAAAATAGACATAGAAAAAGTATAACGCCAGTAAAGAAGGAGCTAATGCCAGCGCCAACGCATTACGATCCAGTTTTCGCCATTTCCAATCGCGCTGCTGCATATAGAGATAGCCCAACGGAAGAATCAAAATAAAGCCTTGAATACGGGTTATTCCAGCGAACCCTGCCAGAACTGCCGCCAGCACCCAGCGGTCTTTCTCACCATAATAGAAAGCGGCGCAAGCCAACGCTAGATACAGCGATTCGGTATAACCGCCCAACAAAAAGAAAGCTCCGGGAAATACTGCCAGCCATATCAGCGTTTTGCGGGCAATTTCATCATCAAAAATCAGGGCAGAGAGGCGGTACAGATAGAACATCGCTGCCAAATAAGCAATGTTAGAAACCAACAAGGCGGCGAGCATATGCTGACCTACCAGCAATTTACCTAGAACCGCAATAAGAAGTGGGTAGAGTGGCGGGAAATTAGTGGTGCCATTCCCAATATCATAGCCAAAGCGGGCAATATGGATATACCAGTTGGTATCCCATCTTTGCCAAGGTTGCAAGAAAAAGAAACCGGGACCCCAGAAATTGGGGTCTAAATCGCGCAAAAGACTTGCGCCCATAGGAGGTTCTACCGGAGCAAGTATCACCAACGCTGCCCCCAAAGCAAAGAGCAACAACCGGTGAGTCAAATAGATATGCCAACAAAAGGCGAAAACAGGGTCAGCCATTAATCTATGCCACTGGCGAGCAATTAAGCCCTGTGGCTGTTCCATTGCGGCATTATTTGATGCCGCGTTACTCGCCAGATTTTGTTGTACTTCCAAATTCGCTGTCCCCACGCGAGTTAATGATAATACCTGTGGGCAGCAGGTATTAGGAGCTTAACCCAGTAGTACCGTTTCAACCTTTTTGTGATCTGATTCCGAAAGGGCGGTTAGGTCGGAAGCAATAAAATTCTCAATTGCCTGTTGCGGAGTTTTAACCCCCACAATCATAGTTGAAATTGCAGGCTCATCCAGCACAAAACGCAAAGCCGCTTGAGTCATTGTGCGTTCCTTGTTTTGAAGGAACATGAGCTTTTGAGCTAGGTTGATTTTATAAGTGCGATAGGTTCCGGGCCAACTCGCCCTAATATCGCCCTTTTCATAGTTGGTATCACGATGCTGCTTGCCCGTTAGGAAGCCGTTAGCCAATGGTTCGCGAGCGATAATGCCAACATTGCTTTCTTTCGCCAGCGGGAATAGCTCTTCTGCGGGGTTCTCGCTCTGAATCATAGAAGTAAGATTATAGACCAGTTGCAGCGTATCAGGTTTGCCGGATTTAATACAGGCAATTCCTTCTTGCACACTGTGGATTGAAACGCCGTAATGGCGAATCAGCCCTTCTTTCTTGAGTTCGTCCAGAGCTTCAAACACCTGCCCGTCTTCAATTACCGGACGGCTAGGATTGTGTAGCTGGTAAAGGTCTATGTAATCACGTTGCAGACGCTTCAGGCTTTCCTGTAGCGCTTTACGAATGTAATCGCGACTGAAATCAACAACGGTTTTGCCGCTATAGAAATTGCCGCCAACTTTACTGGCGATAATAACATCATTTAGCTTGCCAGCCGCTTTTAAACCCTGCCCAAGTACGATTTCACTATGCCCGTAGCCATACACATCGGCAGTATCAAAAAAATTACAACCAAGCTCAAGCGCTTTCGCAATTGCTTTTACAGAAATTTCGTCATCGGTGGGACCATAACTATTGCCGTGGTTGTTACCACCAATAGCCCAAGTGCCAAACCCAATCTCAGAAACAACTAACCCTGTACGACCGAGCGTTTTATATTTCATAGTCGCATCCCTGATTTAATAACCCTTATATTATATTTCATCTTGCCTCTCTTATTCGATTTTATCACAATTGAGGAGAACTCGCACGTGTCCCTTAGTCTTAATTTTGCACATTTACTCCAAATACCAAACACACACCATTATAGACATCTATGTCAGTAGCGCAATTTCGGTTACTTCAGCATATATGCCCTTTTCCGCGAGCAGGTTTAGTAAAACAGGTGAAATAGTGTATTATGTTTGCACAATTAAATCAAGAATCTGACAAATACAGGGCTGTTGCAAGAAAGGAATTGTCCTCTATAAAACGGTTCTCAAAGGGGTTTGGGCAAGGGTGCGAGGTGATTTTGTAGGGGCGCATCGCGATGCCCTCGTTGGGAGGCACAAATCTCATGGGGTTGAGGCAACGGACTACAAAAACGATTTTCTTGGTGGTTTGGAGAACCGTTGAAAATATAGATACTGACTTTGCAAACGCCCTACTGACAAATACCAGAAAGGAATAGATAAATGCTAGCCTCTCTTCCTTCCATCAGCGAGGAAATAAAAAATTGGAAATGGGACGGTATCGCGCCCTTTTATGAAGAACTCGAAAAGCGCGAGCTAAACTCTGGAAACCGGGAAAAATGGCTGGCTGATTGGACAAACCTGAGCGATGTGGTAATTGGTTACTTTGCTCATCTCAAGGTAGCGGTCAGTTGTAATACAGCAGACACCGGACTGGAAAATGAACTCAACGAGTGGTTGCAAAACAATTTGCCACCTTTGCGTTCCGCCGAAAATCGTTTGATTCGCAAGCTGTTGGAATCCGGTTTAATTCCTAGAGGAATGGAAATCCCCCTCAAAAAAATGAGGGTTGCCACCGAAATTTTCCGCACAGAAAATCTGCCCCTGATGGCAGAAGAAGCAAAGCTTTCAAACGAATACGCCAAAATCAGCGGGGCGCAAGCGGTTATGTGGAATGGGGAAGAACTAACCCTATCCCGCCTACGCTTGATATTGCTGGAGCGTGACCACGAAACCCGCCAAAAAGCTTGGAGAGCCGATTTGCAACGCCAATTGCAAGACCGCGAGGCTTTTAACCAACTTTGGGTCAATATGTTAGAGCTACGCCGCCAGATTGCCGCCAATGCCGGGCTTGGAAGTTACACCGAATATAAGTGGAAACAGCTTAACCGATTTGACTATACCCCAAAAGATTGCCTTGCTTTTCACCAAGCGATTCTGGAAACGGTAGTGCCTGCTGCCACCCGCATATATGAGCGCCGTAAAAAGCAATTGGGCGTAGAGACTTTGCGACCATGGGATATTGAAGTTGAAACTCGCGATTTGCCACCTCTTAAACCGTTTGCAAATGGAGCGCAATTACAGGAACGCGCCGAGGTAGTGTTCAAGAAGGTAGATGCCGAATTGGGCGAATATTTCGCTATCATGTGCCGCGAACAATTACTCGACCTAGAAAACCGCAAGGCTAAAGCGCCGGGCGGCTATTGTAGCGATTTATTTGTTCAGGGAAAACATCGCCCCTTTATTTTCATGAACGCAGTCGGCACACAGCGCGATGTGACTACAATGTTACATGAAGCCGGACACGCTTTTCACGCTTTCGAGACCGCCAAATTGCCGTATCGGCAGCAACGAGGCGTAGGCAGTGAGTTCAACGAAGTCGCTTCGATGGCGATGGAGTTACTTGGCACGCCCTATCTGCATGAAGCCGGATTCTACAGCCCGGAAGAAGCGACACGGGCGCAGGTGGCACATCTCGAAAAGATTTTGCTGTTCTGGCCCTATATGGCGGTAGTGGATGCCTTCCAACTCTGGGCTTACGCAAATCCAGATGAAGCTGCTAACCCCGCCAACTGTGACCACAAGTGGAGTCAATTGTGGGAGCGTTTTATGCCGGGCGAGGATTGGAGCGGTTTGGAAGAAGAAAAAGCTACAGGCTGGCATCGCAAATTACACATCTTTCAGTATCCCTTCTATTATGTGGAATACGGGATGGCGCAATTGGGCGCGGTGCAGGTATGGGCAAACTCGCTGAAAAATGCGAATGAAGCGGTGCAAGCATACCGAAACGCGCAGCGATTAGGCGGAACGGTCTCCTTACCCGAACTGTACGCCACTGCCGGGGCGCATTTCGCCTTCGATATACCCGCTCTCAAAAATGCGGTGGATTTGATTGAGCGCACTATTACCGAATTGAACAAGTGAAGCAATAGGGCGGGAGTATATTTTCTCCTGCCCTGCTTTTTCTCGCGATTCTGTTCTGTTAAATTAGCGTTTAAGCGTGGAAATGAACTCGTCCAGAATTTTGTTGAACTCGTGAGGTTTTTCCACATGCATATTATGACCAGTGGCATCCATTATTTGCAGTTGCGCCCCCGGTATATTTTCCGCCAGATAATGTGATAATTTGGGCGGCATTAGTTGGTCGGCAGTCGCGCCGATTACCAGCGTTGGTATTCTCGGCAATTTTTCTAACTCCATCGTTATGTCAAAGTTACTACAAGCCATAAAATCCCCGTATGCAATCTCAGGAGACATCAGCAGCTTCATATGCTGGCTTTTGAGTTTCATTTCAGGCGTAGCGGCAGCAGTATAGGCATAATCAATTAGCAGGTCAATTGTAGCTTTGTAGTCCGTCTGTAAACCCTCAAGGATTTTGGGGCTAACCCGCATTTTTGCGCCCCCACCTACCAACACAATGCCTGCCAGAAATTCTTTGCCAAACATTAGCGCATATTTAAGCACAATCGAACTACCCATTGAATGTCCTACCAGTAAAACTTTGCGGGTTTCCTTGTCCACATTATGTTCAGCGCGGATATAATCGTGCAGCCAACGCGCATAATCATCCACCGTTGAACGACCTTCACTCCCTACAAATTCGTAGGGATGGTGTCCGGGCAGGTTAACCGCTTCGGCATGGGCAAAATAACTAGTCTGAGCATCCCATGCAGCAGCATTCTCACCCGCGCCATGCACAAAAACAATTCGCAAACCAGTTTCTTGGGCTTTATGCTCGCTCATTGCTACTCCTTACAGCAAACTTAAGTATATTTGCATTCGCTAAAGATTACTCGCTTAAAAGGTAGAAATATCATATTATTTATCTTTAGGACGTTTTAGCGCCTTATAAGCGCGGCGCAGCGCAAAAGTGGCGGTATCCGTAATGCCTTTTTTGCTTAATAACGCTTTTTGCTGCCCTTCAATAACTTCCTCTAGGTGTTTTATATGCTCATTTTTAACCGCTATTTGAGCCTCACAATGTGAGACATAATTGCTTATTTCTTCATAAGCAGAATGAGCGCCAGTGAGTTGGGCAGATTTAGCTTCCAAACGACTTGTAACTTCTTCTAAAGAACTTCTCGAGTATTCAATCTGGTTCAATGCCCATTGCAAGCCATGCACAAGTTCCTGCATCCGAAGACCAAAACTTCGGGAAACCGCGTCTTTAAGGTTTTTCTCTATTTTTAGCCCGGTGTTCTCAAATGCTCTGGCTATTTCTATCATATGGAGATTATCTTCACGGCGCACCAAACTTTTACCGAGAACGAGGCAATCTAACCCGCTCTGGAAAAAGCCTACTAAGGCATCTTCCGCGCTGGCAACAATCGGCTCATCATGCACATTGAAACTAGTATTAATCAGAATCGGGAGTCCGGTTTTAGCTTCATATCTATCAAGGATAGCATACAATTCTGGATTGACAGCTTTATCAACAAGCTGCGGGCGAGCAGTTCCATCAACATGTACAACCGCCGGGCTGGTTTGTCTC
>Ga0194047_10002310_pt1 | contig 11002 bp, 10 predicted proteins | sample JunL225m_MetaG_2_FD_160070 | JGI IMG/M metagenome (GOLD analysis project Ga0194047, IMG submission 160070) | Anoxic zone freshwater microbial communities from boreal shield lake in IISD Experimental Lakes Area, Ontario, Canada - Jun2016-L221-5m | ecosystem: Environmental > Aquatic > Freshwater...
TGTAATTGCTGATGAAAAAAAATACCAGATTGTAAAAGATGCTTTAGCCGATTTTGATATCAAAGTTTTTGCAGGGGCTCAGTCAATTGCTGATGTGATGGATATTACTTCAGCTGATACGGTACTCACGGCAATGGTTGGTTACAGTGGTTTGCAGCCAACAATTAAAGCCATTAAAAATAAAAAACGAATTGCTCTTGCCAACAAAGAAACGTTGGTTGTTGCAGGTGAATTGATTACACAACTTTGCGCTGAAAATAATGTTGAAATTATTCCTGTAGATTCAGAACATTCAGCAATTTTTCAATGTTTGGTAGGTGAAAATTTAAATGCCATTGAAAAAGTTATTTTAACTGCTTCGGGTGGTCCGTTTAGAGGAAAAAAACGTGATCAATTATTAGAAATTACCAAACTGCAAGCTCTCAAACATCCTAATTGGAATATGGGAGCAAAAATTACTATCGACTCGGCAACATTGATGAATAAGGGTTTTGAAGTGATTGAAGCCAAGTGGTTATTTGGTTTAAAGCCTGATCAGATTGATGTGGTAGTTCATCCACAAAGCATTATTCATAGCATGGTAGAATTTAACGATGGGTGCATCAAAGCTCAAATGGGTTTACCTGATATGAATTTGCCCATACATTATGCGTTCTTTTTTCCCGAGAGGATGAAATCGGATTTCAAACGAATGTCGTTTTCTGAAATTAATTCACTCACATTTGAACAGCCTGATAAGGATACTTTTAGGAATTTATCTTTGGCTTACGAAGCCATGAATAAGGGAGGTAATATGGCGTGTATCTTAAATGCTGCTAACGAAATAATGGTAGAAGCATTTTTGTCAGATAAAATAAAATTTCTTCAAATTGCCGAATTGAATGAAAAATGTATGAACGCTGTTTCATTTATTCAAAAACCAACTCTCGAAGATTACGTTAATACTGATATCGAAACACGGAAAATTGCAGCAACTTTTATCCATTAAATTTTATTCATTTTAATAAACTATTTTCGCAACCTTAAATTTTATAATAGTTCTTCATTTTGCTTGAACTAATAACAAATAATTAACGCTAATAAATACAATGCAAGGATTAATCATGGCGGCCCAACTAATTGCGGGCATATCAATTTTAGTAATACTTCACGAATTAGGTCATTATTTAGCAGCCAGGGCTTTTGGAATAAAAGTCGAAAAATTCTATCTTTTTTTTGATGCCTGGGGCAAAAAAATATACAGCAAAAAAATTGGCGATACCGAATGGGGAATCGGTTGGTTACCTTTAGGTGGTTATGTAAAAATTGCCGGAATGATTGATGAAAGTATGGATAAAGAGGCAATGAAGTTGCCTGCCGAATCATGGGAATTTAGAAGCAAGCCAGCTTGGCAAAGATTAATTGTGATGATTGGTGGAGTTGTAATGAATATACTTACAGGGATTTTCATTTTTGCAATGATTACCTATCATTATGGTGAAAAATCATTATTAAACTCTTCCGTTCAACATGGCATAGTTCCTTCAAAATATGCTGAAGAGATAGGTTTTAAACTTGGTGATAAAATTGTTTCTGTAAATGGAAAAGAAATAAAATATTTCACTGATGCTCTAGATATTGACGCAATTCTTGGGGAGAAAACGGTTTATCAAATTGATAGAAATGGAGAGAAAGTTGAGATTAAATTACCTCAAAATTTTATCAAAAGATTTTCGGAAGAAGAAAAAGATAATTTCTTATCACCTCGACAAGCTTTTTTTGTTGGTCAGGTTGTTCCAAATAATGGTGCTGAAAAAGCCGGTATTAAAACTGACGATAGAATTATAGCAGTTGATACAAATTCATTTCAGTTTTTTGATGAGTTTCAAAAATTGTTAAAACAACATGCTGATTCAAAAACAACTTTCACTTTATTACGTGGTACAGATACAGTAAAAGTAGATGTAGCTGTTGACAAGGATGGTAAAATTGGAATAGGAATTGGTTCAAATGATTTAGCTTTTGATTCGATTCAATACGGTTTCTTTCAATCAATTCCCATGGGGGCAAAGAAAGCTGCCGCAACTATTTCACTTCAAATTAAAGGTTGGGGTAAAATTTTTAATGGAGATATTCCTGCAAACAAAGCTGTTCAAGGTCCTATAGGTATTGCAAAATTTTATGGTGGCGAATGGATTTGGAGTAGGTTTTGGTTATTTACAGCTTTAATTTCTTTAGGCTTAGCATTTATGAATATTTTACCAATTCCTGCACTTGATGGTGGACATGTTGTTTTACTTTTGATTGAAATGATTATTGGCCGACCTTTAAGCGACAAATGGATGGAACGTATTCAAACTGTTGGAATGGTGATACTTCTATCTCTTATGGTGCTGATTTTTGGTAACGATATTTTTCAATTGATATTTAAATAAACACTACTTGTTTGTATGTTCATTTCATGATGAATTGAATTGTTTATTTTCGAATTCTCATTCAATCTATTATGAAAAAACAACTCCTGTATTTTTGTTTGCTATTTATTTACTCCTCTGTTTTTGCACAAAAAGATTCTTCTGTCAATTCATCCAGAATTGTAATTATTCCTTACCAAAGCATGATGTATTTTTCAGATGCAGATCAGGACATCGCTCACTTTTCTAATAATAACGAAAGGAAAATTAGAAATGAAATGAGGAATAATGTTGAGGCAAATGTTTACCATCAATTACTTGCTCAGTTTGATGCAATAAGTTTGATGAGGGCAACAAGTTTAAATGGTGAAGAAGATTTGGCAAGAATATACGGAGCAACCCGCTATACTGTTTATTCAAAAGAAATGAAACAGGAGTTTGCTAAAGAAAAAGGTGTGGATGAAAAATCATCGGTGAAAAAATTTATGGATCAATTTTCTCACAAAACAAAAAAGCAAACTTTTTGGGTAAGTGATTCAGCAGTTATGCTTGGAATGATAGGTGATCCAGATGTTTTTAAAAACCTGTTCAGTAAATACAATGAGAAGTATATTTTATTTATCACCCAATTTGAAATAAATACAAGCAATAAAAATACCCTCGAATGGATGAAGCAAAAATATACCCGTGAGTTTACGATACATTATAATTTGTTTGATAAAAGTGGAAATCTATTGCGTGCAGAAACGCTTACGATTAAAGGAGAAAATGAAAACTCAGTAAAAGAGATTAATGATAAATATATTATTGTTTTAGCAAATAAATTAAAAGAAATAATAACACTAACTGATAGATGAGTAAAATAAAATTGGGAGATGATGTTCGGTTTTTAAATGAAAACTTAGCAGGTATTGTAACAGCCATAAATGGCAATATTGCTGGTGTAACTATTGAAGATGATTTTGAAATTCCTGTGCCTCTTTCTCAATTAGTAAAAGTTTCAGGAATACAGAAAAATGAAACCTCCACTATTGTTGAAAAGGCTGTAATTAAAGGATCTTCAACTAATCAAGGAGTATTTGTGGCATTCGATAGACTAAATGATGTGTTACTTGATTTAAAACTATTCAATAACGATTCTGAAGAAATATTATTTGCTTTTTTTGAAGAAAATAAACAAGGTGTTTCTTTAAAAAAATCAGGTAGATTATTATTAAATGAAACTATCGAATTAGGAACTTATGATCTTGAAAATTTTAGCACTTGGCCAAAATTTAATTTCCAAATCATTAGAATAAATCAAAAGCCTGAAAAACTATCACAACCGATACATCAAGTATTAACTTTTAATGCTAAAGAATTTCATGGTTCTTATAAATATGTTTTTTTCTTAAACAGGCAAGCCTATTTTTTTAAACTTGAAACGGTAAACTTAAAACCTATCGATCTGAAGAAACTTCAAGAAAAGGATTTTTCGGAAAAAGCAGTTGAGAAAATTTCATTAGATAAAGAACCGAAATCAATTGTTGATTTACATATTGAGAATTTAGTTGACAATATTTCAACATTAACTCCTACTGAAATGATTGCTGCCCAAATGGAAGCTTTTACAAAAAGTTTGGATATGGCTCATGTTCATAAAATGAAATCCATCGTATTTATTCATGGTATTGGTAATCATTTCCTGAAAAATAAAATCAGAAATTTTCTAACATTACAAAAGCAAATTGTAGTTTCTTTTCAAGATGCTGATATGTTTAAATATGGAGGAGGAGCAACCGAAGTTTTTTTGAATTGATTTTTAAATAATGCTTTAGTACATTTACATTTTAAAACTCTATTATGAAATCACTTCTTTTTAAATCACTTCTATTTATTACAATTTTGGGAGTAATCGCATCATGTGGAAGTTCAAAAAACGCTTCTGAGATGTCACGAAAAAAACAGGAATTAAAAGAAAAACAGGATAAACAGGATCAGGATAAAAAGAGATTTGAAATGCAAAATAATAAGGACTTGAAATAGAGTATTACGAAAGTAATTTCTGCCTTAGTAAAAATTCCAATTGACTGTTTACTGTTACAACATTTTCTGTGAACTGCTTTTCTTGGATTTTTTTAGAATAGAGTTCGTGAGCAACTTCAACCACTTTTATGATTTCCTCTTCATTCCATGGCTTGCTCATGTAATGAAATATTTTTCCTTTGTTAACGGCATCAACTACAGCACTCATATCAGCATAACCAGTTAACAGCATTCTTATTGGGTTTGGAAATTCATCTATTATGGATTCTAAAAATTCAACACCGGTCATATTCGGCATTCGTTGATCCGTAATGATGATTTCGATTTCTGGATTATTCTTTAAAATGTTTTTGGCCTCTTCTCCACTGATAGCAATATGAATATTGTACCTAAGTCTGAAGTTTGCCATAAATGATTGAAGATTGTTCAATTCATCGTCAATGTATAGTATACTAATCATTTTATCAGCCATATTTAATAAATAAAACGCGGAAATTTAGAACAAATAGTTATTTTTCGCAAATAAATAGTCAAATACTACACATTCGTTTTAAGTGAAAAACTTAGCTAAAATGAAAAAAAAATCTTATCAATACAAACCAATATTTATTTCTCCTGAAAATGCTAAATCATTAGGGGAGCTTAAAAATGATGGTTCTATAAATGTTATTGATACGATCAATTCTCAACTTAGAGAATTAATAAAATCTCGAAATCCTGGAAAAATATTATTAGAACAAGATTATACTAAACTGATAGCAGATCATATTAATCATACTTCTGATGACAATTATGGTGTTTGGGTGTATTATCCTTGGAATAAAAACTTAATACATATTCTTGATAAAGATGAATTTGTTGAGTTAAGAACAAATAGAAATAAACATAAAATAACACCAGATGAGATAAAAGTTTTGTCAGATAAAAAAGTTGGAATAATAGGATTATCTGTTGGTCATTCTATTGCACTAACAATTGCCACCGAACGCATATGCAGTGAAATACGTTTGGCTGATTTTGATATTCTTGAACTTAGTAATTTGAATAGGATTAGAACAGGCTTGCAAAATTTAGGTTTACCAAAAGTAATTATAGCAGCACGCGAAATTTCTGAGATAGACCCATTTATTTCTGTTATAATATTTGACCAAGGTATTACAGAAAATAACATTACAGATTTTTTTATTGGTGAAGGGAAAATAGATATTGCAATCGAAGTTTGTGATAGTTTAGAAATAAAAATAGCAACTCGATTATATGCAAAAGAAAATAGAGTTCCGGTTGTGATGGACACCAACGATAAAGGGATGTTGGATATTGAAAGATTTGACATTGAACCAAACCGACCAATATTTCATGGTTTGATTGACCAAGAAAATTTGTTAAATATAAAACATATTGACGCTCAAGAAAGAATACATATTCTTATGAAATTAGTCTCATTTGAGAATTGCTCAGATCGATTAAAATACTCGATGACAGAAATTGGGAAAACAATAACAACATGGCCACAATTAGCATCATCAGTTGTTTTAGGTGGAGCAATTACAACAGATATTACTCGAAGGATTTTACTAAAGCAACATCACAGCTCTGGTAGATTTTATATTGACCTTGAAAAATTAATTTTTTAAAAATGCATTGTCGAATTCGAGCTTTTAGAGCAACAACAGACCAAGAAGCTTGCCTTAAATTTATTGAAGGGCATAAACATATTTTGGAAACTGTAGGTGTAAATCAAGTCACATCTTCAAAGGATGAATGGATGTATAATCCTGCTTCTTTTGCTATCATTGTAGAATCTTTAGATAAACAGAAAGTTTATGGAGGGGCTCGAATTAATGTGGCTAATGGAATAACACCCTTGCCAATTGAAGAAGCTACTGGCTATATGGATAATAAGATTTACAATATGGTAAAGACATTAAGCCAAAACGGTACAGGAGAATTATGCGGTTCGTGGAATTCACGTGAAGCATCAGGTTTGGGAATAGGTGCATTTTTTATTACTCGTGCTGGAGTTGCAATTGCCGAACAAATTGGGATTTCTTCCATATGGGCTTTATGTGCTCCATACACGGTAAAGTTTTCTGAACGTGTTGGATGTATTGTAGTGGATCGGTTAGGGAATCATGGCACATTTTATTACCCAAAACAAGACCTGTTAGCTACCGCTGTATTATTGGAAGATACAGAAAAACTGAATTTTGCTGATCCATACGAAGCTGAAAAAATAAGATCATTAAGATTACAACCAAAACAATTTTGTAGAGAGCAGGTTCCTTATCGAACTAGAGAAATTGACATTGAATGGGACCTGGAAATAAAAGACGCAAGTAAAAATGAATTCAAACTTAAACTCTAGTTTTATTAAACATTTTGCAGCTATTATAATTTGCTTCTTGTTGCTTGCTTTAAACTCTAATGCAAAGGCATTAATTTCAATTCCTGAAAAACTATTTATTATAAAAAGTGATGTTTGTTATTTAATAGACACTATTCCTTCAAGTTCATTTGGAAATATTTTAAAAGAGAAAAGATTTAAAGTTGTTGAAGGGAATTCAATAAATCTTGCCTACCAAAAAAATGGTTGTTGGTTTAAGTTTGGGATTATAGCAAAACAAAATATTAGTGACTATATTTTAAGTATCTCAAATCCACTTCTTGATCATGTTACAATTTACTACAAGAAAAATAATGATGATTGGAATTCTATAGAGATAAGAAGCAAGGATTTGATAAGTGAAAGGAAAATTTCACATCAATATCCTGCATTTTATTTACCTGACTTAAATGTAAACGACACTCTTGAAATTTATTTGAATATTGAAGCCGAGCTGCAATTTCTAGTTCCAATTCAGATTAGTAAACATGTAGATTTTGACCACGATTCATCAAATTACAACATGTTAATTGCAATATACTTAGGCATCATGTTGTTTATGTTTTTGTATAATTTATTTGTTTATTTATCTGTAAAGGACAAGAACTATTTATTTTATGTGATTTATGTTTTATTTATCGCTATTGCTCAATCTGGTTTAAGCGGTTTTTTTATTCGTTTTGTTTTTGAATATGAGCCTGATTTAAATACATCAATAATTGTAATTAGTTCAGTTATCTCAGGTATTGGAGCACTTTCATTTGCTTCAGGGTTCTTAAATTTAAAACATTATTCGCCATTCTTATATAAAGGATTGTTTGTTTTCTATTTGGGATATATTTCAATATTCTTTACATATTTTTCGGGATACCATCAGCTATCTTTTAAACTATTAGATTATGTAGGATTATTTGTAAGTATTTATGCGCTGATATTTGCCGTTTATGTTTCATTAAAGAACTACAGACCGGCAAAGTTTTTTCTTTTGGCATGGTCGGTTTTTATCTTAGCATTAATACTTTATATTTTAAAAGATTTTAGTATTCTTCCATCTAATTTATTTACTAATTCATCATTGCAATGGGGTTCGGCAATAGAAAGTTTACTCCTTTCTTTCGCCCTAGCTGATAAAATAAATATATTTAGAAATGAAAAAGAAATCGCTCAAAAAGAAGCTTTGACATCTGCTCATGAAAATGAAAGGATAGTTAGGGAACAAAATATAATTTTAGAAACAAAAGTTACAGAGCGCACAGTTGAATTAAAACAATCAAATACTGAATTAGGTAAAACGTTAGATGATTTAAAAAGTGCTCAAACTTTACTTGTTGAGTCTGAAAAAATGGCATCATTAGGACAACTCACAGCAGGTATCGCTCACGAAATAAATAATCCGATTAATTTTGTTACATCCAATATAAAGCCACTGAAACGAGATGTTGATATGCTACTTGAGATGTTGGGTAAAATCGAATTGCTTTCCGTTCAGGATTTAAGTTCAACTGAAAAGCAGGAAAAAATTGTAGAAATAAAATCTGAAATTGATTTTGAATATCTGAAAACTGAAATTGATCATTTATTGAAAGGAATCAAAGAAGGATCATCCAGAACAGCTGAGATAGTTAAAGGTCTTCGTGTTTTCTCACGTCTTGATGAAGACGATTTGAAAAGTGCTGATATAAATGAAGGCATTGATTCAACAATTACTATTCTAAATAATTTATTAAATACAAAAATAGAAGTCAAAAAAGATTATGGTTCAATCCCTCTTATTGATTGTTATCCTGGAAAATTAAATCAAGTTTTTTTAAATATTATTTTAAACGCTATTCAAGCTATAAAAACTAAATTTGGAGACAATGAAGGTGGGGTTGTTAAAATTACAACTAAAGCTGATGAAGAGCATTTATTCATCATCATTTCAGATAATGGAACAGGAATGACTGAAACTACTAAACAAAAATTATACGAGCCTTTTTATACAACTAAAAAAGTAGGAGAAGGAACAGGGCTCGGATTATCAATAGTATATAACATTTTAAAAAAACATAATGGAAATATTCTTGTTCATTCAACTTTAGAAGAGGGGACTGAATTTATTATTCAAATTCCATTAGTTCAACAATTATCTTAATTTCGCAACTGTGCAAAAAGAGAAAATCAAAATTTTATATATTGATGATGAAATTGAAAATCTTTTGGGATTTAAAGCATCGTTTCGTTTTCGTTATGATATTTTTACTGCTTCAAACAGTACTGAAGCGTTATCAATACTAGAGCAAAATCCTCAAATCAGTATCATTATCAGTGATCAAAGAATGCCCGAGAAATCAGGTGTGGAAATCTTTGAAGAGGTTTTTATCGCATTTCCCCTTCCTGTTAGAATCCTTATGACTGGTTTTTCTGATGTTGAAGCAGTGATTGAAGCAATTAACCGTGGACATGTTTTTCGATATGTTAAAAAACCTTGGGACGAAGAAGATATTATTTTAGCAATTGAAGAAGCATACAAGTATTACATCACCAATTCATTACTCTCAATAAAAAATGATGAATTAAAAAGAGCTTACGCAGAACTTGACAAGTTTTCCTATAGCGTTGTACATGACTTGCGTGGCCCTATCATGAGCATCAGAGGAGCAATAGAATTACTCAACAGTGAAGATGACATTGAAGCAATTAGAAGTATGCTTTTTCTGATTAGTGTGTCAGCTCAAAAACTCGATGAATTTATAGACAGTATTCACGAACATTATAAAATTAATAGAGGTGATTTAACAATAGAAAAAATTGATTTTATAAAATTGATAGAAGATTTGAAATCAGTTTATTCAGTTTCAACTATAGTTAATAATATAAAATTTATAGCACATTTGGATGAGCCTTATGAATTTCGATCCGACTTAATGAGCCTTCGTTTAATCTTAAATAATTTACTTTCAAATGCTTTTAAGTATCAAAACAAATCCAATTTGAATAAATGGGTTGAGCTAAATATAGTTGTCGAAAAAGACAAAGTGAGAATCACTGTTAAAGATAACGGAATTGGTATAAACGAAAATTATCTTAACCAAATATTTAATATGTTTTACCGTGCAACTTCCGAAGAATTTGGATCAGGTTTCGGTTTATACAATGTGAAAGAAGTGTTAAAGAAAATTGATGGTGAAATAAATGTAAAATCTAAGCTTGATGAAGGAACTGAATTTGAAGTAATTATTCCATCAAAAAAGTAACCTAAATGGCTCAAAGTACTCACTATATAATTATTGATGATAACGAAATTGATATTTTTATTGCAACAAAGATGATAGAACTATCTTTCCCAAATGCTCATATCATCACATTTAATAATGCTTCTGATGCACTCGAAATGGTAAAGAAAAATCCATTTAAGAAACCTGCAATTATGTTAGTGGATATTAATATGCCTCTAATGAATGGGTTCCAGTTTATGGAAGAGTTTGAAAAACTTTCAGATGAAACAAAAAGTTTATTTATTCCATATTTTTTAACTTCATCTATCAATGAAAGTGATGTAGCTTTTGCTAAAACTTTTAAAACAATTAGAAAATATATTAACAAACCTTTAACCTCAAGCTGTATTTTAGATTTATAATTCACAATTAATCCTTTACAATGAAAAAGTTCATTTTAATATTCGTATCCATATTAGTATTATTAATTATTTCAGCAATTGTATTACCAATTATTTTTAAAGGTAAGATTGTAGAAATTGTAAAAACTGAGGCCAACAAAAATGTTAATGCTAAAATTAATTTCGATAACGATATTACTTTAAGCTTATTTAAAAACTTTCCTGATTTTACATTAGGTATTAATAATTTGAGTGTAGTTGGTATCAACGAATTTGATGGAGATACGCTATTGTCGTTAAATACTTTTAGCGCAACTCTTGATGTGATGAGTGTGATAAAAGGTGAGAAAATTAAGATTAGAGGAATATTACTAGATCATCCGAACATTCATGCTATTGTATTAAAAACAGGAAAATCGAATTGGGATATCACTAAACCTTCTGTCGATACAGCTAAAACAGTTTCGGATACTGCAGCCTCGAAATTTAATATAGCACTTAAAAAGTTTGAAGTTAAAAATGCAAATATAATTTATGACGACAGAAAAGGTGACATGTATGCTGATATCAGAAATCTATCGCATACATTAATTGGTGATTTTA
>Ga0194047_10002311_pt1 | contig 11002 bp, 7 predicted proteins | sample JunL225m_MetaG_2_FD_160070 | JGI IMG/M metagenome (GOLD analysis project Ga0194047, IMG submission 160070) | Anoxic zone freshwater microbial communities from boreal shield lake in IISD Experimental Lakes Area, Ontario, Canada - Jun2016-L221-5m | ecosystem: Environmental > Aquatic > Freshwater >...
GGTTGATGTAGTCTACGAGGCGGCGGCCCCCTCCTTCCGCCCCGCCGAGGTGGGCGCGGGCGAGCAGATCACGGTAAATGGCCGGGCGCTGCGGGCCGGGGGCTTCGCCCTCTTCGTCAGCACGATCGAGCCGCGCAAGAACCTGGAGACGCTGCTGCGCGCCCTGCGGGTCTGCCTCGACCTGCGCCCGCAGGCCGGCTACCGCCTGGCGATCGCCGGGGTGCGTGGCTGGCTCGACGGGCCGGTCTTCGACCTGATCCGCGAGCTGCGCCTCGATGATCACCTGGACTTCCTGGGCTGGCCCCAGCCCAGCCAGCTGATCTGGCTCTACAGCGCCTGCCGGCTCTACCTCAACCCCTCGCTCTACGAGGGATTCGGGCTGCCGGTGCTTGAGGCCATGGCCTGCGGAGCGCCGACGCTGGTGGCAGATACCAGCAGCCTGCCCGAGGTGGCGGGCGAGGCCGCCCGGCTCATACCGCCGCGCGATGTGGCGGCCTGGGCGGAGGCGATCAGGGATCTGTGGGCGGACGACGCGGCGCGGGCCGATCTGGCGCGGCGCGGGCCGGCCCAGGCGGCGCGCTTCTCGTGGGAGCGCGCCGCCCGCGAGACGCTGGCGATCTACCGGCGGGTGGGGGGCCGCAGGCCTCCGAAATGATCGTATGCCTGATGGAAATTGCCAGCGAAGCTGGCAATTTCCATCAGGCATACGTATAGGCGGGCCGCAGGCCCCAGATTATCGTCCCTACCCTCGCAGGGCCGGGTTGAGCTTGGTGGCGGCGAGCCAGGCCTCGATCCCGACGGCGGGCTGCACCCCCTGCTCGGTGACGATCCCGGCCAGGGCGCTCAGCGGCGTCAAGTCGAAGTAGACGTTCGACACCTGGATGTTCGCCGGCACTTCGGGCCAGACCTGCTCGGCCGGCCAGCGGGTCTGCTCGGGCAGGTGGTAGCCGGGCGGCAGAAACTTCTCGGAGCTACACAGCGCGTAGACGGGCACGTTGGCGGCCTTCGCCGATAGCACCATGCCGTAGGTGCCCACCTTATTCATCAGGCCGTGCGCGCTCAGGTGATCTGCGCCGACGAGCACGAGCTGCGCCTTGCCCGCAAGCACCACGGCTAGTGCGTCAATCACGAGGGTTGTCGGGATGCCGCTGGCGACCAGTTCGCTGGCCATAATCCGGCCCTCGCAAGCTGGGCGGCCCTCCGCGCAGGTCACGCGGAAGCGCCGACCGGCCCGCTGGGCGTGGCGGAGCACCGCGCGCACGGTGGTGCTGCGACCGTTGGTCACGATCTGCGCATCGTCGGCGATCAGCCGCAGCGCCGTCTCGGCGATTGCCGCCTCGTGGACGTGCAGGCGTCGCTTGAACTCGTTCGCCGCCTCCACCACCACCCGCTGGCCCTGGGCAAAGCTCTCGATGACCTCGATCTTCCAGAGCAGCGCGTTCACGAGATTCACCAGGGGCGCCATCGTCGGGTGAGCGCGGATGAGTGCCCAGCCCACTTCGAGCAGCCCCTGGCGCAGCTGCGACAGATCGCCGCTCTGATCTGCCTGCGCCTGATATATCAACGCTTCGGCGCTCTTCTCGGCGATCTCAACCGCGCCGGAGACCCCGTCCTCGGCAATGGCGGCGACTGCCTGTGCGGTATATCTATCCACGGAGTTCTTCCATTCGTGTTTTTGGGGTGCTGTGTCGAGGGGGGCGTGACGCATATGAGGATGGCCACCTACCACCCGTTGGCTGAAGAGTGTGCGCCTGATATGACCGTCGCCACGCGCCAATATCGTGGCCTGTTACGAGCATACCACAAATTCGCTCATCGATTGTTGGAGCCGATGGAGCGGCGCTTGAGCAGCTGTCTGAGCGCTGTCTCAAGCTGACTGATCGAGAAGGGCTTCGGCAGGTAGAGGTTCCCGCTCTGCTCAAGCTGCTCGCGGGTCGTCGGGCTGAGCGTATCGCCGGTGATGAAGATCACCCGCTCTGCGAGGTCGGTGTCGTGTACGCGTATGGCGGATAGGAGATCGAATCCGCTCATGCCAGGCATGCGCACATCGGTGAGCACAAGATCGAAGGACTCGCGGCTGATGGCGGCGAGGGCGGCCTCGCCGCTGGTCGCCACCACCGAGCGGTGGCCGAGGTCGTGCAGGAGGCGCGCGATCAGACGGATCACCGGCTCCTCATCATCGACGACGAGGATGTTAAGCGACGACCCCGCTTCGCTGATCGGGGAGACGAGGGGGGCGGGAGGTTCGGGCTGGGCGCCGGAGATCTGGCGCACGGGAAGATCGATAAAGACATGCGTGCCATTGCCGACCTGGCTCTCGGCCCAGATCTGGCCCTCGTGCTCCTTCACAATGCCGAAGCAGATCGAGAGCCCGAGGCCCGTGCCCTGGCCTATTGGTTTGGTGGTGAAGAAGGGATTGAATATCTTGCGCAGATTGCGCTCGGGGATGCCCACGCCGGTGTCGGCCACCTCGATCCGGATCATCTGCTCGTCGGCCTCATGCTCAGGGTGGGGCACCACCTGTGTGCGCAGGGTGAGCGTGCCCCGCCCGCCGCGCTCAACCATCGCGTGGCGGGCATTGGTGATTAGGTTGAGGAAGACCTGCTGGAGCTGGTGCGGGTCGGCCACTGTCAGCGCGAGGTCGGGGTCGAGGTCGAGCTGGACGTTAATGTTATCGACGCGCAGCTGGTATGCCTGAAGGGCAAGGGCGCTGCGCAGCACCTCATTGAGGGCCACCATCGAGCGCTCGGGCGTATGCTCGCGGGCGAAGATCAGCAGGTTCTGGACGATCTTGGCCGCCCGCTCGGCCTGGGCGTGGATCTGCTCGATGTCCTGGCGTGTATCGTCGGTGAGGTGCGTGTTGCGCAGGGTGAGCTGGGCGTAGCCGCTGACGCTTGTGAGCGGGTTATTCAGCTCGTGGGCAACGCCGGCGACGAGCTGGCCGATCGCCGAGAGCTTCTCGGACTGGACGAGCTGCTGCTCCAGGCGGCGACGGTCGGTGAGGTTGCGAGCGATACAGTGGAGCCCGGCGGGCCTGCTGCCGCCATTCTGCATGACGTGGGCGCTCACCTCCAGATAGATCGGCTCCTGGTTATGGTGGGCCAGCTCTAGCTCGAAGGGCGGCACGCCCTGCCCGTCGAGCAGGCTGCGCAGATGCGCCTGGGCTATGACCCACGAGTCGGGCGCACAGAGAGTCCAGAGCGGCTGGCCAATCAGGTCCTGCACCGGGTAGCCGGTGATCTGTGCGCCGACCTTGTTGATGCTGGTGATCCGTAGCTCGCGGTCGAGCATGAAGATCATGTCGTAGGCGTTCGCGAAGAGATCTTTGTAGCGCCGCTCGCTCAGCTTCACCTGCTCGTAGAGCCGGGCGTTCTCGATCGCGATCGCGGCGTAGTCGGCCAGTGTGGCTAGCAGGTACTGGTCGTTCTCGCTGAAAACCCGATCGGACTGCTGGTTATCTACAGCCAGCACGCCCACCACCTGGTCGCCCACCATCAGCGGCACCTGCAGGAGCGCCCGCACCAGGAACCCCGTCTTCACCTTCAGGTCCACCCCGCTGCGAGTCTTATCGGTGCGGACGGGCTTCCCGGTGCGAACTACCTGGCCGGCCAGCGTGTCGGTGATCGCCATGCGCAGGCTCTGGGCGCGCTGCTCTCCGAGGTTCTTGGCTGCTCGCAAGTACAGCTCATCATGCTGGTTGTCGCGCAGCAGCAGGAAGCCCTCTTCGGCCTGGGTGATATAGACGCCGGCCTCGACGATCCGCTCCAGCAGCTGCTCCTGCTCCATCAGGCCGGTGACCGACTTGCCGATGCGCGAGAGGACGGTGAGCTCCTGGACGCGCTGCTGGAGCGAGGCGGTGAGCCGATCTTTATCGCGGCGGAGACGTCGCTCGCGCAGGGCCTGGTCGATCACCGCGCGGGCCTCGGTGTCTGAGAAGGGCTTGATCAAATAGTTCCGCGCGCCGAGGCGGAAGGCCTCAACCGCGATATTCTCAGAGCCGTGGGCGGTCATCAGGATGACCGGCACATCGTAGCCCTCCTGGGCGATGAGGCGCAGGAGATCGAGGCCGGAGATATCGGGCAGCTGAAGATCGAGCAGGATCAGATCGGGCAGACGGTCACGCAGGCGTTGGAGGCCCTGTCGCCCGGTATTTGCGACGATCGGGCTATAGCCGAGCTCGGGTAATACATAATTGGCGAGAAGCCCGCAGATCTGCTCGCTATCGTCGATAATCAGAATTTCTTCCATAAGAGAATGGTGCTGTCGCTGCCCGACGCGACATTATGATGACTCATCGCTCGATCCGTACACCCGCATGTGTCGCATTGCTGGGCCGACAGCAGTCTCGCTTAGTCTTGAATTGTACCCTGTTACGATTGCGGTGGCAAGAGACTGGCCATGCAACAGCCCTGCCCTTGCGATCGGGCGCTCCTACATATAGTATATGCCGATGCAGCATGAACATATGCCCACCGTCGCCGTGATCGGCGACATTAATGTCGACTTGAGTTTCGCGCTGACTGCCTTCCCTCACGAGGGTGACGATACGCCGACCACCGCGCTGCGCTGGGGCAGTGGTGGCAGCGGGCTGAATATCGCCGTAGCCTTGGCGAACTTGGGCGCCAACGCCCGTCTGATCGGACGAACTGGCAGCGATCCGGCCGCCGCTGTCGCCCTGCGCGTCGCCCAGCGCGCCGGCGTGGACCTCTCGCTGATCCAGACCGACCCTGAGATCGCCACCGGACTCTGCGGCGTGATGGTGAGTCCGGACGGACAGCGCAGCTTCTTGAGCTTTCGTGGGGCCAATGTGCGCTGCGACCCAGCGGCGGTGACCCGATCAGCTCTGTCCGGCTGCGATCTGCTGATCATCAGCGGCTACGCCCTGCTCGAAGATTCGCAGCGAACAGCTGCCCTCCACGCTATCGATCTTGCGGTGATCTACGGCATCCCCTGTGCGCTCGACCTCTGCCTACCGGCGATCCGCGCGGCGCGGCGAATGATCGCCGGCCTGATGCCCCAGCTCTGGCTGCTTACGATGAACGAGGACGAGTTGCGGGCGCTGCTGCCCGGCCAGGGCATCCAGTCGGCCCTCGATATCATGGTCAGCACTGGACTGCGGGCAGCTGCGATCAAGCGGGGCGCTCAGGGGTGTAGTGTTGCGTATGATACGGCGCGGATCGATGTTCTGCCACCCGCTGTATCAGTTGTAGACACGAACGGATGCGGCGACGCTTTTACCGCAGGGTTTTCCTTAGCGCTCTTGCGCGGCGGCGATCTCTCTGGCTGCGCGGCCCTCGGGAATGTCCTGGGTGCCCTCACCGCCACCCGTATCGGCGCGGCCGATGCCGTGCCCTCCCGCGCGGAGATCCTTGGCCGCCTCGACCAGCAGTTGCTCTATCTGCTTGAGCCGTGATCCGGTGATCCGGGGTCGAGCCGCGCATTCCGGATCACGATACCCATATGGCGAGAGACCGACCGTACTGTAACAAACGCACGCCGATCAGGAGGTTCGATACGTATGGCACCCATCTGGAAAACACAGCTCGATGCGCTGCGCATCAGCGATCTGCGCACGATTTTCGCGACGCCGAAGCCGGTGATCGGCATGGTTCACTGCTGGCCGCTGCCGGGCGCGCCGGGCTATAGCGGCTATGGGATGCGCGAGATCATCGAGCACGCTGTGGCCGATGCCTATGCCTTAGCCGAGGGCGGCTGCCACGGCCTGATCGTTGAGAATATGTGGGATATCCCCTTCCGAGCTGGCCCGCATATCCAGCCCGAGAGCATTGCCGCCCATGCGGTGGTGGCGCACGCGGTGCGTCAGGCAGTGCCTGATCTGCCCCTCGGCATCAATCTGGTACATAACGGTGGGCTGGCCCTCCTGGGCATCGCGATCGCTGCTGGGGCTGACTTTATTCGCGTCTGTATGTTCACTGGTGCTGGGGTGTGGGACGCCGGGAGCTGGGATGAGGGCTGTGCGGCCGATCTGCTGCGCCGACGCAAGGAGCTGCACGCCGAGCATATCAAGATCTTCGCCGATGTCGATAAGAAGCACTCGGTGCGCTTCCCTGGCATTGATCTTGTCACTCATATGGAGTGGACTAATTTCTTCGGGGCCGATGCGATGATCATTTCTGGCCGGATGACCGGCGACGCCCCTGACCTCGCGAAGGTTCAGTCTGCCCGCGCTCTGGCCGGCAGCACGCCGATCCTGCTTGGCAGTGGCACCGACGAGCGGAACATCGCCGCATTTATGGAGGTGGCTGATGGGGTGATCGTTGGCAGCAGCATTAAACTGGGCGGTGAGATTGCAAATCCGGTTGATGCTGAGCGGGTGCGCCGCTTTGTGGCCGCAGCCGCTGGAAAATAGGCCGACAAAGATGTCGCTCGTTTGGTACTTCCTGGTGTGGTGCTCGTAGTACCTACGGTACCTCATAGGCCATACTCATGCGCCATTGAGCTTTGTATCACGGGTGTGGTATCCTTCAATTGCGGACGGGACAACACTCTTCATTTCATCTCCCCCCAATTCGCACTGCATCGGGTCTGTAGTCGGACTGGTACTCTGGGTGACGCAATCGACAACACAGCACCGTCTCAGCACGACAACACAGCACCGTCTCAGCACGACAACACAGCACCGTCTCAGCACGACAACACAGCACCGTCTCAGCACGACAACACAGCACCGTCTTAGCACGACAACACAGCACCGTCTCAGCACGACAACACAGCACCGTCTCAGCACAAAACGTTTGCGCCAGGGTGTCAGATGCACTACCTGACACAAAAAACCAGTACGTTGCTACGCAAGTGCTCTGACCTCAGCCCAAATGCAGTGAACACAGCCCCGGCAATATTGCCGGGGCTGTGTTCTTTGGCACCAGACAAGGGAACAGGGAACAGGGAACAGAAATACCGTATCCTGATGCAGTGCAATTGCCTGAACGGTAACGTACGCTGAAACCTTGTCCTACCGCAAAAGCCACCCTGTGGGCGTCTCGGTCATGCTGAGTACCCAATGACCCGGCGGGCCAGTGGTGCCGGGAGCAACGTCTTCGCCGGTCACCCCGAGCGCAGCGAGGGGTCTTCCCATCACGGTCGCTGGAAGATTCCTCGCTGCGCTCGGAATGACCGGTGCGCGGGATGGTTCTCAGGAGCGCAGCGAAGCAACTACCACCTTCGAGTGGGTAGACCCTTCACTGCGCTCAGGGTGACATGGGCCGGGATATCCAAGGTGACAGGGTGACTTTTGCTCTACTGCGCTCTTTGGTGTCGATCTGCCTCACGCCCTGGCTGGGATCGCTGTCATCCCCGATGACGATCTGATGGTGGCTCTAGCGACCCAGGGGCTGGTGTCGGCGTGGCTGGAGGCGGCGCTGCGGTCGCCGCACTGGAATGAGCGTCTGGCCGTAGCGCTTAGCCCGGTGGCCGATACGGCGGCCCTGGCCCGTCTCGCCGAAGATGGTAACTGGCTGGTGCGGGCGGCAGCGCGCGAGCGCTGAGTGCTATCATATTGCCCTGTGGCGCTCGGCGGCAGAGCCGCCAGCGATCAGCAAACAGCTTTAGGGGAGGCGAAGCTGCCCCTAAACCCCCGCCAGAGGCGTTATATTCAGCACACGCGACATAAGAGGGCAGCGTATGACCTCCAGCCCAGATCAAAATGTTATGGCGAGCATGCACCTGGGGCAGCTGGTGCAGCACTGTGCGGCGCAGAGCGAGCGCTACTTCCAGCGCCAGGACTCTGACCCGCGCTACTGTTACGAGCTGCTGCGCCGGGCGATCTTTGACCGGAACCAGCAGGCCTGGACGATGTTCTACAACCAGTACCGGCCGCTGGTGGTGAGCTGGGTGCTGCGCCACCCGGCCTTCGTGCAGAGCGGCGAGGAGGCGCAGTATTTTGTGAACTGCGCCTATGAGAAGTTCTGGGCCGCCATGACTCCTGCGAAGTTCGAATACTTCCCAGATTTGAAGTCGTTGCTACGCTACCTCCAGACCTGTGTACACAGCGTGATCGTCGATCAGATTCGCCATACCGACCATCGGGCGCTGCCGCTGGACATGGAGGTGGCCCACGGAGCCTCGGGCATTGCCCTCGACCATGCTTCTTGTGAGGAGTTCTGGCGCTGGCTTGAGGCGCGGCTGCATAGCGAGAAGGAGCGCCGCGTGATCTACGGCTCGTTTTTTATGGAGCTGAAGCCGCGCGAGCTCTACGCCGAGTTTAAGCAAATATTCCGCGACGTGGGCGAGGTACACCGGGTGAAAGAGAATGTGCTGGCTCGCCTGCGGCGCGACCCGGAGCTGCGGGCGTATCTGAGCCTAGATGGGTGAGGCCGTGCCGGAAAATATACAACCTCCATCGTTCAGCAGGGGCAAAAGGAGTGATGATATGATCTGCGTAAGGCCACCTGAGCTGGATGAGCGTGAGCTGATAGCATTTGTTGACGGTGACGCTACCGCGCGCGTGCGTGAGCACCTTGCGCAGTGCCCGTTCTGCATGGGGCGCGCCGAGGATCTGGCCGACATAGCTGCGGGGCTGCGTGTGCGCCTCTACCGTCTCGACTGTCCGCCCGTGGAGGACCTGGGCGATATGCGGCTCGGCGTCATCGCCGGTGATCAGCGGGCGGCCCTGGAGAGCCACACCGACCATTGTCCGCACTGCCGCCGTGAGCTGGCGCAGCTGGACAGCTACCTCGATAGCCTGGCGGCTGAGCTGGAGCCGGGTATCGTAGATCGGGTGAAAGTGCTGATCGCTCGCCTCATACGCGGCGGCCCAACCCTCGGCATGGCCACGGTCGGGGTGCGCGGTGACGGCGACGAGGCGCTGCTCTATGAGGCCGGGGACACTCAGCTGGCCATCGAGATTCTGCCCTCACTGGACAGCCCAGGGTTGAGCGACGTGTTTGGGTTGGTTTCGGGCGGCGATATGGCGAGCATGACGATCCGGCTGCTGCGCAGTGGCCAGCTGGTCGCCGCAGCAGATGTGGACTCGGTCGGGAACTTTGTGCTGGCCGATCTGGATCCCGGCTCCTACGAGCTGACCCTACGCGGCCTCGACGTAGAGGTGCAGGTGCCTGATCTGCGCATCACCTAATGACGCATGACCGGCTGATCGACGCCCTGCTCGCCGAGGGAGCCGCGTCGGCGCAAAGCGCCCTGCTCGCCGACCACCGCGATCTGCTCGACGACGAGTTTGCGGCTGCCCTAAAGGGGCGGGCCGATCAGCTGCTGCGCGCCGATATCCACGCGTCTCAGGTGGCGGCGGATCTGCTGATCCTGGCAAGCGAGATCGGCAATGCGCCGCCGATGCGGGCGTTGGGCCTGCTGGCGCGGGCCAATGCCGCCTCGATCGGCCTTGGCGAGTACCAGACAGCGCTGGAGTCCTACGACGAGGCGGCGGCGATCTACCGGGGCGCTGGGCGTGAGGTTGACGCCGCCCGCTCGCAGATCGGCAAGTTGTGGGCGCTAGCCTGCCTGGGCCGCTACGAGGAGGCCGAGTCCGCCGGGGCCTGGGCCAGGCGCGTGCTGGAGGCCCAGGGCCAGTGGCGACCGCTGGCCACCCTGACGATGAACATGGCAATCGTCTACGGGCGACAGGGGGCCGACGCGGCAGCCCTGGCGATGTTCGAGCGCGCCGGCGAGATCTACGCCCGCCTCGGCGACGAGGGTGAGTCCTTTATGCCGCTGATCGACCAGAACTGCTCGATTGTGCTGCGCAACCTGGGACTCTTTGAGCGATCAATGGCCTCTAGCCAGCGCGCCCTCGGCCGCCTGCTCGACCAAGGGCAAACGGTTGAGGCCGCGCGGGCCAGGCAGAACCTGGCGATCACCCACTTTGTGCTCGGGCGCTACACCGAGGCCCTGGATCTGCTCGACGTGGCCCGCGAGATCTTTCTGGCCGACGGGCGGCAGCGCGACGCGCTGCTGACCGAGCTGCTGGGCGGCGAGTGCCTGCTCCAGCTGCGCCGCTTCAGCGACGCGCTGGGGGCGGCCCGGCGGGTGCGTGAGCTGTTTCGCGCGCGCGGGGTGCGCCTTGAGGTGGGCCAGGCCCTGCTGAACGAGGCCGCCGCCTACAGCGGCCTGCGCCGCTACGAGGAGGCCCTCGGGTCGCTGGCCGAGGCGCGGACGCTGTTTGAGGCCGAGGAGAATCTGGTCTGGACGGCGGCGGTCGACCTGGAGCGGGCGGCGGTGATGCTGCGGCGCGGCGAGCACGCGGCCAGCCTCAGTCTCGCCCGCACGTGCGCCGAAACCTTCGCGATCCACGCCCTGCCGCTGCGCGAGGCCCACGCCTACCTGCTGGCGGCGCGCGCGGCGCTGGCGGCGGGCCAGCTCGACACAGCCCGCCAACTGGCCGGTGAGGCCCTGGCCAGCGCCGAGAGCGCCGCGCTGCCGGCCCTGAGCTACCAGTGCCGCCACCTGCTCGGTCGGCTGGCCGATCCTGCCTATCGCAGTGACGGGGTGAAGAGGGACGCTCACGGAGCGTCCCGCCCATTAGAGGCGCTGGCCTACTACGATGCGGCGATCAGCGACCTCGACCAGCTGCGCGGCCAGCTGATGGTCGAGTTCCGCGCCGACTTCTTAGACGACAAGCAGGCCGTCTACGAGGATGCGGCGGCCCTCTGCATGGAGCTAGGCCGCCCCGAGGACGCGATGCTCTACGCGGAGCGGGCCAGGTCGCGGGCGCTGATCGATATGCTGTCACGGCGAGTGGACTTGAGCATCCAGGCTCGTCGGCCCGAGGACGCGGCGCTGGTGGCCGAGCTGAACGAGCTGCGGGCCGAGCGTGATCGGCAGCTGCGGCGCTGGGAGAGCCGTGAGATGGCCCGCGAGGGCGGCGAGCCGAGCGACCAGGAGCGTCAGCAGGCCCAGCAGGCGATCATCGAGCTGGAGCAGCAGGTGATCGCCGGGTGGCACCGGCTGCTGGTGCATAACGCCGACTATGCCCGCGAGGCGGCCCTGTGGCGCGCCCGGCCCGAGTCGCCGCGGCCCGCCCTGGGCGCGC
>Ga0194047_10002313_pt1 | contig 10998 bp, 8 predicted proteins | sample JunL225m_MetaG_2_FD_160070 | JGI IMG/M metagenome (GOLD analysis project Ga0194047, IMG submission 160070) | Anoxic zone freshwater microbial communities from boreal shield lake in IISD Experimental Lakes Area, Ontario, Canada - Jun2016-L221-5m | ecosystem: Environmental > Aquatic > Freshwater >...
GTATACTTTATGCTGGAAGAGATAAATATTTTTCAAATATGATAAATAATTCTGCTAGATTTGAAAAAGTAATGGGTAGAATGAATGCAAACGAAGTTAGGCACGTTAAAAATATCTCCGAACATTTATCTCATCCACAAACTCAAAACGCATCATTTATTAAAACTTTTACTCCAGAACAATTAGACGGTGCTAGACAGCAAGCGCATAAAGAATTACTTGAAGCTAAAATTCATTTAAGTAAATTACAAATAGAACATCTTAAGAGATAACATGCCTTGGGATTACAAAACAAATCCTCCAGATAGTGTCAAACATTTTAAACCTTCTATTCAAAAGAAGGCAATACAGATCGCCAACGCAATTCTTCGCAATACTAATGATGAAGGTTTAGCAATAGCTACAGGAATAAAGAAAGCAAAGGAATCTGCTGTTAAAACTTTCAAAAAGTCATAACATGAATTATCATAACTAACCATGCTATACTGGTGAGGTCACATAAAAGTGACCTCATATTGTTTAGGACTTAACAGTGTTAAATGCACCAGAAGTCATGGAAAAGATGAAAGAAAGTATCAAGGAGTCGATGAACTCCTTGGGACCGATTGAAGCTGGTGGTAAAACTCTTGAATTTAAAAATGTTCATTTTGAAGATCATGATACTCGTATTGCTCATGACTTTGAAAAACATAAACAAGTTAAACTACATAATAAAACTCTAGCTGTTGGCGTTTACGCTGATGCTCATACAACTGAGAACGGTAAGACTTCTGTTGAAAAAGTAAAGATTGGTAATATGCCAGTTCCTACTTCAACAGGAGAGTTTATCGTTGATGGTAACTCTTATAATATTGATTATCAGTTTAGACTTAAACCCGGTGCATATTTAAGAAAAAAGCAGAATGGTGAGATTGAAACACACATCAACCCCATTGGCTTCCCTAATGCACGAGTTACTATTGATCCTAAGACATTAAACCTTAATGTGGGTATAGGTCAAGCTAATATTAATGCTTTAGCTTTCCTTCATGCTTTAGGTGTCCCTGAACATGAGCAAGAACATATATTAGGATCTGGTATTTATAAAGCTAATCATGAGCGATTGAATTTAGATAAAGAACTAGCAAAACTTCAAGCTTCGATAACTAAAGGTGATGAAGTTGTTACAAAAGAACAACTTTCACAATTACTTCATGATAAGTTAAATGCGGCTCAACTTGATCCTAGAGTTACCCAAATTACGCTGGGCAAGCCTCACAAGGACTTGAGCGCAGGGACTATCAAAGCAATCATTCAAAAGACAATAGCTGGTTCAAGGGGTTTGGTAGAACCTGATGAACGGGATGCTATGGCTTTTAAATCTGTATTTGCAATTGATGATTTTATTAAAGAACGATTAACTGGCAGAAATAAACATCTTCTAGAATGGCAGATGAAGTCGGCTTTAGTAAAAGATAAGCCGATGAAAGATGCTATTTCATCTTATTTCTTAGACTCAGTTATTCATCCTTTATTTACGTCTTCTGCAATTTCTGAATTTTCATCACGAACTAATCAGCTTCAACAGTTAGGTGCATTCCGCAAAGTAACCTCTTCGGGTGAAGGCGGGATCATGAACGAACAAGCTATTACTAATGACATGCAAGCTCTCCATCCTACTCAAGCTTACTTTGTTGATCCACTAAATACTCCTGAATCACAAAAAGCTGGTATTGCTGTACAGTTTGCTCATCATGTACAGATCAAAAATCATGAAGCAACTACTCCACTTATCAATCTAAAGACAGGCAAGAAAGAATACAAAACTCCTATTGATTTATTCGATGAACATCTTCTGCTCCCTGGCGCAGTTTCACCAGATGGCACAGTAGCCGCTATTCATAAAGGCAGACAAGTTCAAGTTAAACCGGGGATAATTACTTACAAGCCAAGCGATATCCATCAGGCTTTTTCTGAAGGATCTTTAATCGCTCCTGCGTTAAACTTTAATCAAGGTTCTCGTGCTTCAATGCGTACTAGACACGCTGCTCAGTCTGTATCATTGGTAGATCGTGAGGCTCCACTAGTACAATCAACACATCCGTTTGGAAATACTTACGAACACGAAGTAGCAAAAAATATGATAATTAAAGCACCGGAAGACATTACGTTTGTTAAAAGAAAAGAAGGAAGATTAATCTTTAAGAATAGCGCAGGAAAAGAAAGCTCTACTGCTGTGTGGACTAATGACATTGGAACTAATAAATCATTTATTAATCATGAAACAGATCATCTCACCCCTGGTATGCAATTTAAGAAAGGCGATGTTATTGCTGATAGTAATTTTACTAAGGGTGGCATTCTCGCTTTAGGTAAAAACCTTAAGACAGCATACATGCCTTGGCATGGACTTAACTTTGAAGACGGTATTGTAATATCTGAATCAGGAGCAAAAAAGTTAACTTCTCAACATATGGCTCAACATGATTTTGATATAAATCATGGTATTACTCGTATGTCTAAGCAAGCTTATATTGCAATGTTTCCAGGTAAATATACCAAAGAACAGATGGATAAATTAGATGATAATGGCATAGTAAGACAAGGTGCAATCTTACAATCTGGTGATCCCCTTCACTTAAAGATAGATAAACACCAAGGCACAAAAGAAGATGCGATCCTTGGTAGACTTCACAAGTCTTTGGTAAAACCATTTAAAGATCATTCAGAAACTTGGGATCATGTCACTCCTGGAGTTGTAGTTGATTCAGTTTTAGATAAAACTTTCGGTAAAATTAATGTTAAATATGAATCTCCTGCACAGGTAGGAGATAAAGTAGCAAATCGGCATGGATCAAAAGGTGTTATTTCTGCTATTATTCCTGACATAGAAATGCCTCATAATAAAGAAGGTGAAACTACTGACGTAATTATTTCACCCTTATCTATTATCGGTCGTATGTCTATGGGCCAAATCTTAGAAACTGCTGCTAGTAAGATTGCAAAGAAAACTGGCATACCTTATAAGATTGGTTCATTTGATAATGTAGATTATGTTAGCAAGATTCAGCAGGATCTTAAAAAACATGGATTGTCTGATACTGAAGAATTAATTGACCCTAAAACAAAACATTCTTATGGTCAAATAATGACAGGCTATCCTGTTACGCAAAAGCTTTTCAAGCTTTCACATGGTAATTTATCGGCAAGAGAATTAGGGTCTTATGACTCAGATCATCAACCCATGCGTGGTGGTGATGTTGGATCTAAAGCTATTGATCAATTAACCTTATATGGTTTATTGGCACATGGTCATCGTAATATTTTGAATGAAGTTTCTACTATTAAGGGTGACTATAACCCTGACTTCTGGCAACGGTTACAGATGGGGCTTCCCTTACCTAAACCACAAACTCCTTTTGTATATAAAAAGTTTGAAGGATTACTTGCCGCTTCTGGAGTTAACGTTCGTCAAGATGGAAACCAGAAAATCTTAGCTCCATTTACTGACAAAGACACAGATGCTATTGCTGGCGAAAATCATATTCAAAATTTCAAGATGTTGAATTATGATATGGAGCCAGTTAAGGGTGGTTTGTTTGATACTCAGATTACTGGTGGTATGAAAGGAACTAAATGGGCTAAGTTCTCTTTGCCTCATCCGATTCCTAACCCTCTTTTTGAAACAGCAATTAAAAATCTTTGTTCATTAGATGATAAAACTTATAAAGGATTGCTTAATCATACCGTTGACATTGGCGGTGAAACTGGTAGTCAAGCATTTCAAACTATGTTGGGTGGTATAAATGTTAAACAAGAAATTGATCATACTAAAGAAGCCTTAAAGAATGCAACTAAAACGGGTAAAGACAAGTATCTTAAGAAGCTAAAACTTCTAAAAGCATTAGAACTTCAGAAGCTCCATCCCAAAGATGCTTATTTAATGTCTAAGGTTCCTATTGTTCCTCCGCAATTTAGACCTGTTATTCAATTGCCTAATGGTTCATTATCTAAAGCAAGTCTTAACGTTCTTTATCGTGATGCTGGACTAGTCTCAGAAACAATCAAAACTCATGGGTTGGATGGAGAGCTTTACCATGACCTGTATAGATCAGTTGCAGCTATTCAGGGGGTTGGTGATCCAATCTCGCCTCAAGCGCAAAAGCAAAACGTTAAGGGAGCCATTCAAATCATTACTGGTAATACTCCCAAGACTGGTTTCTTCCAGTCAAAGGTAGTTCGTAAACAACAAGACGTTTCGGCAAGAGCCACTATTGCTCTTGATAATAATCTTCATATGGATCAGATTTCCATTCCTCTTGACATTGCTAAATCTGTTTACAAACCTTTTGCCGCTAAACAATTAATTAATCAAGGTTACTCTGCAAAAGAAGCGCATAAGCATATTGAAGACTGGTCACACATTGGCAAGATCGCAGTAATGAATGAAATGAATCAACGTCCAATTATGATGAATCGTGCGCCTTCGCTTCACCGTTTTTCTATTATGTCTTTTAAGCCTATCATCAATACGACTGATTCAACGGTTCTCATTCCTGGTTTAATCGTTAGACCGTTTAACGCTGACTTTGATGGCGATACTGTAATGCTTCATGTTCCCGTAACCGAAGCTGCTCGTAAAGAATCATTAGAAATGTTACCTTCTAATAATCTTTATAGTGCAAAAGCTATGGACTTAAACTATACTCCAGCACATGAATCTACATTAGGATTACATCTTTTATCTAAAACTTCTAATGGTCGTAAGTATATTAATTCTATGCTTCCTAAATCTGTAACTAGAGTCACAGGAATATTAGATGAAGATGGAATTAATCAACGGCTAAAAGAATTAGCTGAACATCATCCTCAACAATACAATAAAGTCGCTACTCAATTAAAAGAAGAAGGTGATAAAGCCGCTACACTTTCAGGATTTACTGTAAGACTTGCGGATTCAAAGCCTACCAATGCTGGATATGTAAGAGAGCTTTATTCTAAGGCGATGAAAAAGCCAGGAGATAAATTAAAGAATTTGCTAGAAGCAGATAATTTAATTAAAGAACGTTCAGTTCATGATACAAATAATAATTATGTTCAAATGGTAAATACTAAAGCTAGAGGAAATAAAGAAAATCTTAAACAGATCCTCTATGCTCCTGGTATTCTTGGCGACCATAATGGTAATCCGATTCTTAGACCTGTTATGACTAATTATGGATCTGGTACAGATTTTGCTGATTACTGGACTACAAATTATGGTGCAAGAAAAGGTACGCTTGATCGTCAAATGGCAACAGCTAAACCCGGTGCGTTAAACAAGGAAATCGTTAATACTTCAATGGCTATTGTTATTTCGGAGAATGACTGTGGTACTAAAACTGGTATCCCAATGTCTACGCAAGACCCTCATATCCTTGGGAGGGTCGATTCTTTATCTGGCCGACTTATTACGAAAGAGTTATTGAAGGGAAAGAAAGAGCTTATCGTTCGTTCACCTATCACTTGTCAAGCTACTCACGGTGTTTGTAAAAAATGCTTTGGGCATGATGAGTTTGGTGGAATGCCACAGATGGGAAGAAATGTTGGTATTGTTTCAGCACAAGCAATGTCAGAACCTTTAACTCAAGCCGCAATGAAAACCTTCCATATGGGAGGAACGGTTTCAGGTGGTGGGGGTGTCTTCGGAGGGTTTACAACTATTGAGCAATTCTTAAAGGGGCCAAAGACTTTTAAACATAAAGCTGTACTGTCTAGCGAAGATGGCATTGTGAATAGTATTACTCCCGGTGCTGCTGGTGGTTATCATGTAATGGTTAATGACGTAGAACATTTCATCCATCCAGATACAGGTAATTCTTTGCTAGTGAAGAAGGGGCAGAAAATTAATAAAGGAACTTTATTGAATTCAGGTATTCCTCATCCAGAAGAAGCGATGAATATTTTAGGACCAATAGCAGGTAGTCATCTTGTAGTTGACACATTACATAACCTATATAAAGATAGCGGCATTAAAATCAATCGCCGTAATTTAGAGACTGTAGTAAGAGGGCTAACTGGATTTGCCAAAATAAATGACGCTGGCACTTCTAAAACATATGTAGAGAATGATATTACGGCTTTATCTAATGTGGTTGACTTTAATAAAAAAGCTAATAAACCTATGACTGTTCCTACCCAGGACAGTCATGGTATGATTCTTTCTAAGCCTCTTGCCGGATACAAAGCTGGCACAATGTTAGACTTTGAGCATTTACAACATCTTGAAAAGTCAGGTCATAAGCAAGTAGAAGCACATCATCTACCTATATTGTTTAATCGCATATTCATTGGTACTGATAAAGCACCAAATAAGACTACAGATTGGCTAGGTAGTTTAAGTTTTAGATATCTGAAACGAGGAATTGAAACTGGAGCCATGCATTCACATATGAGTGATGTTCATGGTTATCATCCAATGGCACCATTTGTAACTGGTGAACTTCAGCATCATCCTGACGGTAGTTATTAATTGGAGAATATTCAATGTTAAAAGAAGCTTTCACTTCTGACTTATTTCCTACCGAACAGAAGGTAAGACTTTCTGAAAACTCAGCGGCTTGGCCTGAGACTATCAATTCTATTTTAATCAGAAAATATCCCGACATTACTAACTTTATTGACAAGATCACTTTTAGTCATTTGGACAAGATTAAAGGCAATGCCATTGGCTATGTAACGATTATTAATAATCTTTTTAGAATTCCTTTCGTTGTTGATAAATTCACACTTAATCCTTTAGACGTTTATGTTAAGGGTAACGTCTATGGTTACTTAACAAAAGACTCAGTTAAAAGGTTAGCCTCAAACTCTTGGCCTTTTAAACAGGTAAGCAAGCAAGACTTTGTACAGTTAAAGAAGTTTGCGGCTGTATCTTTAACTGATATGACCCTTAAAGAAGTAGAGTCTGATATTGCTTTTGTAAAATTAGCCCAGGAATTAGCTGATCAATTTCCCGAAATTATTGTTAACTTAAATACAAGTTTACAAAATGCTGAATTTTTAAAACATGCAGGATATGATTCTTATGGTCAAGAAAAGATTGCGGCTTTTGAAGTAAATGCCAGTAAAACTGGTATCACTCTTTTCCATTTTGGCAAGCCTGACGAAACTCTTTCTTTAGGTGAAACTGCTGCTCGTTTCGGTGAAGAAAAAGTAGCTGAAATTTTACATCATGGATATATCACTTCACAACTTCGTGATGTTATGTATAAGGTTGCTGGTGAAGATAACCAGAATCAGTTTAGTTTTGATGTATCTTTACCTAGAACTGTTGGTATGGCTGATGGTATTGGTGGATTTGTTCGTGGAAATATTTATGAACTTCGGGATATTAAAACTCCTAATACCAAGAAGGGTCACATCTTCTTAAGTACTAGAAGCAAGAATCCTTATTACACTACTATCTTTACTGCTCCTGCTAAGGATCGTATTTATTCTATTCAGGATCGGGCGCAAATCTTCGGTGATACTTTAGATGACATGTCTAGACCTTCTGGAAGTAAGGGACAGCCAGTTGGTATTTTAATGAATGATGTTATCTATGGTCCGTTTGAAGTGATTGCTGAAGCGGTAAATGGTAGTAATCATATTCTTAGTATTAAAGACGGTTATGAATATGACTCAAAACGTATTCATATGACTAATGATGTTAAGAGTATCGTTGTTCAAGATGATGAAATTTATGTTCCCAACAATATTGCAAGAATCATTTACCTTGGCGAACCCTACCAGAATGAACATCCACTATCTAAGACAGCCGCAGTTAACGTGACCTTAGCAGTTACTCCTGATAAGAGAGCCTTTAATTTAACTGATAGTGGTGTTAGTGGTCTACCTAGTGCTTCTCTTCAGAATATGAGAAAAACTAAAGCCATTGCTGCTTTGATGCATTGTGGTTTAACTAAAGAAGAGTCAAAAGCCGCAGTAGAAAAAGCTTACTCTGTTGGTATGTATAGATTTAACGCTACTCCTACTGCCACTCAATCTGAAAGTGATACAAGACAAGAAGCGGCTTCAGTTGATACCAAAAAGAGTTTAGAAAAGAAAGCTGCTACTATTCGGAGTATTGTAGACAGTTCTAATCTTATTAAGATTGCCATGAACTATGGTGATGAAGAAAGCGTAGATATTGCTTTAGGTCTAAAGCTTGTCACTTCTACAAGTATTAAGAAGTATCGAATTCTGATTCCCAAGATTGAAGATACATTAGACGGACTGTGTAAATTAGTTATGGCAAAACGTGTCGGTGGTAGTATCATTCCTATTGAAGAAGGAAAGTTAACTACAGCTATCGCTGCGTTACATGAGGTCATGACTGAATTAACAGGGATCTAATGAGGAAGCTTCCACAAGGCAAAGCATTACTCTACTTGGCCGTTGTTCGTTGTCGTATCGACTTTGAGCATCCCGGCCTATTGGAGTTTATGCAAAGTCTTAACGACTGGTTTCCTTTCTTATCCTTTGACAAGCCTGTGGCTTATGTTCTTGAACATCTTAATACTATTCCAAATGTACCTGCATCTGTAATGAAGGGTAGTTATAACAAGGTTACATTACAGAAATTTTTAAGAGAATCAGGGTTAACGGATTTACACGACCTTATAGAAAGACAACAATTTAAAGATTTAATGCATCACACAGAATTAAAATCAAAGATTGAAGGCATGGTTATTAGTGGATTTTTTGCTCATGAAATCGAGAATGAAATTTCTACAGTTATACCTGATATTGATCCAGTAATTGTTAGAACTTATCTTGATTGCTTTGTCAATTATTATGGCATGAGCTTTATGGATAAGCGTACTTTTATTATGAACACTTTTGAAGAACCAGATGAACGTAATACATTTTTAAAAGCATTAGAAACAAAATCAAAAAAATCTATTAGAGGTTTCTTGGGTCTTCAAGCACCTTCCTTTGATCCTGTCGAGACTCTTAATACAGTAGCTAATATGGTTGGTATTAGATTAAGAAAAAGCTTTAGAGATGAAACTGAACCATTGCTTCAGGATTATCTACAGTTAAGTTTAAAGACAGCAGATTTATTACATAAGATGGGTGTTGGTAATAAAGACGCTGCTGCTCAATTATTAGCTGAACTAAACAAAAGACCAGAAGATATTGGAGTTGTTACACCTAGACCAATGAGCGTAGATGAATTAAATGATTTGAGGCTTGAAAATGTAAAGCCTCCAATCACTCCGCTAGTTGTATAACATTCGCTAATAGCTAAAAACTTGCGCCCCATTGGGGCGCAAATCATGAAGGGGATCAGATGATCAAACAAACTCATTTTGATTATGAAAGTTCAACACCATGTAAATCATGTAGAAAACGAACATCGTGCTTAATCCACCCAAAAGAAGGAAAGTGCATAAGCCACGAAGAAGGTATACCTTGGTCGATGCCATCTAGATTCCCTAAAGAAACAAAACAGTTAGAAGATCAAGCGTAATTATAGCTTATATTTATAGACCTCAATGCGCTTGCCATCGACAGTCTTAATCTCAAAAGGTTTTTCTTCTTCTTCGACTACCTCAACTTTAACTTTATTAATAACCGGAACGCTAAATGGTTTCGATTTTTTAGGTAGAGGAAGTCTTGCGAATCTATAACGAACCATGATACCGCCTAATACTTTGATTTCTTCGTTTTCTTACAGTAACAGTTATCGTTTCCCTTGCCTGTCATGTAGTGTCTTCCATACCAAATGAGTCCGTCTGGTCCGGTAAACCAAAAATGTAACATACGTTTCTCTTCATAAAAGAAAAACGCTCTGAATAACACATTGTAACTAGTTAACCCTGTAATTTCTAGAAAAGGCTTTTCGACTGGAAATACGCCGGGATGTGTTGCGGCGAATTCTTTATAATATGTCTCTTCGTCTTGTCTCTTTGCATAGCGAACAAAGAGATTAATCTTACCTGTCTTTTTCATTACATTCTTAATCTCAGTATCTCCACATGCAAAGCATAAGAGATATTTGCCATTAATAGTGTAAGGAGAAGGACCGGTAGAGGGAATATGCTTCATCCCCTTACAAGTATTACAGATAAATTTTGTAGGACGTAATCCTGTTTTGTTTGAGTATGAACACCAATCGCCAAAGTGACGAAGTGGATGAAGCATGGCATCATCTTCTGTTAAACACCAATTATGTTTATTTGTTTCTGTTAAATATCCATTATCATATAGACCATGTTTAATTGGAATCTCAAATCGTTCTGGTGATCGCTTCCATAACTTACATTGTCCATTGATTCTTGCGCGTAATGGAAGCTTATCAGATCCACGTAAATCTTGATGATAGATTTCTGTACGATAGGTTAACTGTTTTGCTTCTTCTACTTTAATCATACCATACACCCTAATTCTTTAATTATAAAATGACATTTATTACAAGTCCATAGTTTAGGCAAAGACTCATGAACTGTTCCACCACATCCGATAGTAGGACAAGCGTGAATATCAGTATCTTCGACCTTAATACCCTTAACTCTTTTACTTGCTACTGTAAATGTATTATTTAAATAGTATTCTTTAGCTTCTGTCAATGTTGCATTAATGCCAGTATAAAGATAATTGCCATCTTCAAACGTGACTTTAATATGGATCATATTAAGTTCCTATTGGAAATGACCATAGTTCTTTTACATCAATGATTTTGTCTCTATCATTAATTGCTTTGAGTTGATTTGGATGATTCATATAATAATTTTTCCATTGTTCCATTGTTTTTCCTTTAACAACCGACCAATACTTATAACCATCCTTAAATATGATATGAATTCCCATTACCATATGTTTTCATCCAAGGTAAAATTTCATTTATTAGAATTGTATTATATTCATTTAATAATTCTTCAGACATAAGAAGTGTTTTAATTAATATAATTAGTTCTTGTTGCATAGATATATTTAAATCATTATTCCAGTAGTTATGTGCTTTATCATGACACTCTTCACACAATGTAATTA
>Ga0194047_10002314_pt1 | contig 10996 bp, 5 predicted proteins | sample JunL225m_MetaG_2_FD_160070 | JGI IMG/M metagenome (GOLD analysis project Ga0194047, IMG submission 160070) | Anoxic zone freshwater microbial communities from boreal shield lake in IISD Experimental Lakes Area, Ontario, Canada - Jun2016-L221-5m | ecosystem: Environmental > Aquatic > Freshwater >...
GTGAGGCTCCTGAAGAAGCAGAAGCGCAAGCTCTTGTTGAAGAAGAAGAAGTAGCTGCCGAAGTTGCGGACGCCCCCGATCAGGCGCCTGCAGACGAGGCATAAGTCCCTATCCATCCCAAGAAAACACTGATCGACACACGAAAGGAAACAACCATGGCCGCAACCCTGACCAAGGACCAGATCCTCGACGGCATCGCCGAGCTCACCGTAATTGAGCTCTCCGAACTGCTCAAGGACTTCGAAGAGCGCTTCGGCGTGACCGCAGCAGCCCCAGCAGCCGTTGCTGCTGCCCCTGCCGCTGGTGGAGGCGATGCTGGTGCTGGCGCCGAGGAGCAGAGCTCCTTTGACGTCATCCTGGCTGATGCTGGTGACAAGAAGATCCAGGTCATCAAAGAGGTCCGTGGGCTTACCAGCCTTGGCCTCAAAGAAGCCAAAGATCTCGTCGACTCCGCTCCAAAGCCTGTGCTTGAAGGTGCCTCAAAAGAGGATGCCGAGAAGGCCAAGGCCGCCCTTGAGGGTGCTGGAGCAACTGTCGAACTGAAGTAACCCAGGTTCCGTCAAGGATTCTGGCCCAAATCGCCCATTGTGGGCGTGAGAGGCGAGGGTCCTTGACGTGGCCAAGGCTCGTCTCTAGGGTCAGTCACAGCACGGGATGCCCCAGGGCACCTGCGGGGTACCTCGCAGGTCTGTGTTGTGCTCTCCCTGAAACGGCGCTAGTATCAATCTTCGTCGTCTCTCCCTTGTCTGCCTCTTTGTGCAGCAGTCTCACCGCTGCGCGCTGTGCCTTCAAGAGAGCACTCGCCGTTCAGTAGCTAGAACTTAAGTCACCCCGTCCGAATTAGTAATCCCACCAGGGAGGAGTAGGCCGTTGCCCTCACGGTCCATTAGCCACGAACGTGTCTCATTCGCCAACATCGAAGAGGCATTGCCACTACCCGACTTGATCGCTATTCAGCGTGACAGTTTCAAATGGTTCCTCGACAAAGGCCTCGTTGAAACATTCAACGACATCAGCCCAATTGAGGACTTCACCGGACGCTTAAGCCTTGAGCTTGAGTTTGATCCCGACGACCCGGACTTGCGTCCGCCGCCGAAGTTCACGGTTGAAGAGTGCAAGGAAAAAGACATGACCTACGCCGCACCTGTGTTCGTGCGCGCCCGGTTCATGAATGCCGACACTGGTGAGATCAAAGAGCAGACCGTCTTCATGGGTGACTTCCCCGTGATGACTGACCGCGGAACCTTCGTGGTCAACGGCACCGAGCGTGTTGTGGTGAGCCAGTTGGTTCGTTCGCCTGGTGCAATTTTTGCTCCTGGCCGTGACGCCAAGACACTCTTTACCGGAACCATCCACCCCTATCGTGGTGAGTGGATTGAGTTTGACATTGAGAACAAGCCAAACCGTGACGTCACCGCAGGAACCAGAGTCGCTCGGAAGCGTCGAATTTCTCTCTTCGTTCTGCTGCGCGCCTTGGGCTTTGAAGATGAGAAGTTCTACGACAAGTTCGTAGGGCACTTTGATTTCCTCGAAGGTCAATGGGCGAAAGAACAAGGCAATATCGAAACTCGAGAAGACGCATTGCTCGAGATCTACAAGCGAGCCCGCCCAGGCGAGCCGCTGTCGGTTGAATCAGCGCGTCAGTACTTTGAGAACGCGTTCTTCAACCCGAAGCGTTACGACCTCACGCGAGTTGGTCGTTACAAGTTGAACCGAAAGCTTGGACCAGAGATCGACAAAATCCAAGACATTCTGGGTATCAAACTTGAGAAGCCACTGGTGGACCAAGGAACACTGGCGCAGAGTGAAATTCTCGCTGCGTCAACCTACATGTTGCACTTGGCGAAGCACATGGCTGATGCTGAGACCACGTATCGCATTGATGACCAAGATCACTTTGCGAACCGTCGTATCCGTAGCGTTGGTGAGCTGATTCAAAACCAAGTCCGAGTTGGGCTGTCGCGTATGGAGCGAGTGGTGCGAGAGCGCATGAGCACCCAAGACGTTGAAGCAATTACTCCTCAGACCTTGATCAACATCCGACCAGTTGTGGCATCGGTGAAAGAGTTCTTTGGTACGAGCCAGTTGTCACAGTTCATGGACCAGAACAACCCGTTGTCAGGACTCGCTCACAAGCGACGTCTTTCAGCGTTGGGGCCAGGTGGACTTTCTCGAGAGCGTGCCGGTTTCGAAGTTCGAGACGTTCACAGTTCTCACTATGGACGTATGTGTCCTATTGAAACTCCAGAAGGTCCAAACATTGGTCTGATTGGTTCGTTGGCAACCTATGCCCGAGTAAACGAATACGGATTCATTGAAACTCCCTATCGCGAAGTCGCGAACGGGCGAGTCACTGACAAGGTCCGCTACTTCGCCGCTGACGAAGAAGAAGAGCACGTTATTGCTCAGGCCAATGCGCAGATTGACGACAAAGGAAACTTCACCGAAGACCGTGTCCTCGTGCGACGTGGACCAGCGGGAACTGGTGTCCGTATGGGTTCACAAAACTCAAGCTACGGAACGACGTCAGAAATTGACTTCGTGCCACCAAGTGAAGTTGACCTCATGGACGTCTCTCCAAAGCAGATTGTCTCTGTGTCGACGGCATTGATTCCATTCGTGGAACATGACGACGCCAACCGTGCCCTGATGGGTGCCAACATGCAGAAACAAGCAGTGCCGCTGATCGTTCCTGAAGCTCCGTACATTGGAACAGGTATCGAATCACGTGCAGCGCGTGACGCGGGTGACATGGTCCTTGCTGAAGCCGACGGAACTGTTCTTGAAGTCACTGGCGATCACGTTGTCATTGACTACAAGGCCGGCGAAAAAGATCGTTTGGGTCACGTGTTGGGTAAAAAGACCTACACCTTGGCCAAGTTCCGACGATCCAACCAGAACACCTGTATCAACCAGCGACCTCTCGTCGATGAGGGTGACAAGTTGACCAAGGGTGATCTGATTGCCGACGGTCCTTCGACCCACAACGGCGAGTTGGCATTGGGTAAGAACCTGCTCGTGGCATTTATGCCATGGGAGGGCTACAACTACGAAGACGCGATCATCTTGTCGCAACGACTTGTCAAAGATGATGTGTTGACATCGATTCACATCGAAGAGCACGAGATTGATGCTAGGGACACCAAACTGGGTACCGAAGAAATCACTCGTGACATCCCGAACCTCTCTGAAGAGATTTTGGCGGACTTGGACGATCGCGGGATCATTCGAGTGGGTGCCGAAGTTGGTCCAGGAGACGTGCTCGTTGGAAAAGTGACCCCGAAGGGTGAGACCGAGCAGACGCCTGAAGAGCGACTTCTTCGAGCCATCTTCGGTGAGAAGGCTCGAGAAGTTCGAGACACCTCACTTAAGGTTCCTCACGGTGAGTCTGGAAAAGTTATCGACGTGCGCGTGTTCTCACGTGAACTCGGTGATGAACTGCCTCCTGGCGTGAACGAACTCGTTCGGATCTATGTCGCACAGAAGCGAAAGATCTCAGAAGGCGACAAGTTGGCTGGTCGTCACGGCAACAAGGGAGTTATCTCAAAGATTCTTCCGATTGAAGACATGCCGTATTTGGCGGACGGAACGCCAGTGGACATTATTTTGAACCCACTTGGTGTGCCATCTCGAATGAATGTTGGCCAGGTCCTCGAAAGTCACTTGGGCTACGCCGCTCGATACGGGTGGGACGGCATTGAGCTCACCGACAAGGTCGGTACCTCAGGCAAGGATGACGGTGCGTCTCGAAAGACTCGTCCTCGAACCGAGCCAGCGGCATGGGTTGCGACACCTGTCTTTGACGGAGCGCACTGGGACGAAGAAGAAGATGCTGGTCGTCACTCAACGATCCAGAACATCTTCCGGAATCTCAAGTCGGACTCTGCAGACGGAAATGTCCAGATCGGCGATGACGGCAAGGTTGATCTCTACAACGGGCGAACTGGTGAGAAGTATGACAACCCAATCTCGGTTGGTTTCGTCTACATCTTGAAACTGGCTCACTTGGTTGACGACAAGATCCACGCTCGTTCAACGGGCCCTTACTCAATGATCACGCAGCAGCCTCTGGGTGGAAAAGCCCAATTCGGTGGGCAGCGGTTCGGTGAGATGGAAGTGTGGGCCCTTGAAGCCTATGGAGCGGCCTATGCCCTTCAAGAGTTGCTGACCATCAAGTCCGATGACGTGCTGGGCCGAGTCAAGGTCTACGAAGCCATCGTGAAGGGCGAGAACATTCCTGAGCCCGGTATCCCTGAGAGCTTCAAGGTGCTGATTAAGGAAATGCAGTCGCTCTGTCTTGACGTTGAAGTCTTGAACGATGTCGGTCAACAGATCGAGATGGCAGAGATTGATGAGGACGTCTTCCGGGCGGCCGAGGAACTTGGAATTGATATCAGCCGACCAGAACGTGGCTCGGACGAAGAAGACGCACGCCGTGCGGCAGAGAGGGGCTTAGGTCGATGACAAAGCTCGACGTCAATACGTTTGATCAACTCCGAATTGGGTTGGCAACTGCGGACTCCATCCGTAGCTGGTCCAATGGTGAGGTCAAAAAGCCAGAAACCATTAACTATCGAACCCTTCGTCCTGAAAAAGACGGCTTGTTCTGCGAGAAGATTTTCGGCCCTACAAAGGACTGGGAGTGCTACTGCGGAAAGTACAAGCGAGTTCGATTTAAAGGAATTATCTGCGAGCGTTGTGGTGTTGAAGTCACGCGTTCAAAAGTTCGTCGTGAGCGAATGGGTCACATCGAGCTGGCTGCAGAGGTCGTTCATATTTGGTACTTGCGTGGAACGCGTTCGTGGCTCGCCTATCTCTTGATGGGGACTGAGCCTCGAGAAGAACTCAAGGCCAAACAACTTGAAAAAGTTATTTACTTTGCCGCGAACTTGGTGACCTGGGTTGACGAAGAAAAGCGTCACGCCGATCTTCCTGAATTAGAAGTTGAGTTGCGCGAAGAAGTCGCTGAAATTGAAAAGCGACGTGACCTTGATCTCGATCGTCGATTTAAGGCCTTAGAAGCCGAGTTGGCACAGATGGAAAAAGAGGGTGCCAAAGACACCGAGATCAAAGCGCGTCAGCGTCTTGTCGAAAAAGAGATCGCGTCAATGCGAGAGCGTGCCGACGAAGAAGCAGACATGGCGAATCGATCGCTTGCCGAACTCAAGACTCTGCACAGCCGTAAAATTATTGAAGATGAGTTGCTCTGGCGAGAGTTGAAAATCCGCTACGAGGACTACTTCGAAGGTGGCATGGGTGCTGAAGTTATTTCTTCATTGATCGCACGGATCGACTTCGACACCGAAGAGATCAAGTTGCGAGAAATGGTTGAAGCGGCAGATGGCCGCAAGCCCCTTTCTGCACAACGTCGTCAAAAAGCGATTAAGCGACTGAAGATTGTTTCGGCCTTCAACCGTCGAAACGAGCAAGGTGGCCGAATCAACGACCCCGCAGCCATGATCCTTGGCGCGGTGCCAGTCATCCCGCCAGATCTTCGTCCAATGGTTCAACTCGATGGTGGCCGTTTCGCTACCTCCGACTTGAACGATCTCTACCGTCGAGTCATCAACCGAAACAATCGATTGAAGCGACTTCTTGACTTAGGTGCTCCTGAGATCATCGTGAACAACGAAAAGCGAATGCTCCAAGAAGCTGTTGACGCTCTCTTCGACAATGGTCGTCGTGGTCGTCCTGTTTCAGGACCAGGAAACCGACCTCTCAAGTCACTTTCTGACATGTTGAAGGGGAAGCAGGGGCGTTTCCGTCAGAACTTGCTCGGAAAGCGAGTGGACTACTCAGGCCGTTCGGTCATTGTCATTGGCCCAAACTTGCTCCTGCATCAGTGTGGTCTTCCTAAATTGATGGCCCTTGAGCTCTTTAAGCCATTCGTCATGAAGCGACTTGTTGACAAAGAGCTTGCTCAAAACATCAAGTCAGCAAAGCGAATGGTGGAGCGACGCAAGCCCCAGGTTTGGGACGTGCTTGAAGACGTGATCAAAGAGCACCCTGTGCTTTTGAACCGTGCGCCAACACTTCACCGACTTGGAATCCAGGCCTTCGAGCCAATGCTCGTTGAAGGAAAAGCGATCCAGGTTCACCCCTTGGTCTGCACCGCCTTCAACGCTGACTTCGATGGTGACCAGATGGCAGTTCACTTGCCACTCTCTGCCGAAGCGCAAGCTGAAGCTCGAATCTTGATGCTGAGTGCGAACAACATTTTGTCGCCTGCGACGGGTCGACCCATCACGGTGCCAACCCAAGACATGGTCTTTGGTGCGTACTACCTGACGCTCATGATCGACGACGTCAAGGGACAGGGTCGAGCATTCCGTCACGTCTACGAAATCGAAGCTGCACTGGACGCGCACGACGTGGACTTGCACGCCAAGATCCAACTTCGCCCCGACGTTGACTCAGCGCTTGGTGATCGTTTGATTGCTGCGGGCTATGAACCAGATGAAAAAGGCCAACTCAATGTAGAGACCACGCCTGGTCGTGTGCTCTTCAACGAAGGACTGCCTTTCTTCTTCCGTTTCGTCAACACATTGGTTGGGAAAAAGTCGACACCTATTGGTGAGATTGTCGAAGAACTGACAGCGGGATGGGGAAAGCAAGAAGTTGCAGCATCCCTCGACCGCATTAAGGCGCTCGGTTTCCGATACGCGTCACAGTCCGGTTTGACGATTTCAATCAATGACGTCCAGACCCCGCCAGAAAAGCAGGCGATCTTGGACCGCTACGAAAAAGAAGCGGAAAAAGCAGAGACGCAGTACAAGCGAGGAATCATCACCGACGACGAGCGTCGCCAGAAAGAAGTTGAAATCTGGACGAGCGCGAACTCTGAGGTTGGTCAAGCAATGGAGAACACCTTGTCAGGGTTGACGTTCAACCCTCTCGACATGATGGTGGACTCCGGTGCTCGAGGAAATGCTCAGCAGATCCGACAAATTGCCGGTATGAAGGGCCTTGTTTCAAACCCACGTGGTGAAATGATTCCTCGTCCGATCAAGTCGAGTTTCCGTGAAGGACTCAGTGTTCTTGAGTACTTCATCTCGACACACGGCGCTCGAAAGGGACTCGCGGACACCGCACTTCGAACTGCTGACTCTGGGTACTTGACCCGTCGACTCGTTGACGTTGCGCAAGAGCTCATCATTCGCCAGCTCGACTGCGAGACGACTCGTGGTATCTGGATTGAAGACGTTGAGCCTGATACCTCAGGGAAGCGTTCGTACTTGGAAACTCGGGCCTACGGCCGAGTGACCAGTGAAGACATTGCGCTCTCTGACGGCACCGTGATTCCTCAGGGAACCATGTTGACTGATGAGCACGTCGATGCCATGCGAGACGACCCAAGCATTACTCGGATTCGTGTTCGATCAACATTGACCTGTGAAGCGTCGAAGGGAATCTGCTCGGCGTGTTATGGCCAGTCCTTGGCGACGACGAACATGATTGAACTCGGTGAAGCAGTTGGTGTGATCGCAGCACAGTCAATTGGTGAGCCTGGAACGCAGTTAACAATGCGAACCTTCCACACTGGTGGTGTTGCTGGTTCTGACATTACCCACGGTCTTCCTCGAGTCGTAGAACTCTTTGAAGCCCGTACCCCGAAGGGTGCAGCGATTCTTGCGCATCACTCTGGTGTGGTTCGAGTTGACGAAGAAGACAGTGGTCGAGTCATCACTGTGGTCGGCGACGACGGAACCGAACAAGAGGAACTCGTTCCCCTTCGTGTGCACTTGGAGATCAAGAGTGGTCAAGAGGTCGCAGCGGGTGACGCACTCGTTGAAGGTCCAAAAGACCCGAAAGAACTCTTGGAAGTCAAGGGTGTGCGAGCCGTTCAGCAGTACTTGGTCGAAGAAGTCCAGAAGGTTTACCGAGACCAGGGTGTATCGATTCACGACAAGCACATCGAACTTATCGTTCGACAAATGCTTCGACGAGTCAACGTTGCTGACCCAGGAGATGCAACATTCCTTCCTGGTCAACAGGTCGACGCGCAGGTCTACACAGAGGTCAACCGTGAACTTGTGGCCGAGGGTAAAAAGCCTGCGGAAGCTCGTGTTGAGTTGATGGGTATCACCAAGGCATCGCTTGCAACTGATTCATGGTTGTCTGCGGCTTCGTTCCAAGAGACCACACGGGTGCTGACTGAAGCAGCCATTGAAGGTCGTTCTGACTTCCTCTATGGCCTCAAGGAGAACATCATCATCGGGAAACTGATTCCCGCTGGTTCAGGCATGGAGGACTATCGAACCATTCGGCTCGATATGCCAGATGCCGAGCCCATGGTGGCCTATGGCCAAGAGGACGATGACTTGGCGGCCTGGCTGCTCGAAGGCTTTGAAGGAACCGACGAATCCCTTGAAATTGGGGCAAGTTGGACCGGAGATGCCCCAAGCGTGGATGAAGGTTTGGGCGGCGGCGCCCAAGCAGGAGCTTGAGTCTGATGGTCTCCAACTCAGAGAACGCAATGAGTTTCGATCCCTCCGTTGGACGACCCTTGAATTCTGCGCCTAACATGGTCAATCCTGCGTCACGGCGAGAGTCGGGTTCGCGGATGAAGTTGAACCCCCCGAATTTTACAAAGAGAGCCCAGAGGTAGCGCGTGCCCACAATTGAGCAACTCGTCCGAAAAGGACGCAAGGCGAAGACGTCGAAAACAAAGACGCCAGCTTTGAAAGGCGCGCCACAGCGTCGAGGAGTGTGTACCCGTGTGTACACCACGACGCCGAAGAAGCCGAACTCCGCACTGAGAAAAGTAGCGCGTGTGCGTTTGACCAGTGGTGTTGAGATCACGGCGTACATTCCAGGTGTTGGGCACAACCTCCAAGAGCACTCCATCGTTCTTGTCCGTGGTGGTCGAGTCAAAGACCTCCCGGGTGTTCGCTACAAAGTCATCCGTGGCGCACTGGACACCTCTGGTGTTCGTGACCGTGCCCAAGCTCGAAGCCGTTACGGCGCCAAGAAAGAAGCCTGATGCCAAGAAAAGGTCCTGCTGTCCGTCGAGAACTCGCGCCAGATCCGGTCTACCGATCTGTGCTGGTGACTCAGTTCACCAACAAAATCCTTTCACGAGGAAAGCGCACTGTTGCTGAGCGAATTATTTACACCGCTCTTGACACCGTCAAAGAACGCACTGACTCCGACCCTGTCGCGGTGTTGAAGCGTGCGGTTGAAAACGTTCGACCCGAGCTTGAAGTCCGGAGCCGCCGAGTTGGTGGCGCAACCTACCAAGCCCCGTTGAAGTTCGACCCCGTCGAGCAACCACGTTGGCAATTCGTTGGCTCGTTGGCTTCTCGCAGTCACGTCGTGAAAAGACGATGGCAGAGCGTCTTGCGAATGAAATTCTTGACGCTTCGAACGGTGTCGGCGCCTCAGTCAAGCGTCGTGAGGACTTACACAAGATGGCTGAATCAAACAAGGCATTCGCTCACTACCGCTGGTAGGAAGCGATACAACGTAAAGGTTTAATTTCCCCCGAATAAAGAGACTGGACTCATGGCAGACGCACTTCCTCCCCGCCAAGCTCCTCTGGAGCGAACACGAAACATCGGCATCATGGCTCACATCGACGCGGGTAAAACCACGACGACTGAACGGATTCTCTACTACACGGGAAAGAACTACAAGATCGGTGAGGTGCACGAAGGTGCCGCCACCATGGACTGGATGGTCCAAGAGCAAGAGCGTGGAATCACCATTACCTCTGCTGCGACCACATGTATCTGGAACGATCACACCATCAACATCATTGACACGCCAGGCCACGTTGACTTCACCGTTGAAGTCGAGCGATCTTTGCGAGTCCTTGACGGCGCGGTCGCAGTCTTTGACGCAGTTGCCGGGGTTGAGCCCCAAACCGAGACCGTCTGGCGACAAGCCAATAAGTATGAAGTGCCTCGAATCTGTTTCGTGAACAAGATGGACCGAACCGGCGCGGACTTCGCTCGTTGTGTTGAGATGATTATTGACCGCCTTGACTGCGTGACCGCTGTCATTCAGCTTCCCATCGGTGCTGAAGGTGACTTCCTCGGCGTTGTCGACCTCGTGGGCAATCGGGCTCTTGTATGGGAAGAAGGAATGGGCGAAGAGTTCAAAGAAGTTCCCATCCCTGAAAACATGGTGACGGCAACCGAAGAGGCTCGTCATAACTTGGTTGACGTTGTTTCAAACTTTGATGACAACGTTATGGAGAAGTACCTCTCCGACGAAGAAATCACCGCAGACGACTTGAAAGCCGCACTTCGAACTGGAACGTTGGCTAACGCCATCGTTCCTATCCTTTGTGGATCTGCATTCAAAAACAAAGGTGTTCAGCCAATGCTTGACGCCGTCGTCGACTTCCTCCCTTCGCCGCTCGACATCCCACCGACGGTGGGACTCAAGCCAGGGAAGGCTGAAGAGGAAGTCGTGCGTGAGCCCAAAGACGACGCACCGTTCTCCGCATTGGCGTTCAAGATCATGACGGACCCGTACGTTGGAAAACTGACGTACCTGCGGGTGTACTCGGGAACCTTGGAAAAAGGTGGCACCGTTGAAAACACGACGAAGGGCAAGAAAGAGCGGATTGGGCGTCTCTTGCAGATGCACGCCAACAGCCGAGAAGACGTCGACGTCGTCCGAACCGGTGACATCATCGCTGCGGTGGGTCTCAAGCAGACCACCACGGGTGACACGCTTTCGGATCCTGGCAATCCAGTGATCCTTGAAGCGCTCGAGTTCCCAGAACCGGTGATCCACGTGGCGGTTGAGCCCAAGACCAAGGCTGACCAGGACAAGCTTTCGAAGGCGTTGTACTCACTGAGCGAGGAAGACCCCACTTTCCGAGTGCGCTCTGATGAAGAGACGAACCAGACCGTGATTTCTGGAATGGGTGAGCTTCACCTCGAAGTTCTCGTTGACCGAATGCTCCGAGAGTTCAGTGTGGACGCCAACGTTGGAAAGCCCCAAGTGGCCTACCGAGAGACCATTCGAAACAAGGTCGAGAAGA
>Ga0194047_10002315_pt1 | contig 10995 bp, 3 predicted proteins | sample JunL225m_MetaG_2_FD_160070 | JGI IMG/M metagenome (GOLD analysis project Ga0194047, IMG submission 160070) | Anoxic zone freshwater microbial communities from boreal shield lake in IISD Experimental Lakes Area, Ontario, Canada - Jun2016-L221-5m | ecosystem: Environmental > Aquatic > Freshwater >...
GGTAGTATAGCATTGCCCCCCGTTGGCGGCAATGCTATACTACCAGGAGCGGAACGCGCACAAACGATTGTCCGACACACGGCCCACGCGCATGCCTGGCAGCGGAGCGTGGGCTTTGTGTTGCCTCGGATTATAGCACGCGCCGCAGCATATTGGCGGGCGAATCCTTACCCGCAGCGACTCAGCGGGTGATCAAAGCGCGGCCCAGGGAACCGAGGACTCGGTTGACCATCAGTGTATCAGCCGCCCAGCCGTCATCGAGAGGAAGGGCGGGTGGGAGTCGATCCAGGAGAACCATCGCACGTTTGCGCATACGATTCCAGTGACGCAAATGCCAGCGCAGCCGGCCCAACCTCGCCTGTGCGTGCTATACTTCCTCTCATGTCCCGGTGTCAATCGCCGGCGGGCACAGCCATATCCAGGGAAGAAGCTATCGGGTTGTCACGATGGCGATCTGCGCCCCATCCCGATCGACACCTTCTGGCAGCACCTTGATACACTACTATCGTTCGACGCCGTCGCCGAAGCTGCGAGCATCGATGCACCCGAGATCGGCCCCCGTTCTAGCTTGAACCGCTGCCTTACCTGGCTGCGCGCAACGGTCAGTGCCGGCGCGGATGACTTCGATGCCCGCTGCACGCTCGAGTCGCCCATCTGCGAGCACATCCTCTACCGGCTGGCCTATAATGAGGCCGCGAATGATGCACGCCTCTTCGTGCCGGCCATGCTCAGCATGCTGATGCTGATCTACCTCCGCTTCGGACAGCCGGCTACCTGGCTGACTCCGGAGTGGGCCGTCGCCCGCATGGGCGCCGACGGTCGCCTCAGCCTGGATGGGTTCGTCCGCACGCTGCACCGCAGGCTGGAGCAGCAGGCCCTGACCCTGGCCGACTTCGCCCGCTGGATCTACGACGAGTATGTCATCCTGCAGCACCTGCTTGTCGCCACGAGCAAGCTGCCGGAGAACACCTTCCGCTTCCAGCGCGAGGGCAACCGGCTGCGTTTTGTCCAGCTCGACAACTCGCTCACCTTCAATGACTCGCGCTTCGACGCGCTGAGCACGACCCTCCACGAGCTGGGTCTCTGTGGCGATTTCCTTGCCGAGAGCCGCCCGCTCACCGCCGACGGCGAGCGGCTGCTGCACGAAGGAGATCTGCTATGAGCGAGCTGCCCCTCCCCGAACAATTCACCGGCCCCTGGGAGCACCTGCTCATTCTGACCTACGGCATGGATCTGCCCTTCTTTGAGCAGACCCTGCTGCGCGAGCTGTCAGCTCGTTGCCGCAACCGGATTATCCTCAGCGATGGGCAGCACTTCCTCGACGCCTGCGCGCTGTACCAGCAGAACGCTCTGGCACGCTACTTCAACCAGCGCTACGTGGCCGAAGGCATCTTCGCGCCGCGGGCCGCCCACGCCAAGCTCATCCTGCTGACCAACCCGACCGCAGGCCGGCTGCTGATTGGCAGCGGCAACCTGAGTATGCACGGCTACGCCTCCGGCGGCGAGCTGTTTACGAGCTACGCCTACAGCGCCGCAGATCCCGAGCGGCGCGAAGCATTCTCCGGTGTGCGCGATCTTCTCGATAGGAGTCACATGGCATCCGCATGACGTGCAACTATCTATCCTGGCTCGACAGGTGTTAAATGTCAACTAGATCCGCGGGGCCTCACGGGAGATGCGGAAGAGCCGATCTTTCGTGATGCCATGCGGGCCGTGGCGTAGCGCGTCATCTCTAGCACGTTGCTGGCGACGCAGCCGCAGGGGACGTGGATCCGGTTATAAGCCAGAACTTCGGGATATTTATTCTACTATATAGCGAACAATGAGCCAGACCTCCGCATCAGCCAGGCGCGCGAGAGCCTGAGTCGGGCCGACCGGATCTGCCGCTGCGGTAAACAGGAATGCCCGCTGCTCGCCTAGCGCTGTGGTGGCGGCATCCCACACGCCTGCATCACCGACACTGTGATGCTGCAGCGAATCCTTTTCGGTCAGCCCGTAGAGATCGAATCCGGTGATGGTGATCACCTTGTTCTCCGCAAGATACGGGAAGTAGTCCTTGCGAATCGTAGCGGCGAAATCGCCCGCGCCTTTGACAAACGCCGCCCATTCACTGGAGAAGTCGTGGCGTAGGCTGAAGAGCAGCCCTAGGCCCGACGTTCCAACCGCTGCGACCATCGCCTTGAGACTGTCCACGGCCCCTTTACGTAGTGGCACCCCACCCTCGCGCGCCGTGTAGCGCATGTGCAGAATGACATCGCTGATCGTGCGGTAGTCGAACTGGCGGAAGTCGGTAGGCAGCTCCAGCTTCCAGGCACTCTCGGCACCCGCGCCCTCGAACGGCAGCAGTCGATCATCGTGCAGGTTGGCCTCAAACAGCCCGCTGTCGTTCTGGGCGGAGCTGGTGACGATCGACTGCGTCGCGCTGAAGTAGTCCACGAAGCGGTCGTCTTCGCTGCCCTGGCGGGCGTAGCCATCGCCAGGCAGCGGCGACCTGCGCAGCGAGCTTTTCGTCAAGGTCAACGTGCAGCTGACACTCGTGTATGGGCCGGTCACGCACGGGATCGTCAGGCCGACAGTCTTGATGCGACGCAGATAGTGGCCGGGCGTGTCGAGGTCGAAGACCCACTCGGGGATGCTCACCTGGCATGCGCCAGTCGCCTTGAGCGTCAGCAACGCGGCGGGGTTGAGCTGGCGCAGTGAGATATGCCGGGTCAGCTCGTACTCGCGCTTGTTGTGCTCGTGGTAGGCCAGCTCCATGCGCTTGACGTCGAGGTAGAGCGCCTCGCCGGAGAGCAGCCCTTTGCGCCCGCCGTCCCAGTAGTTGAACTTGATATAGTCGGTCTTCGTCACCTCCTCGCGCATCAGCTGCTGCTTCATCGCGCGCTCGGCTCCGCGCGCCGTGTCAACGGCGAAGCGGTAGTATTCGTAGTAGAGCCGCGCGATCTCGCCCTGCATCCAGGCGTAGAGCTCCGCGTTCGAGAACTTCTCGTGTAGGAAGCGATCCACCTCCTGGGCGTTGGCGATCTGCTGCTTGATCGTCAGGTACTCGCGGTGGGCGATCTGCTCGGCGATCAGCGCGGTCAGGATCTGCCGCCCGAGCTGCATCAGCTCGTGCGCGGCGAGGTTGTGCTGGTACATCCACTCGTCGGCGCGGCGCTCGTAGGACGCGGTTTTAGACGCCATTCCCGCCTGCTCATGCTCCCACGCGGCGATAATGCCGAGGACATCGCCCGCGATCCTTGCCCCCGCGACAAGCGCCGACCCAACTTTTAGATCTAATGTGACCCCGAGCCCCCAAAAATGCAGGTTGCCTTTCGCATCGGGAATCGGTGTGAACGCTCCTGCGAGTGAATGAAAGACTGACGCGGCAAGTCCGGTGTCACGCGACGCCTTCAAATGCACAAACTCATCATCTTCATTGGTGGTTAAATGTAGCCTGGCCCGGCCCTCATCCGTAAGGCTCAGCTGCGGGAGCGCCTGTAACGTCAGCGCCTTGTCGTACTGCCCGACCAGGGTAGCATATGCCTCCACGAAGTTCGCCTCGTTGAGATCCAGCGCGCTGAAGTCGAGCGGCAGCGTGTCCAGCGCATTGGGATCGCTGGGCAGGCCGAGCAGACGCTGGTAGTAGTGCAGCCGCTCCAGCGCGGCCTGTCGGCTGGTGATCAGTGACTTGATCGATTCCTGCGCAGACGCCCACTGGAGGAAGCGCACCTCCTGCTGCATCTGCTGAATATTGGCCTCGTGGCTCTGGCGCAGCAGCGCCAGCCGCTCGCCATCGCCCTTCTCAATTGCCGCGAGCAGGGCGGCGCCTAGCCCGCGCACCTCGCCGCACAGCTCAAGCGCCTTCTGGATCAGCAACAGCGAGCGCGCCGGGCTGAGCGGCTGGTTCTGGCCGCTGACCACCGAGCTGATGTCAAGCCCTGCGGCCGCCGCCTTCACCAGCATGCCTGGGTCGATCGGCGGATCGAACAGCGCAAGCTGGCGCACCACGCCCTCGATGTTCATACAGTGACGGATCTTGAAGAGCCGGTCGGCCACCGTGTCCCAGTAGCCGAGCATCTTCTCGTTGCGCGGGATGCAGAAGTAGAGCGTGCGCCCGATGCCGAACAGCGGCCCGGTCGCGTCCGGCTCGGCGCTGGTCGTCTGCGGCTGGCCAAGGTTGAGCGGGAACTTGCCCTCTAGCTCGACGAGCGCGTTGCCCAGCGCATCAAGGCCCTGCTTCTTCAGCTCGGCAAAGGTCTTGGGCCGCACACTGCCGGCCTGCGGGATGCGCTGCGGGCGCTGGCCGAGCAGGTTGGCCGCCAGCACGTAGATCTGCGTCGCCTCGTTGATGCTCTCGGTCGTGTCCTGCTGGAACAGGTTGTCGCCCCAGGCGATCAGGTTGTCCAGGTACTTCATCACCACGCAGTACTGGTAGGCGAGCTGCCGGGTGCGGGCCACGACGTGCGGCTGGAAGGGCTTGTTCTTGATCGCCTCGTAGCCCTGGAGGAGCTTGCCCTTCAGCTCAAGCTCGGTCGGCGAACATTCGCTGTCAGGCTTGCTGAGCAGCGCCAGCTGCTCATCGATCTGCGTGGCCGCACCGGCCTCGCGGAAGGCGAGAAACCTCCAGAAGCGCCTATCGTTCGAGGTCGGGTCGAAGATATAGTGGAACCAGCGCTGGGCCTCGGCGAAGCGCTGGTTCTTGCTCAGATGCACCGCGATCGTCAGCGGCACATGGAAGAGCAGCTCCCAGTTGTAGTTGGCGTAGGCGCCGCCCGCGCTCAGATCGATCTGCTTGGGCGAGTGCTTGATCTTCACCAGATCGCTGGCCAGCACACTGTAGAACGCCTCGAAGAACTCAGCAGCCGGGCTCTGGTTGAGTCCCTGGAGGAAGTTTGGGTCGAGCATGCCCGGCAGCGCTGTACGGTTCAGCTGCGCGATCAGCTCGCCCACGAACGGGTGAAAGAAGTTCTCGAAGGTGTAGGTGAACTCGGTGTCCTGCGTGCTCACCGTGGCCCCAAGGAACTTCTCGACCTCGCGGTACGCCAGGGTCTCGTGGAACTGAAGCGTGCCTGTCAGCGAAACTGGCATAGGATGTTCACTCCTTCGCGATCTGCTGTGCTGGACGCTAGCGCTGCTTCGGCAGCGCGCCGGCCAGCCCAAGTTCGACATCGCCGAAGCGCACGCTGCCCAGGCTTCCCAGCGCCTGTTTGATCTGGGCGTCTTCGCTCACGAAACGCTCGATTGGCACCGGGTTGCTGATGTCCTGAGGTTGCTCGACGCTTACTGGCCCGCTCCGATCCAAGATGTGAGGTTTCGGTTGCAGCACCAGCGCTGAGATGTGGGAGCTAAACCCAGGGTCTATGAGGGTCAGGCCAGTATAGCCGTGGTAAGCGGGAGCGGAAATCGTCACCAGCTTCCTGGTGGTGGTGACGTAAAAGGCGTGGCGGCGATCCTCGTAGAAGAAGGGTGACGACCACCCGTTGCGGAGATCATACTGCTTCGATGTGATCACGTGGTCGGTACGTTGCTGCTTGGTCTTGAGCAGCGGTCGCTTCAAGGGGCTGCTGCCGTCGCGCTGGTAACTGGCGATCACCTGATCATCGGTGGTGGTTACATAAAATGGGGCTTGTTTCACGACGGATGCTTGATAGAGCGATGGCAGGCTGTGGGTATTGTAGAGAATAAACCTGCGGCTAAGGAGGATGTACCGAATAGTGGCAAACTTCGGGTATCCCTGGAGTTGACCGTTAACCGTGATTACGAGCGCGTCGCCCTCCTCGTACACCTCAAGGATTAACTCCGAACGGTCGAATGCGCTCGCTCCAGTGGGAACGAAGGTTCCCAACGTCATCGGCTTATTGACATCCGACGTTTTCGTCGGCTGCCACTTGCCGCTGTAGTACTCGCTCCAGCAGAGCATCGCTTGCGTCGTGACCATGGGTGGCGTGAGGCCGATCTGCGCTACTTTCACCTTTGTGAGATCGGCATCCTTGGCGGCGCTGATCGGGTTCTGTCCATCCATGGGCGCCTGCTTCAGCATGCGCAGCCAGAACAAGAAGATCCGACCCTTCCAGACCACCGGGATCACCGGGTTGTCCTCGATATCGAGCTTGATCTGCTCCCACGGGGTCCAGTAGCCGTATTCGCGTCGGCGGTAGTAGTATTTGCGGCTGGCCCCGCTGGTGCGCGCTACCACGTGGGCGATGTCGTCGATCGCTTTGGTCTCCGGGTTGTCTTCAATGTAGTGGATACCGCACGGCTCGAGCTTCGCCACCTCGTCGAGTTTCGACAAATAATTGAGCAGCGCGACCGTCGCCCGCTCCTCGGTGATGTCGCTCTGCAACAGCTCGCTCATTGCCTCCTTGAAGAAGGGCGACTGGTCGTCGCGCAGCTCCGGCTCCAGCCAGTTCTCCGGCCACAGGAAGACCTTGCGGTTGGCCTCCCACACGCGGTAGCGCTTCATCCATTCCCATTGTTTGGCATTGATTGCTGCTGATGCAACGCGCGGCTCAAGGTTCATCAGGCAGCGCTCGATGAAGAGCTGCGCCGAGGAGAGCGCGTGGCGGATGCGCGAGGTCTGCATGCAGGGGTCCATCTGCACGTCCATCAGGAAGTACTCAAAGAGCTTGTCGGGCGTGTCGATGTGCGCCGAGGCGGGGTTCGCCCGCATCTGGTGCAGGATGTAGACGACCAGCGCATCGCGCTGTAGGCCGCGCAGCGTATCATTGATCGGCTTGATCACGCTCAGCCAGTCGCCCTCGGCGTAGCGCGCCCGCAGCGCCGCTTGCAGATCGCGCACCGTTGTCGCCTCCGGTTCGTTGGTGGTGGCTGCGATCAGGCTGGCAGCTGAGATGCCCAGTGCCGTCGCCCAGGTGTAGGCGTCGAACACCCGCAGGAAGGTGTCGAGATGCGCGAGATCCGCGCTCACGCTCCCGAAGCGGGCCAGCAGGGCGGCGAGCGCGGATGGCTCCCAGCCGGTGACGGCCAGGAGCAGGCTCTTGTGATCCTGCGCGACTGCCTCGGGCGCTTGCAGTACGGCCAGCAGGCGCTCGTCGTCCGGCGCCAGCATGCCTTTGAGTCGGGCAAAGTGGAGCAGCGCAGTGAGAGACGTGCATAGAGCTGCCGACGTGAGAGCGTCTGGATCGCCGCTGACCGCCAGGCTGTTCAGCCAGCCCTGCCCGCCGATCTGGTAGTCGGTGGCGGCGGCCAGGTAGGCGAGCTCATTGGCCGTTAGCTTGAACGCGTCGGCCAGCGAGGCCGTCTTAAAGAAGCGCACATAGGTCTGGCGCAGCTGATCGCGCAGGCTGGCCGAGTAGAAGTAGCGCGCGGGGATAACCTCCCAGCCGCGCCCGGTTGTCTGCCACTGCACGTTGAGCATGTCGTTGAGCTTTTCGGCCTTCAGCCTGAAGGCGTACAAGGTTCCGGCGCGCAGCTCAAGCGCGGTGTCGTTGCTCCACCGGGCGGCGCTCTGCGTCAGCGCCACGTTAGCATCGCCCAGGGCCAGTTCTACGCTCGCGCCAGCGTCGGCCGCGATGCGGATGTTGTAGAAGCCGCTCTCGGGCACCTCGAGGTAGCCGCTCCAGATGCCGGAGATCGGATCGCCGCCATGAGCCGGCAGCGGATGGTCTGGCCGGTTGTTGCTGCCTGTGGGATGGTAGTCGAGCGCCGCCTCGGCAGCGCCGGTGTGATCAACCAGCCCCGTGGCGGTGTCGCGAAAATAAAACTGCGCGGCCAGGCCATCCTGCTCGATGGCGGTCAGATCATCCAGCGCCGGCTGCGTTGCGTTAGCGGCTGCGTGCAGCACGGCGCCTTTGCCGAGGATTGCCTCGGCAAAGGCGGCATCGGTCTTAGCGGCGGCGCTGATCGCCTGCAATGCCTGCTGGCGCTTGCGCCGCCGCTTGAGCGTGGGCAAAAAGCTTGCCAGCAGCGCGGAGCGCTTCTGCTCGGCCGGGTCCTTCGCGGCGACATAGGCGCTGTAGAGCGGCTGAAGCTCGGGGTAGCGCGCAAAGAACGGATCGACGATCCGCTGGTTTTCCTTAAAGAGTTCATCGACGGCCGCTGCGAACGCTGCGGCCACCCCAACCTTAAGCGCATCGCGGGTGGCGGTCGTCATAACGCCAGCGAAGGAGAGCCGCTTGCGGAAGTCGTCGTAGGCGATGCGCCCTGGTGCGGCATCAAGGATGGGCTGCGCAAGGGTCGTTTGGCTGTGGCTGTAGTGAACATCGCTGGCCAGCGTGTTGTTCAGCAGGCCGAAGAACTGGTCGGTGGTCGCGTTGTCGTAGACAAGCGCCATGCGGGCGCGAGCGATCTGCCCGTCCGGGTCGTCGACGATGGCGAATTCGCCCTCTACTGCGGCGAACCCGGCGCGCAGGCTGCGGGCGAACGCGCTGATCTCTCCCGGATCAGGCGCGGATCGACCGCTGATGTCCTGGTTCCAGATCAGGTACAGCGCCTGCCCTGGCTTCAGCCCCGCAGTACGCAGGCGGTTGACGAGGGCGATGAAGCGCAGCATCGACGGCCCGGCAGGATCGACTGCGGCGAAGGGATCGAGGCCGCTGAACTGCGCGAGCAGCAAGAACTCCTGCACGCTCAGCTTCAGCTTGCGCGCCAGCCAGCCGCGGCGGAAGATCGCGCTGACGTTCTCGACCGTGAGCGGCGTGTTGGCATCGAAGCCGAGATCAGCGCTGATGCGCTTAAACTCGTCGTCTGTCAGCGTGAGGGCGGCGCGCAGGGCGTCCTGGTGGTCGAGCAGCTTTTTGGTACCGTCGAGGAGCTTGCCAAAGCCATCGTCGGCGAACACCGGGTCCTGCCTGAGCAGGGCCGCGCTCAGGAAGAGCTGGCGGTAGAGCGAGACCGCCCCGTAGGTGTCGATCGGCGCGAAGCATGCCAGCAGCGGTAAGAGGTCGCGCTTCAGCTTGAGGTTCAGGCTGTCGATCAGCCGCTTGAGCACGCCCAGGCGCGGCAGCAGCACCAGAAAACCGGCGTCGAGCCGCTGCAGGTTCACACGGTCGTCGGCATCATTCGGAAGCTGCTCAGCCGGATAGAGCGCGCCGATCGCCTTGTCGGTCTGCTCGATGCTCCAGCCCAGCTTCTTCCACAGCCGGATGAAGCGCAGCAGGCGGACGAACTCGAAGGGGCGCACCTGCTCCGCCAGCCTGGCCGGGTCGGCGTAGCGGAACTCAAACTGATCGAAGCGTGAGACAATCTGCGCGCCGGACGGGTCGGCCAGCACGAGCAGGCCCATGATCCGGTCGTAGTTGGTCTGATCCCTGACCCAGCCCTTGATGTCGCCGCCGTACTGAGCGGGATCGAGCCCTGGCGCGAGAGCAGCATCGAACTGCTCGTCGCTGATCGCGCCCGCCTTGAGGTCGCTCAGGGTAGCTAACGGCACACCCAGCCGCTCCAAGCTGGGAATGAGCGCGCCATGCGGGTTGATGAAGCGTGTCCTGAGCAACTCGATCAGGTCTTCGTAGCTGATGTCGAGCCGGCGCGTAAAGGCTCTGGCATTCGACAGCTCTGTCAGCATCTCGGCGTCCGTCATCGCCGCCGTGAAGCCATACAGCTGCTGCAAGGTCAGGGCACCATCGGTGAGCAGCGCGTACTCGGCGCGTGAGAATCGCAGCTCCTCCATCCAGACATCGCGCCAGCCATAGCCGTCCGCGCCGGCGCGCTCAAGCGCATCGTCCTTGCGCAGCGCCTGCATCAGCTGCGGCAGCGGCGCGCTAAACGCCTCGAAGGAGCGGCGCAGCTGCTCAAGCGGCTGGTGGAAGGGCAGCGGCGACGTGGGCGGGAGCAGTGGCGGCGGATTGCGCTTGCCGGCCAGGATGGCATAGGCCGCCTCCTGGACGAACTGCGGGTTGGCCAGCAGCTCCTCCGGCGTCGCGCGGTCATCGGTGCTATGGCCGGTGTAGTCTTCCAGCTTCAAGTCGTTGGCGATGAAATATTCGAGGGTCTCATTGACCAGATCGATATAGGGCAGCGGCGTATTGGTATTCTCACAGGTCAGCGGCAGGTGCTGTAGATCGGGGCGGCGCGCGAGCAGCACCTCAAGTGGTGTGCTATCGATACCGGCGGGCTGTCCGGCGGCATCCCACGCCGCTTTGCCGTATGGGTACGGCGCGCCAGCGTGATCTTTCTTCCACTGGGTGAGGAATGTATCCCAACGTGGCTGGTCGCGGTCCAGGAACTGTAGCAGATCGACCATGTAGGCCGCCGGGCTGAGGATGGAGCGACAATGCTCGCAGTCGCAGTAGTCTATCTCGCCAAAGAGCTTCTCCAGGGTCGGGTAGGCGATCACATCGCCGACGTTGGCCGGGACGTTTGGCGCGGGTGCCACGATCTGGGCCGGGCTATGCACGCCGATGCCCGGCGCGTTGCTGGCGAGCAGATACGAGGTCGCAATGTTCAGCAGCGCGTTGTGAACCTGCTGGGCCTTGGCGTGGATGAGCGCGGCATTCGCCTCGCCGCCCACCACGTCCTTGAACCCGCTAACAAACTCGGCGCGGTCGTAGCGCACCACGGCGAAGGCCGAATCCACACCCCTGGCAAGAAGCGCATTCATCGCGCCGTCGCTGGGCGTGATCTGGCGCACCCGCTGGATGCGCGTGATCTCGCGCTGCACCGCCGGCTCAAGCGGGATCTGGTTGCGCACGACAAACTGCTCGACGGGCTGCATCCCGATCTCGAACTGGCCGTGATGCTGCATCAAAAAGCCATGGATCTCGTCTACCATACCGCCCAGCGTCGGCGTCTCGCCGCTCTTAACCATGGCAGCCAGGGTCGCGGTCGGGTAGCTGAGCCGCAGCTGCGTGGTGAGCACGTCGGCATAGTTGATGCGCCGCGCCGGCGCATCCGCCCCGGCGATCTCCGGCGGGACAGCATCATCGCCGAGGAGCGCAAGCCATGCGTCGGGCCGATGATAGCCCTGCTCGATCAAGTTGACCGGATCGGTGAGCGGCGTCGGGGCGGCGGCGTGGAGCCTGGCGGTGAGTGGCGCATTGTTCAGCGTCAGGA
>Ga0194047_10002319_pt1 | contig 10977 bp, 10 predicted proteins | sample JunL225m_MetaG_2_FD_160070 | JGI IMG/M metagenome (GOLD analysis project Ga0194047, IMG submission 160070) | Anoxic zone freshwater microbial communities from boreal shield lake in IISD Experimental Lakes Area, Ontario, Canada - Jun2016-L221-5m | ecosystem: Environmental > Aquatic > Freshwater...
AATTAATACATTTGAAGAGTTAAAAGAAAAATTTATCTTTAACTGTAGCGGACTTGGATCTGTTGAATTAGCCAAGGACGCCGCTCTCGTTCCTGTTCAGGGACATTTGATTATGTTGAAAAATCAAGCACCTGAAAATATGAACTACATGATCTTGGTTTACTTTGGTATGGGTAAGACTGAAGCGGATCAAAACGTTGAACGCTCCTTTTATATCTTTCCTAAACATTTACCAGATTCAGCCCCCCAAGACATAGGGGTCATCGGTGGCACCTTTATTGAGGGTGGCAGTCCTGATAAACCGAATAACAAAGAATATGATTTGATCATCGAACAAGCAAATGCGTTCTTTGGTCTGAAATAAGCACTCTAAGGTGATTGGTAATTTTCAAAATCTCTTGATCATTGAATCTAGAGCTAAATTACCTACTGAATCAAAGCAGCCAACTCACCTATCTTAATATCACAGCGGGAGATGGTGGCACGCTTCCTGGAACTTTTGCCAGGGTTTGGAATTGAGTCAGCATATCAATAATGATTGATGAATACCCATTATTGACCCTTGGAATCGTATATACATTTCCATCTAGTGCTTCATATGAGGCAAATGATCTTTTTTGATCAGCATTCTTATTGATAACAAGCAAAGCGTATTGATTACTTTCGCCATCCTTACCATTAAAAGTGGATGCAGTTGGGGGAAGAGTAACTAAAAATGGATTTGAGCTTCTCAGTTGGGCAGAAGCTACTTGACCTAAGAAATAATAAATATTTCGTGTAGATCTAATTTTTACATTGAGCTTTTGTGATCGCAATGAATCATCAGTATTACTACTTAATTCCTTACTATCACAAAAAATATCATCACCGTAGCTTGCTTTAATTTCATTTTGATTCTTACGATTAGGAATACAGAGGCGATAGTTTTTAGACGCCTTGTATCTTTGGTAAAGCTTGATTGGCTTTTCACTAACCATTTTTATTTCAATCCTTTCCCCCTCTGGAGAAATGGATGCATTCGTTGAATAAAATAAGGCTAGTTGCAACTCTGATAAGGGGCCGCCAATTTTGACTAACTTTTCTGACGATGTGATAGTTAGACCCAAGTTCAACAGTTTATACATTTCTACTTGAAACTCTGGATACTCAGGGCGTAATGGATTATTAATATAGCTTCTAAATGAGCCGTCAGGATTTTGAATTTGTATCTCATCTACTGCTAAACTAAAAGCTACTTCGCGCGCGATATGATTGTGCAAAAAATATTGAACACTTTGCAAGGGAATTTCTGCTTCCATTCCCTTCCAAAAAGTTGCATTGTCCAGTGAAGACTGGGTGAACGTAAAAGAATTACCAAAAGATAAGGCCCAATTTGTAGCTACAGAACCTAAACTTCCTACAATACTAGGGGTCGCAAAAATACTGTTAACTGATGGAGAATTTGTAACGGATCCGGATCCATTGATATTAGGCATATCTAGAAAACTGAGTGGCTCTTGAAATGAAGCCCGCATGATGTTCGTGAGCATCATATTAATTTGGTAGGTCTCTAATAAGTTGGAATACTTAGTAGACATCTCCATAAAATCAGGCGTGACTGGACTAGTACAGCCAGTAATCGCTAGAGCAGAAGCGCAATATAGATACTGATAAATCTTTCTCATTTTTAAAAAACATGCCCCTTTAATTTTTTTATAGGGGAAATGCTCAAAAATAAAATTCATATACGAAATGCTATTTAGCAGGATAGGTTATTAGACGGCCTTGCGTAAGATGCTTTTTGGGACCATACATGACACTTCATATAGACCTGATTTGGGGCGCCCAATTCTGCAATCCATAACAAATGTTGCCAATCTATAAGCACGGTCTTCTGAAATAGAAAGATTTTTAGACATTTTTACAATAGATTTCATGGATGCTGCTTTCATGGCATTCATCAGATCAGATGGATCACTAGCATATGAAACCCAAAACTTAGCATTGTCATCTTTTGGTATCTCTGCTGCCCTAGGAGCATTCACATTCTTAGGAAGAATGCAATAAGTTCCTAGTACATCATTGACAACTTCTGAAATTGGGCAATCCCAGTGATTCAACATCATTTTTTCTGCCTCAATTTTTGAAACTTTTCTAGAGGCCTGAATGAATCGTGTAGTTTCGACTTTTAAATTTTCTAATGCTTGATTGAGATTTAAGTCATATCCAATCGTGATCCATGACTTGGGCGTTTCAACGATGGGCCAAAAACCAAATTCTTTACGCTCATCTTTTTTAATTAAAGTTACTGTTACGTTTAATTCTGAAAAGGCAGTCTCTAAAGCATCCAGGTCAATCTCACCATTACCTTGAGCAGCATGTGAGTCACCAGTCCAAATATAGGCGCCGTCAACAAAAACGGGGAGATATGTAGTTGTTCCTACCGTCATCTCGCGTAAATCTAAATTACCCCCATACGCACCAGGTTGCTTTGAATCGCAACCAATAGTACCTGCAAGTGAACCAGTCATTTTTACGCACCACCCTGAATTGTGTGGCGTAGGCGGATTCTTTTCGTTAAACGAAGTGACTTTGGTATAAGGAAGCAATTGCTCTTCTTTAGACCGAGCAACTGCAAGAATCCCCGGAAATGGTGCAAGAGGTACAACGATATTCGATTCAAATTGCATTTCCATCTTATCGTTATCAAGGTAGTAACTATCAACCTTTGCGGGAAACTTATCATAGAAAAGGCCCGCTTTTGCAGCACTATTATTAGTGGCATAGCTGCGCATACGAATCTTATTAATATGCACTGCGACAACATCACCTTTTTGAGCACCTTTTACTGCAATAGGTCCCGTGAGAGTGTGCGGACCACGTCCAGGGAACATGGGGTCATTATTAATTGAATCTATTTGAGCCTCGGTAATGCCTGGTGCAACTTGTCCTCCACCCGCAGGAAGAGTCTCAATAATGACTGTGTCGCCAGATTTAATCGTTAAGGCTGGAGGAGCGCCAGCATCAAAATAACCCCAGTTGGTAGTTGCAGGGGTTGCCGGCAAAATATAAGTACTATTTTTGCTGTTCGACAGTTGCCTAATAAGCATATTGGCCTGATCAGGAGGTCCCTGGATGAATATTGGTGCAGGCGTAATCGGCTTGTATGGTCTTGAATACCCATCATTGGGAAAGGTTTGAGCAATGCCGTTGATGGAGGGCATTAATGCGACCAATAAAGCCAATTTAATTAGTTTCATGTTGAATTGCCTTAATGATTATTCATATTACAAACAATCTACTATAAGCGGATTAGATACTTGTGGGTATATGTATTGAGCTAGCGTTTACCCTCACTCGTTAGGCTTTTCACCCAAATCTAAGCGTCGATTAATCTGATCAATTACTGGTAATAAATCTGCAACGGAATCAATCACATAATCTGGTTGCATTGCTTGCATAGTCTTTCTAGCAGACTCTATAAGATGAATTGAATCCTTCTGCGGCAGAGTGATAAGATCCTCATAAGAAAGCCCAAGGGCATTCCCGCTCACAGCTACACCTACAGTCCAACATCCGAAGGCCTTGCCTTCCTCAATCCCAGGCTCAGTGTCATCCACCTTGATAAATGAAAGTGGATTATCAAAACCAAGTTGTTCTGCACATCTCTGCATCATTTGAGCCGATGGTCGTCCCAAAGGAGTATCTCCCGAATATGAGAGTGCATCCGCTTCATACCCTTGCTCCTTAGCAATTGGAAGAAGAATGTCTAATAGCTCCTTCGTATATCCAGTTGTTGAGCCAATTTTGATATGTCGCTCACGAAGTGTCTTCGTTAGTTCTGCTACTCCAGGAATTAATTGACTACATTCTAGAATACTGACTTTATTCATCGGCACAAAAATCTCCAGCAGACGATCGACATCAGCATTACTATGGGTTTTCCCATGAATCTGCAGCCATTGTGATTGAATTTCTGGAAGATGTAAGAGAGCATTGATGTGGTCCCATTTATTAATACCCATCGGAATGCGTGCCTGTGCAATAGTCATCTCTATACCTTCAGACTGGAACAACTTCACAAAAGCACCCATCGGTGCACGGCTACCAAAATCTACCGTAGTTCCAGCCCAATCAAAAATAACTGCCTCAATTGAAGTTTTAATCATTAGTCAACCATTCATCAAAATTATCTTTAGCAAGCCCAAAGGCAGTGCTTGCTCCTGTACCACTACTAACAATTGCAACCCTCATTCGTGGGGAAACTTTTTCAATTAATGCATCGTATTTGCTAGAGGATGGATAGACTCCCGTCCAGCGCTCCAGGATGGTGTGTTCAGTAATACTTAAAACTCGGTAAAGCAACTCGATAATTAAACGCTCAACCTGCTCACTTGCAAAAACATCCTCACTATTACCGTAACGATGCGAATCTCCGACTACCAGGCTTCCATCTGCGCTCTGAACGACAATCAGATGAATCCCCTCCTTTACATACTCAGGCATCTCTTTAGCAATTCGCTCTTTGAGTGCACTTGCTTCTGGTAAGTCAGCCCATCCCAGATACCTTGCTAGGCTGTTATCCGTCATTACACTGCCCGGTAAGATAAAGCCATCCTGCACTTTGACCCGTAACATTTGTAGAGTACAGAGTTTTAAATTGTGCTGTTCTATATACTGCTTAGCTACTCCCGTCAGCTGAGCACCGGGGCATATAACTACTCTGTCTGCTTGTATTTGTCCATTTGAGGTCTGGACCCGTGAATCTTGAATGGATAAGACCTCGGTTTCCCAATAAAAATCAATTCCCATTTCAGTTTGCAAATAATTTGCTAGCTGTGGAATGGCCTCTTTAGATTCAACTCTAAATTCATGCGGGCTATAAAGAAGACCTAATGATTCCTCTAGTCTAAGACTATTAAGATTAGAAAAACCTAAATTTGATAGATCCTTATAGCTAGATTTTGGATAGTAAGCACATCCAACGCCCATCGGCGTTTTTAAAAATGCTTGAGCTACTTCCACTGCTTCAGCACGTTGGCATAAAATCCAAGTTCCCTGATGTACGACTTTGATCTTGGCTAAGTTTGCTAACTCCCTCCAAACTTTTGCTGAATGTACTGCCCTGCGCCAAGTATCTTTTACGCCCTGCCCTGAGACAGTGATATAGCCAAAATTACGAATGGAAGCGCCAGTGCAACGCGCATTTTGTTCAACAATTACGACTGATAGGCCTCTTTTATTGGCCTCATAGGCATGCGCTAAACCAACAATTCCAGAACCTACGACTAGCAAGTCATAACTTTTTTTAATCATTGCCATCAAATCCTAAAAAGTTTCTACCGCGAGTTGAAAGTTTCACAATATCAACCTGCTCCTCTAGTTGTTTATCACATTCAAGCGGTGGATATACCGAAAAACCTAAAGTAAGCAGCCATTGTTGCATCTCTGTAGGATCTCGAAAATATTTACCAACGGCTTTCTTTAAAGAGGCTAATACATCAGGATCACAATTGCTTTGAATTAACAATTGCCATACGTAAGGCAACCAATAGGCACAAGCTTGGCCATGACTTTTTTTGTTTGCAGCAGTCTGAGCATATGACAAAGCGTGTGCTAGCGCCGTTTGAGTTTGAGCCATAGCTAAACCCGCCGATAAGGCAGCCTCTGAAAGTCGCTCTCGAATCTCAAGATTATCTAGATTATTTCTGAGAAGGGGCAAATAAAGACAAATTTTATCAGCTGCATAAATGGCAAGATTGCTAGTTTCTTCTGTTGCATTTCTATTCCAAATGGCTTCCAAAGCATGAGAAAGTGCATCGATAGCAGCATCACGAGACAGAATCCAGGGGGCGCCAAGACAAAGATGAGGGTCTACGATAGCGACATTGGCTAGCACTTGAGATCCAAAGAAAGAATGTTTGCGCTGTTTTGCAAAATCCCAGATTGTGGCTGTTGGAGTCACTTCACTACCCGTGCCGGCAGTTGTTGAAGCCAGCAATAAAGGAATTTTTTGAGCATTTCGATCTTCAATAGATCGATCTAGATTTTTACTTAACCAAGTAATGCCATCAGGCTTAAAGCGTAATACTTTTGCAGTATCCATGACGCTACCACCACCGATTCCCAGCATGACTGAATTTTCGCAATACACATGCTTCCAAAAATTCTCCTGAAGCTCTTGGATACTCTCGATATCTGGCATACCTCTTTGATAGATTGTTTCAGATAGAATTCTGCCCTGCAAGGAAGAATGAATTTTTTTCATTTCAGCATTGGAAATTTCTGGAATTCGCAAAATATGAAATCCGCGATCAGGATATAGATTTCCAAGCTCATCCAGAGCGTCAGCGCCAAAATAAATACTAGGCCTAGACATTATTTAAATTGCAAGCTTCCTGAGATAGGAGGATATCAAATCAATGATCGTTACCGTGGCAATTAAGATAATTAAAACTGCGCAAGTTTGTTGATATTGAAATCCTCTGATTACCTCATATAAAATGACGCCGATGCCACCTGCACCTACCATTCCCACTACGGATGCAGATCGTACATTTGACTCAAAGCGATACAAAGAATAGGAAACCCACAGCGGCATTACTTGGGGCAAAATTCCATACACAATTTCAGCCATAGGATGAGCGCCAGTCGCCCTAATTCCTTCAATAGGCCTGGGGTCTACAGCCTCTACTGCCTCGGAAAATAATTTTGCCAATGTTCCAGTGGTATGAACAAATAATGCCAGTACACCCGCAAAAGGACCTAGACCGACTGCCACAATAAATAACATCGCAAACACCATTTCATTGATGGCACGTAAAGCATCCATCAAGCGGCGAACTGGCTGATATATCCAGGGACTAACTACATTTGATGCGCTTAATAAACCCAAAGGAACAGCTGCAACGATCGCTAGCAAAGTCCCCCAAATGGCAATTTGTACAGTAACCAGCATTTCAGCCACATAAAGCTTCCAATCCTTAAAACTCGGTGGGAAAAAATCAGCAGCATACTTACTCATATTTCCTGAATCTTTAATGAGATCCAAGGGGCGCATTTCTGCACCCTGCCAAGCCCATGCTAGTACCAAAAAGAATAGGGCCCACCCTATGTAATAGGATAGGCCACGTCTCTCCTCATAAGCCCTTGCTTTAACTCGATCTAAAGAGAGCCCTGAAACTAACTCGCTCATTTGATTTTAGCCAAGGCCTCATTGAGTTCAGCAACTTTTTTGGCTTTTTCAGCATCGCTAATAGTGGTGTCTGATTCGACCTTACGTAGATCTTTAAACAACTCTAATTGACGAATCGGATTTAGTTGGGCATTTGTTGAAGGCCTAAATCCACCATAGTTATATATATTCTTGAGTACGGCTTTTTCTTCAGGATTGGTTTTAGCGTAGTTATATACAAACTTCTTTAATTTTTCTTTTGTATCTTTATCTAAATCGTTACGCCATACAAAAGGATCGCTCGGAATTAATGGGCTCTTCCAAATGATCTTAATATCTTGAGCAGCTTCTGGTTTAGTAGCGGTTAAACGATCTATTTCTTCAGAGTTATTGGTTGCTACATCCAGTTGCTTTGCAAGAATAGCCTGAAGATTAGCCCCATGGCTGGCATTTCTTACAGTTTTGAAAGTATCCCTCGCCTCAATATTTCGTTTGGCAAAGATGTAATAGGTCGGAACTAAGAAGCCAGAGGTTGAATTTGGATCACCAATGCCAAAATTGATGCTCTTACCATTTTTAATGACATCATCCACATTGTTATATGGCGAATCTTTTTGAGTGATTAAATAGGATGTATATCCTAATGCACCATCAGCAAAAACCACTTGGGCAAAAACTTCTCCATTTGCGCGATCAACTGCCTCCATCGCCGCTTTATTTCCAAACCATGCTACCTGAACCTTATTAAAGCGCATTGCTTCAATCACTCCGGCATAGTCAGGGGCATAGAATGATTTAACCGTGAGGCCAGTCTGTTTCTCCATATCACGAAAAAATGGTTCCCAACGATCCCTCTGTGCTGATGCAGAATCGGTTGAGATGACTCCAAAACTGATTTCTTTTGCTTGCGTTGCGAGTGCAGATAAAGCTATAAAACAAGTTATAAGGATTTTGCTTAATTTCATGTATATCTCCTAAAAAAATAAAACTTATTGAACTAATGTCAGCTTCGGCTCAGAAATACTGGCATCTTGTAAATAACCCAAATCATCGTCCATCACCAGATCGCCCAAGTTGGAGCCATATAGGTTTGACAAAATGGAGGCATTTAAATCTTTAGTAAGGCCATCAAAAACTACTGAGCCATTATTTAAGGCAATAGTTCTCTCACAATATTTTTTAGCAATGGGAATCTGATGCAAGCTGGTAACAAAGGTGAGGTCTAATTTTTCAGTTAAGCTCACCATAGTCTCCATCACCTTACGAGAAGACTCTGGATCTAAAGACGCCACCGGCTCATCGGCTAACAAAACTTTAGCGCCTTTAATCAATGCTCTTGCAATAGCTACTCGCTGCTGCTGGCCACCAGATAAGGTAGAGGATCTTTGATAAGCAAATTGGGCTAAGCCGACCTTATCAAGTGCATCTAATGCCCTTGCCTTATCTTCCAGAGAGAATCGTCTTAAAACAATCTCAAAAAGATTCTTTTGGGGACAAATACCAATCAAGACATTGGTCATCACATCCAATTGATTAACCAAATTAAATTGCTGAAAGATGATTCCAATTTCATTTCTAATTTGACGAACATTCTTAGATAAATGTCCGCGCGACTGAATTTCCTGATGATTAATGGATATTGCTCCACCATCTTTGTCGAGAACCTCTAAACCACAAATAGCTCTAATCAGGGTAGATTTTCCAGATCCGGATGCACCAATCAAGGCTACCCGCTCACCTGCAGCAACATTAATAGATACATTGGATAAAGCGCGATTTTTCTTGCCATTCGAGACAAAAGTTTTATTAGCATCTTTAACCGAAAGTACATTTTTCATAAACAACTTTCAGCTAAATTACATAACTCTGCTATCGCATTTACTTTTGCGGGTATCTCCCAATTAGGGTTTTTCCCAAATTCATCCCATTTTCTTAATGAGATTGCATCTTTTGCGAAAGGATGAGCTATAAATTCTTCGCACTCAAGAATACTCATTTCACCGCCTTGAAGCCTTAAGCTTCTTATGGAGTCTTGCGATAAAACTTGGCGGTAATCAGGGTCGGTTGTTACTAAATATCGTTTGGCTAGAACATGCAACAATACTGGCTGAGCAACGTCACCAGTAAAAATCTTCGCCAGATAACTACCTCCCATTTGCTCATGATGATCGTTGTAACCATCGATGGTGGGTGTGCCTTCTTTTTTTGATAAGAGATGGCCAATGTCATGCAACCATGCTGCTAATTGCAATTTCGGGCTTGCGCCATTTATTTTTGCTAATTGTCCACACTGCCAAGCATGAGCTAGCTGGGAGACACCCTCACCATCGTAGCGAAGATCGCCTTTTTCTTGATAAATCCCAGCGATAGTGAGGATAAAATTTTGCATTCTAGCAATATGGCAATGAAATATGACGAATATGTGTCACTTAAGAATTCGCTAGAAATTGGTGTCAAAAAGGTGATAAATACCCCCAAAAAGCCAAATACTTCGCTTTTGTAAGTATGAGCAAACTTCAATGCTTCATTAGCATTTTAAGTTTTATTTAGAGTCCAGGATTAGCTCTAATTTTCTCTACTAAGGATTTAGTGGCATTAGGATTGGCAGGATTTCCCCAGCTCGTTCTGACGTAATTAGCGATTTCTAGAATCTCCTGATCATTTAATCTAGAGGCAAATTCTGGCATCACAAGATAACCATCTCGTCGCTGAACGCCGCGAATCATGACTTTAATAATATCGTTGGGATCTGCCGCCATCACCACTGGATTACCCGCTAAAGGTGGAATCATTCCCTTAATACCTCTTCCTGAGGATTGATGGCAGCCACTGCAGTTATCAATATATAGTTTGCTACCAACAAGATAGGTGGCATCGACTTTTTTACGATCTTGCGAAAGACTAGAGTTCGCTGGTATGGATTTAAGATAAGTACCCATCGCTAACAAATCCGCGTCGGTCAATTTACTAGTACTGTTATGCACTACTTCCTCCATTGGACCTAATGTTGTTGTTTTACCCTCATAGGAACCCGTTTTAAGATATTTCGCTATATCTTCAGCCGACCAATTACCAAGGCCTGTCAGTGGGTTTGAAGTGAGATTGAGGGCATACCAACCATCAATTACTGAACCGGTATAGGCTTTGGAATTTTCAATAGCTCCCATCAAGTTACGAGGGGAATGACACGAGCTACAGTGTCCTAGACCCTCAACTAGATAAGCACCGCGATTCCAAACATTTGATTTTGTAGGGTCTGGTTTAAACGAACCAGGCTTGAAGAACAATTCGCGCCACACAATCATGCTGCTACGAATATTGAAAGGGAAATCCAAATGATTCACTTCAATTGGATTTGAAACTGGCTGCACTGTCCTCAAATAATCATAAATCTTATCCGAGTCTTCTCTAGTTACTTTGGTATAGGCAACATAGGGCATGAAAGGATAAAGATCTTGGTCTTTTTTATTAACTCCATTATGGAGGACGCGATAGAAATCATCTTTGGTATATCTACCAATACCAGTTTCGTTGTCCGGAGTGATGTTTGGAGTTAGTAAATATCCAAACTGATTTGCCATTTTAAGGCCACCAGCAAAGGGCTTTCCTCCAGGTGCAGTATGGCAAGAAGTGCAATCACCAGCAGTTGCTAAATATTGCCCTGCCTGAGCAGACGTTTCTGCTTTTGCAAACAAAGGTAGCATTCCCGTTAAACTAAAAAACAATGTGATCAAAAGGGAGCGTGCTGAACAATTTCTCATTATGTGATTATTCTTTATCCGAAAATGAATTAAAAATATATTAACTGAGTTTTATGAATAAAT
>Ga0194047_10002320_pt1 | contig 10975 bp, 7 predicted proteins | sample JunL225m_MetaG_2_FD_160070 | JGI IMG/M metagenome (GOLD analysis project Ga0194047, IMG submission 160070) | Anoxic zone freshwater microbial communities from boreal shield lake in IISD Experimental Lakes Area, Ontario, Canada - Jun2016-L221-5m | ecosystem: Environmental > Aquatic > Freshwater >...
TCAGGGATACCGTTGGTGGCTGGGTAGTACAGCACCCGGTTGTTGGCGTTATCCGCGATGTAGATGCCGCCGTCCGCCGCTACCGCTACTCCGTAGGAACCATTCAGGCTGGTGGCGCTGGGGGGGGTTGGCGCATTGTTGGTGTTAAAAACCCCGCCCTGCCCCCACACCTTATCGGCGGTGACATCGGGAGGGGTATAAGCGGTGGCGCCTACCGCGCCAAACAGACCTATCAGCAGGGCGATTACCGCTAAACCCGCGATTATAGCTTTCTTCTTTCCTGCTGTTACTTTAAGTGTTTGCAAAAAAGCTTCTCCTGACTTTGTAATTTTTTACAGGTAACGATTTCGGATGGGCTAAATGTTAGCCTTTCAGAAAGGGTGTGTTATTGATATGGGAGTTTAGGATGGCACAAGTAATAAAAAACACGATAATTTAGGGAATTTTTAAGCAACCTTATAATATTTTATCAAAGGAAAGCATAGGTTGTCTATTGGATTTTGGAGAGTTTTATTAAAATAATATTGTGGGGTAAAATCTCATGGGATTGGTAGGAGCAACCTCCGTGTTGCGACAAGAACCGCCCCTACGGGTTAATTCTCATGGAATGGGCGAGAGGGCTTCAATCCAAAATCGGCAATCCAAAATCCAAAATGGAATGCGCCCTCTATAACATTGGGGATATGTATTAAATGAGAGTCGCCAACGATTGCTCCAAATCTGCCAACAAATCGCGGATGTCCTCGCAACCTGCGCTAAAGCGGATGAAACCTTCTGAGATAATATCACCGCTCCAACGCGCCCGCCGTTCCGCGCTGGTATGTAAACCGCCAAAACTGGTAGCTTCATAAACTAGCCTACAATTTGCCAAAAACTTTTCGGCTAACTCCCGCCCCCCCAACGTAAAACTCAACACCGGACCATAATAACGCATCTGACGAACGGCGATAGCGTGGGCGGGGTCTTCGGGTAAACCGGGATAACGCACCTCCAACACTTCGGGGCGACGCGAGAGAAATTGCGCGATTGCCAACGCATTGGCGCATTGGCGCTCCAACCGCAACGCCAACGTACCAAGCGAACGATGCGCCATCCACACCTCCATCGGACCCGGAATTGCGCCCTGTTGAGTACGCCACGCCCGCACCTTGCCAAGCAAAGCCGAATCCTTTGCCGCCACATAGCCCATAATCAAATCGCTATGCCCGGTAAGAGCTTTAGTCGCGCTGGCAACCGAGAAATCCGCGCCCAATTCGAGCGGCTTCTGCCCCAACACGGTAGGCGTGGTATTATCCACCGCCACCAACACCCCCTGTTTATGCGCCGCTTCTGCTAACAGGCGAATATCGCACACCTCCAAGTTCGGATTGCTAGGCGATTCAAGCCAAAGCAATTTTGCCCCTTCCAAATGGGCAAGTTGTGCATTGCCGCGTGTGGGCGCAAGCTGCACCCGTACGCCCATTTCCGCCAAATAGCCCTGCGCTATCACCCGCGAAGTATAGTAAGAGTCGGAGGGCAATACCAGCGTATCGCCCGGACGCAACAACGTACCAAAGATTGAGGCTATCGCCGCCATCCCCGAAGGAAAAACCACCGCCTCGCCCCCTTCCAGTTCTGATAAAGCCTTCTCGAACTGATTCCATGTGGGATTATTAAAACGGGCGTAGGTATAGGGTACGGCGGAGGGGTCGCCTGACGCATGAAAAGCGGAGGCAAAAACGGGTCCCTGCAAAAACGCCTCGCCCTGCACTGCTTCCGGCACACCTGCGCGGGTCACTTTAGTTGCATCATACATAAATATCATCTCTTTCCATTTTGGATTGCCGATTGCTGATTTTGGATTGGGGTCTCTCTCTATCTCTCTAATCCCTACATCACAGCAGATGCGGGATATGTCCCTACCGCCTCCCTGCCAATTAAAAACCTTCTCACCAACGAACGCCAACCTCCGAATTGTAACAAGGGGTTTAGCCCCTTGTCTGAACCCTTGCCACCAATCCCCCCGAATTTACCCACCCTTCTATTATAAACCATTGAAATCAACCTAGAAAAGTAATATAACAGATATAAGCAAAAAAGATGAGAGCAACAAAAACACAGGGGAGGTAATACATGGATAGCGTGCCGCACATATTTACTGAACTGGAAATGCACAAAGTCGCCCTGTCCAAACTGGAAAATGCTGCCGGCGCGTATGGCTACCTACAAGTCCCCCAAACGCTGGTAATGCAAATGGAACAAGAGTTGCTGGCGATTGCCCAACTCGAACGCGAACTAATACTGCGCGGTCATCTGCAAATGCCAGACGACATCAAGATAACCCCGCTTAACCAACGCCCTCTCACCGAGCCTGCGCCAACCCCAACCCCTGCGCCCAATTCGCGGGAGGTATCGCCCAAATTCCTCATCTTTGTGGTCATCTTGCTGATATTGCTAATCGCTTTCTTGCTGGCATTGCTGTTCTTGCCACATTAAGAACGTTTTTTGGACAAAGGCTATACATCTTAACGCCCCCTTTTCAAATATCACTGAACTGCTGCTAACATAACCTTAAACTGTAGTCTGTAGTCAATGCTACTATTTGTTTACCTAAATTTTAACCTGAGTCAGCTATAATTAATTCTGTCGAAGTAGTTTAGTAAGGAGGCGACTCACATGAAACGGTTGCGTAAAATTGCCGGGATGTGCGGAATAGCCGGAGCGCTACTAGTATTTTCCGCGTATCCGCTCTACATTGGAATACGCGAAACCAACCCGTTGATGGGATTCGCCGCTGAAATCTTTTTCGGAGTACCAGTAATAATAATAGTGGCTGCGATACTGCTAGAGTTTAGAGCCGCCAAAACAGAAGGAATCGCATTATTACTGGTAGCAATACCGAGCCTGTTGTTTCAGTGTGCGTTCTTGTCACAGGTTTCGGACGGTTGGAGCTTACCTATCGTGCCAGTAATAATATCGCTGGTAGGCGTGCTGTTGCTGCTAGGCGGTAGCGCTTTGGCTTTCACGGCACAGCGTCAATTAAACCGCTGCACCTATAGTTGATGAGGTGGGGAAAGGGCGCATTCCATTTTGGATTGAAGCCCTCTCGCCCATTCCATGAGAATTAACCCGTAGGGGCGATTCTTGTCGCAACACGGAGGTTGCTCCTACCAATCCCCAGAATTTGCGCCACCGAACGGGCGTATCTTGTGGGAGGTTGCTCTTGCCCTAAATAGGAATCCAGAAGCGGCAAGTAGTACCCTTGTTTATTTCGCTCTCGATTTCAATATCGCCACCGTGTGTAAGCAAACTCATCTTAACGATGGGCAAGCCTAGCCCCGTTCCCTGAATTTCACCAACATTATCAGCCCGATAGAACATATCGTACAGATGGAGCATGTTTTCAGGCGGAATACCGATGCCCTCATCGGTGATGGTACCAATCGCTTGAGTAGCGGTATATTCTAGCTTGACCCGGATGACGCTATTTGACGAGGAATACTTGACGGCATTGTTCAGCAAGTTTAAAACAACCGGGCGCAACAGCTTTGTATCGGCGAAAACTTGGCGAGGAGCGGGCGCAATCTCAAGCTCGAAATGGTGTTGCGTACCTGCCCCAAATCGAACTTCTTCCACCAACCCGCTACAATAAAGGCTTAAATCTAACGGAGCGGGTTTGAACCCCACCATGCCGGCTTCCGCTCGGTTCAGGAACAGCATCTCATCCAACAAGCCTGTAATATTTTTGACGGATGAAACGATGCGAGAATAAAGCTCTGCAACCCGCTCTGGGGTAAAACGCTCCCGATAGCCCTCCAACAATTGCGCCGAAGAAAGAATAACGGTAAGAGGGGTACGAAATTCATGCGATGCCATCGAGACAAAGCGGGTTTTTAACTCTGTCAACTCGCGTTGCTTTTCGATGCTACCCCGGAGTTCTTGCTCTAAGGTTTTATGGCGGGTAATATCCCTAAAGGAAACTAATATACTCTTATTCCCGTCCAGCATAATAGCTTGCGCCCGCGCTTCCGCCGTAACAAGCGTACCATTTCGCAGGATTAATTCAAATTCAAACGGGTAAGAAAGAACAACCACAGCAACCGATTGCATAAGCTCTAGAAACTGCTCGAACAAATCGGACGAAATTGGCTTGAAAGTTGCCACCTTTCTACCGATTAGCTCCTCACGCGAATAGCCGGTGAATTCTTCGACTGCACGGTTCAGGCTAATAATTGTCCCCTCGTTATCCAGCAATATAACGCTATCCGGCGAAAACTCAAACAGGGTTTTGAAGCGTGCCTGATTAATCAATTCTTGCTGAGCTAGTTTTAAGGCGGTTAAATCGGTTGTCACCGAAAGGAAAGTTTCAATCTCACCGTTAGCGTTAAATTCGGGAATCAGGCTAGTTTGGAAATAAGCCTTTTGATTAGATTTAGATATAAATCCCTCTAATTCGGTTATTTGCATGGTTTTGGTTTCTTCTACCAATTGCGACAATTTCTGTAGAACAGACCAGATTGATTGCCCCATTCCCATTTCAGCGCCAGTTTTCCCCAACATTTCCTGCCTAGGGTGATGGCTAAACCACAACACGGTGGGATTGCCATACACCATCCGCAATTGGCGATCCATCCGCATGATAAGGTCGGGCGAGTTTTCCACCAACGCCCTGAATTGTTCTTCTTTATCGCGTAGGGCTTTTTCCGCTTGCTTACGTTCGGTAATATCAATGCTGAAACTTAAAGCGCACGATTGCCCGCCAATTTCGACCAACTCAAAAGAGCTTAGCGTATCAATAGCTTCCCTATTCTTCTTATACAATTTCATTTCAATATCTTGTAAATACCCCTTTATACGCAAATCAGCCATAATATTTTTGCTGTCTTGCGGAATATCCCAAAGTTGCAACTCCCGGAAATCCTTCCCTATAACATCTTCCGCCTTATATCCGGTTAATTCCAGCCATTTATCGTTTACGTCAAGGTAGCGACCATCTAGCATACTACCCAAAGTAATGGCTGCCGGGTTGGAGCGAAAGAGCTTGAAAAATTTCTGCTCCGACTCTCGTACCGCTTCTTCGGCAAGTTTGCGCTCGGTAATATCCTTGATACTGCCGTATATCCGAATAACCTGCGTATGCGCCTCATCCCATTCAGCATAGCGGCGGCTGAATACCCAGCGTATTTCCCCGCTTTTGGTAACTATCCGATAGTCATTGCCGAATACTTCACTAAAATTCGGGTTAACCGCGTTATTTAAGGCTCTTTCCCGGTCATCAGGATGGATTATAGAGATAAAATTATTTTGCGGTATCTCATCCGCGCTATACCCGGTCAAGCGATAGAACGGTTGCTCCGTTATCCATTCCACGAAGACAGTCCCATCCGGCTGTATCAAATAAGAATAGGCATAATCGCTGATAATCTCGGTTACTTTGCGATAACGCTCCTCGCTAACGCGCAAAGCCTCTTTAGCATGCTCGCGTTCGGTAAGGTCTATTGCCACGCCGCCCACCAGCGTTTGCCCGAAATAATCAGGAAGGATGAACTTATAGGAAACCACGTAGCCAAGCGTGCCATCGAGGCGCGGGAAAGATTCTAGCGCTTCCACATTCTGCCCAGTTTCGGCGACCTGACGAATCGTAGCGATAAAGCTATCGGCGTAATCTTTTGGATAAAGCTCATACGCGCTCTTGCCGATAGCTTTTGCACCATCAATTCCGGTAACGCGCCCGTAGGTTGGGCTGAGATAAACAATATTTCCAGCAACATCGGTAATCCAGCTTAAAGCGGGGCTATTATCCATAAAGGTTTGGAAACGCGCTTCGCTCTGTAGCAAGGCTTCTTCGGAGCGTTTACGCTCGGTGATATTAATTGCCTGAACAACAAAGCACGCCTCGCCCCCCAATTCAATGCGCTCTGCCGAAAGCAACACGACAGTTCTTTCATGGGCTTTATTATAAAACTCAAGCTCAAATCCATTGAGACTGTCTTTATTGTAAATAGTTTCTATAAATTTATCAGCCTGCTGCAAGTTTGGATATATTTTCTCTTTAGGGGGAAGCGACTGATAATCGGCGATTTCTTCCCGGCTATAGCCTATAAGCTTGAACAAACTATCGTTGGCTTCCAGCATTTTAAAGTTAGAAGCTCTATAAATAGCCATTGGGGTGGGGCTGGAATAGAAGATTTTAGAGAAGCGCTCGTTGCTCTTTTCCAATTCCATGATAACATCGGCGCGTTTTTCCTGAAATTTACGCTTTACCAGTGCATTGGTTAACTCTTTAACCGTATCTTCAAGTTTGGCAATACGTATTTGCGCCAAACTTTCCAACTTAACCTCATGGTTTTGGGGCAATTCCAGCTTTTCATTCGCAAGCCGCCGGATAAGCGCTGCCGAAAGGTTATGCCAGCATACGATTCCCGCCAGCGTTCCTTGCGTATCGGTAACTACAAGTTGCGCCAATTGATGCGTTTTTAGCAAGCGGTAAACTTCGAGTAGCGGCGTATCCGGCAGCACAGTAACAGGCAAAGCGGACATGACGTTTTCGGCGCGTAAGCTTGCAAGCTCTTGTTGTGCCGCCATAACGCGCAAAATATCCCGCGCCATAATAAGCCCAAGCGGGATTCGCGCTGTTTCGCCGACAATCACCACCGAATCAACCGCATGGCAATCCATCAATTCAATTATTTCCAGCAACGGGGTTTGGAGGAAAGCAGTAAACGCGCCGGTAGCCATCACCTCTCCTGCCACAAGCAAGGGGTTATGCTCTAAGATTTGCACAATAAAACCATTGGCGCGTAAAATCGGGTCAGTCATCCGCCGTACCTCTTAGAACGAAGGGTTAGAACTATAATTAGTTTAGACTTATATATAATTTCAATTATAACCAATAAATGCTTTTATAGTAATATGAATTTTGAGGAATTATAGGGAATCCGAGTAAATAGTACCAAATTAGGAGGAAGCAACCTGTGAAAAGCAACTACTAATCTTCCGCAACCCGGAAGCGATAGCCAAACCCGCGTTCAGTAAGAATATAGCGGGGGTACGTAGGGTTTGGTTCTATTTTCTGGCGCAATTGGTTGATGCAAACATGCAGATATTGGGTATCATTCTCGAATCTATCGCCCCACACATTACCCAAAATGTCTTTATGAGAAACTATCTTGCCGTTGTTTTCAATCAAATAGCGCAATAACTTGAATTGACGCGGTGAAAGCCTTATTTCGCGCCCATCTACCATAACGGCTCTAAGCCCAAAATCAAGGGAAAACTTTTTGGAAACAACCACCACAGTGGGCGGTGAAGCCGGCAGTTCAACCGAAAGCTCTTGCTCAACTTCAGCATCAAGCGGGAGTTCATCAGGCTGCAACGAGGAAATAAGCTGTCTAATAGACTTGGCAGTAGTAATCAGTTCGGACGAGACCGACATAAGAATCGAAGCTTTCAGGGCAGCCTGCCGTAACAAGCGAATCTTAACGGCTGCCAGCAAAGCGTCTTGCGAAAAGGGCTTGGTGATATAATCCTCTGCGCCAAGTTGCATACCATATCGTATATTTTGGCGTGAGCTTTTCGCGCTCAAGAAAATAAACGGGATGCCAACGGTGGCAGGGTCTTTGCGAAGCGCCTCCAACACCTGATAACCGTTAACGTGGGGCATCATAATGTCCGAAATTATCAGGTCAGGCAAATGTTGTTTGGCAAGATTAATACCATCTGCGCCGTCTTGCGCCGAAATAAACTCATAGCCTACCGTTTCCAGCAAGTACACAAGGTTAGTTACTATGTCATACTCATCGTCAATCACCAATATTTTCATTGCAATCCCTATTCAAGTACAATGAGTTGCACAACCCAAGGGGTCGCAAAGGCTATCTTAGTTATAACTGCAAATGTTTACCGATAGAATAGAATTATAACAACTTAATCTAAAGATAACATAAATATATGAGCGATTAAGCTAAATATTTCCTATTAGTTTCGATAAAACTGCAATTATAGTACGTATTTTAGCAGCAAATTAGCAAAATAGCGCTTAAAGTAAATTAATATTAGGCGGTGACGGTTGGTTCAGCAAAGCGATAGCCAAACCCGCGTTCAGTAAGAATATAGCGTGGGTTAGCGGGGTCTGGCTCTATTTTCTGGCGCAATTGGTTGATATATACATGTAGGTATTGGGTTTCTTTTTCGTGCTTATGTCCCCACACATTCCGCAATATATCTTTGTGGGCGACAACTTTATCGGCATTCTGAACTAGATAGCGCAATAGCTCAAGCTGTTTGGGAAGAAGTTTAACTTTATGCCCATCCACCAAGGCAGTTTTTTCTTCAAAATCAATTTCAAAGTTGCCGCAAATAATTTTGGAGTGGTCAAGCGCTGTAGGCTCACCGAAACTAACGCCATGCGGCAGCGTTTGAGACATCTCCTGAAGGGTGATTAGGTTTTTAATAGAGCTTGCCGCAGAAAATAACTCGTTTGAAATCGGGGTCAGGATAGAAGCTCTCAGGGTAGCGTGCCTTTGCAAACGCGCCGCAACCGCCCCCAACAGTTCCTCCCGGTTAAAGGGCTTGCAAATGTAATCATCCGCGCCGAGTTGCATGCCTTCTCGCATATTTTCGGGGGTACTTTTCGCGCTCAAGAAAATAAACTGGATGCCAACGGTGGCAGGGTCTTTGCGAAGCGCCTCCAACGCCTGATAACCGTTAACGCCGGGCATCATAATGTCCGAAATTATCAGGTCAGGCAAATGTTGTTTGGCAAGATTAATACCCGCTGCGCCGTCTTGCGCCGAAATAACCTCATAGCCTTCTGCTTCCAGCAAGTACACAAGGTTAATTAAGATGCTATACTCATCTTCCATTACCAATATTTTTTTAGTCATAATACTTCTTACCAGCCCATTTTACTAAAGCAACTTACAAGGTTGCCCTGTACACATTAAGATATTTTTATTCGCAAATAGGCGCATAATTCCTACTCTATGACGAATAGATAAAGGTAAGAGTCTAAAAAACGCGCTTTTTATAGCGACAAAGCCCTAATTATAAAAGATTGATTGTATGAGCCTTTGAGTAAAGCCAAGTTACAGAGGTATTCACAACTTAAAGAGCCTTGTTTTTGCAACGCCGAAGTAGGTTTTTTGCTTGCATTAAACATTGTTAATAATATTACAGGGCTATGCTAATGTCAACATAGCAAAAAAGAAGGGCGACTCCAGCGTCGCCCCTACGGGTTAAAACAAAAATTAAACTACCGTCAGAATGTTCACTTGGGTGAACTCCGAGCGGTTGCCGTAGCCTACGATGGCGTAATCGCCAGACAATCCGGCGGTATTTACCGCGATGGTAACAACCCCATCCGCGTTGGCGCGGTGCATGCCTAAGCTCACGGTTGTGCCATCCGGGGCGGTGTACCATTGCGCGACAAGTTCGTTCGCTAAGTAGCCCGTCTGCGTAATGCTGACCTTCTCGCCAGCAATCGCGCTTACCGCTGCCCCGTGTTGGATTGCGCCTTCGCTCTCATCGCTATTCGCTTCACCGAAGGCAAAGCTTTGGGTGTTGCTGTTGAGAGACTTGCCGCTTTTGACTTCATCGTTGTAGGTTAAAGTGTAGGTCTCCACGACTTCAGTTCCCACAACTGCATTAGCGTTCGGGCGGAACACCAACACGCCGCTTGCTTCTTTGCCTTTCTCAAGGTTGGGAAGCCCAATCGTCACGGTGGTAGCGGTCACATGCTTGACCCACACGCCGGAGGTTGCGCCTTCTGCCAAGTAGCCCACGTCCAGCCCTTGCGGTACTGGTAACGAGATTACCAAATCGCCAGCGCTACCCGCCCCGATGTTCTTCACCTTGAAGCTGAACGAAACGAGGTTCTCAGGGTTGGTACTTACCACTCTATCCGGGCTGACCCGCAACTGCGGCACTAAATCGGAAGAATGGGCAACGGTTTCGGCTAACACAGTGAAAGGTTCGCTATCGAAGGTGGAACCGATACCGACGGCGTTAAAGGTCAGCACATAAGTACCGGGCTGGTCAATCGAGAGGTCGGTGAAAGTTGCCACCCCGTTCACCGCTTTAACCGTGAGCGTACCGCTAAGAGTTGCGCCCGATGGGTTTGGTACTGCGTTCGCCATACCTTTGAGTTTGCTGGGAGATTTGAGTTCAACCGTAACGTCGTCATTATAGCTTGTAATAACGTCGCCGTTCGCATCCTTTATCTGCACCTCTACGGTGAAAAGCCCTCCCGGTTTCGCGCCCTCCGGTTGGGTGGTAACACTCACTTGGGTAGGAAAAGTGTATTGCAGCACCCGGTTGTTGTCGTAATCAGCCACATAAAGGCTGTCGTTTAGCGGTGAGATTGCCAAACCCCAAGGAGCGTTAAGGCTGGTAGCGGTAGGTGGGTTTGGACTATTGTTGGTGGTAAAATTGCCGTCCTGCCCGTACACTTGGTCGGCATCGGGTCCATTCCCTGAAGGATTCGCGGGGTAGTGCAGCACGCGGTTGGCGTTGTAATCAGCCACATAGAGGCTACCGTCCGAGGCTACCTCTACATCGTTGGGTCCGTTCAGGGTGTTTATAGTGAGGCTGGGATTGGCGGTGTTCATATTCGGCTGCCCGTACACCCGGTCGGCGGTAGTTGACCCTGCCGGATAGTACAGTATGCGAATGTTGTTATAGTCAGCCACATAAAGACCGCCATTCGCATCTACCGTTACCTCGATGGGATAGTTCAGGCTGGTAGCGGTAGGTGGGTTTGGCGCATTTTTGGTAATCATACTGCCACTTTGCCCATACACCCGGTCGGCGGTGAAATTTTCGGTAGTCTTGGACGCATCGTAAGCAGGGAAGTGCAGCACCCGGTTGTTTGCGCTATCAGCCACATAAAAACCGCCCTGCGTATCCACCGCTACCCCATCGGGAAAGAACATGCTAGTGGCGCTGGGGGGGTTCGGCGCAGCGCTGGCGGCAAAATCGTTTCCAGCCGTGCCTTGTC
>Ga0194047_10002322_pt1 | contig 10967 bp, 10 predicted proteins | sample JunL225m_MetaG_2_FD_160070 | JGI IMG/M metagenome (GOLD analysis project Ga0194047, IMG submission 160070) | Anoxic zone freshwater microbial communities from boreal shield lake in IISD Experimental Lakes Area, Ontario, Canada - Jun2016-L221-5m | ecosystem: Environmental > Aquatic > Freshwater...
TTCTCCGGCAAGTTGGCGAAAAATGTCGAAAACCATTTGCCCGGTTTCCGTATCTAGGTTGCCGGTTGGCTCATCTGCTACCAAAATCGGCGGGTCATTTGCCAAAGCTCGTGCCATCGCCACCCGTTGTTGCTCTCCCCCCGAAAGCTCAGAGGGTAGATGGTCGCCATGCTCGGCAAGACCGACCAGCGCAAGGCTTTCTTTCCCGCGAGCATGTCGTTGCTGTCCACGCCATTTTGAAGCAGTACCTCGCAAGTGCATAGGCAGCGTCACATTTTCCAGAGCGGTTAGGGTTGGTAATAGCTGAAAAAACTGGAAGATAATACCTACGTTTTCCCCACGCCAACGGGCAAGCGCATTCTCGCTCAAGCGGTTTAGCTCTTTGCCCGCTATTGTCACCGAGCCGACAGTGGGGCGATCAATGCCCGTTATCATATTGAGGATGGTGGATTTACCGCTACCGCTAGGTCCCACTATGGCTACAAATTCCCCACCGGATATTTGCAAGTTGATACCCCGCAAGGCTTGAAAGCGTCGCCGACCCATCGGATAAGATTTTTCGACTCCGGAAAGGATAATCAGAGGAGAGTTCATAAGAACCAAAAAAGGGATGGCGTTAAAACCAACCCTTGCGAATTGTTATTGCCGCGCTTGAGTGCGACGTATTAAGTACCACCATGTAGCCACGATTATCAGGGCTGATAGAGCTACTCCCAACAAAAGAACCAAAGGGCTTTGCACCGAATCCGCCAGCAACCCGGCAAAATTTCCAATAGCCGCGCCAAAGGCTGCTTGTGTGCCGCTTGTGCCTTTTCCGTTTAGCACATTCAGATAAGCCCCTACCCCAACCATAACCATCAAAACCGCTGCCATAGCCGCAAAACGTAAAACATAATTCGTTGGCGAAGGGTTGGAGGCTCTTTTGTGTCGCGCCGCATCAAACGGCACGACTTCATCCACCTTTCTTGCAGTTTCAGGTTGGGTAGTTGTAGCCAAGCTAGAACGCAAATGGTGCTTGATAATAATCTGCTGCATAATGGCGGCAGTAAAATCTTCTTTTGGAGCCAACATCCGGTTAGTTTGCAGGGCTTTCGGAATTTCTTGCATCAGTGAAAGGCTATGGCGACACTTGGGGCAAATACCAACGTGCGCCTCGACTTTTTGAGCCTGTGCAAGGCTGAGTACACCATCTAGGTATGGCGAGATATGCGGGTTCATCTCACGGCAGAACATTGATATCCCCCTTAGCGGTTTTGTTTTTGGCGCTATTTAGCCCAAACCTACCTCTCAGAAACTTTTTTTCCTCATTGCTTCGATTTCCGGCATCCCCGCCGTTGTGACGCTGTTTATCTAATTCTTTTGCCAGCAATTCGCGGGCGCGAAACAAGCGCGTTTTAACGGTAGCTATTGTAAGCCCGGTAGTTTCAGCGATTTCCTCATAGCTCAAATCTTGCCAGTAGCGCAGAATAGTCACGCTTCGGTATTTTTCCGGTAATTTGCGTAGTAAGTCACGCACCTCGTCCCGGTTTTCGCTGATGACGGCGGATTCTTCAGGTTCTGGCAGGTCGCTTGGTTTCCAGAAAGCAATGCTATCCAAATCGGTTACAGGACGGCGCCGCCTCAACATATCAATACAATAGTGTGAAGCGATGGAAAGAATCCATGTGGAGAAACGCCTTCCGGTTTGATAGGTATGAAGCTGGTTATAAGCGCGTAGGAAAACTTCCTGTGAAGCATCTTCCGCCTCGTTCTGGTCGTTTAACATTCTGGCACAGAGGTTAAAAACTGCTACTTTATAGCGTTCAATCAGTTGCGCGAAAGCATCTTGATTACCGCCTAGAACCTGCTGTACTAGATTCTCATCTTCGTGATTTGCTTCAAAAACCGGACTCGCGCTGGCTTTTTGTTCCACTCTATTTATATTGTTAGTTTTGGCAAACGGAAATGTGCTGGTAAACGGCTTTGCCGCAAACGTTGCACTATTCACTGCACCCTCATCATTCTCCCCCGAACTGCTCGGTTCTGGCGGAATATCTGCCGAGTAATCCTCAGCTGAGCCGAACAATTCATTCGGTTCAGGCTTACTAAGCGATAACGCATCGGGTTCTTTCTTTTTATCCGCATTTCCTTCGCGGCATTCCATTGAAATTATCCTTTTGCTTAGTCAGCTATTATTTTTACGAAATTATAGCATAAAAGGTTTCGTTAATCGGCGTTAATTATCTTTTTCTAAAGAGTCGGTAAATTAATCTCCGTTTTTATAAAAAAGGGATATACTATTACTTGCGCCAGTTCTGTAGAAAATGGGGCGCATAGTTCATCAAATTAGACACATATTTTGAGAGGAAATATTCATAAATGGCTGATAATATTCCGTTGACTTTTATGGCGGTGCATGCCCATCCCGATGATGAAGTTTTTAGCACAGGCGGCACATTGGCGCGTCTTTCCGCTGAAGGGGTGCGTACCGTGTTAGTTACGGCAACCAGAGGCGAAGCGGGCGATATTGTTGACCCTACGCTGGATGAGGCAACTCGCCTAGAGGTAGCCGCAAACTTGGGTAAAGTGCGGGAAGGCGAATTGCGCGAGGCGGTAGCAATTTTGGGCATAAGCGAGTTGCGCTTTCTTGATTTTAGGGATAGCGGGATGGTTGGCTCTGAGCCTAATGCAAATCCCGAAAGTTTCTATCAGGCAAATTTTGATGATGCTGTCAAGCGTTTGGTAAAGTATATTCGTGAATTTCGCCCACAAGTGGTTACTACCTATAACCAATGGGGCGGTTATGGACATCCAGACCATGTGCAGGCACATCGGGTTACTGTTATAGCTTTTAATGCTGCCGGAGACAAACGCTTTTACCCCGACCTTGGGCTTGAGGCTTGGCAACCCTCCAAGCTCTATTACACCGCTTTACCCATTTCTATGTTCAGGCTGGCAGCGGAAAGAGCGCGTTCTATGGGGATTGACGGACCTTGGAGTAACCCGGAAATGGATTTCGAGTCGATGGGCGACCCTGATGCCACCGTCACCACCCGCTATGATGCTCGCGAATACTTCGACCAGAAGCTCAAAGCTTTTAGCGCACACAAAACCCAAATTTCGCCGGATAGCATGTGGTACAAAATGCCCCCTGAAATGCTAAAAGAGGGGATGGGCTACGAGTATTATCATTTAGCGCAGGGCAAATCGGGCGTTATCGGTTCTGAGAACATGGAGATTGAAGACGACCTTTTCGCCGGGATTCGCTAATCACTTTCGATTAATGGTGTAGAAATGTGCCTGAAGGGAAGGATACGCGGCATGAAGTTGGTTAGAATAGAACTCTATCACGTCCGAATGAATTTGAAAGATGCTTTTGAAACCAGCTTTGGTCGTAAATCCGAGTTAAACCATCTAATCGTCAAGCTTTATGATGAGAGCGGGGCAATTGGTTGGGGCGAAACTGCCAGCCCTAGCAAACCGGATTATTGCCCCGAAACTCTCGAAACCTGCCTTCACATGCAACGCGATTTCCTTATTCCTGCCATACTCGGCAAATCTTTCGATACGGTCGAAGAATTTACGAGCTTTTATGAGTGGGTGCGCGGCAATAATTTTGCCAAAGCCGGGTTGGAGATGGCAGTGTGGGATTTGCTGGCAAAAAGCCGGGGAGTTTCGCTTTCAAAAATGCTAGGTGGCACACGTCCTTACATTGAAAGCGGGGTAAGCCTCGGCATTGAACCGGATACCAATACACTTCTCTCAAAGATTGAAAAATATCTGGCGGAAGGCTATAAACGTATCAAGCTCAAGATAAAGCCCGGTCGCGATATTGAAACGCTGGCGGAAGTGCGAAGGCGTTACCCGGATGTACCGCTTACTGCCGATGCTAATTCTGCTTATACATTGAAAGATATACCACACCTTCAGCAGTTTGACCGTTTTAATCTAGCGATGATAGAACAACCCTTAGCGCATGACGATATAGTGGATCACTCACATCTCCAGAAGATACTTGAGACTCCCGTTTGCCTTGATGAGAGTATCCATTCGGCGGAAGATGCCCGCCATGCTCTTGAATTGGGTAGTTGCCGGGTCATAAATGTCAAACCCGGTAGAGTGGGCGGGTTGCTTGAGGCGCGTAAAATCCATGATGTATGCCAGCAACATGGCGTGTCGGTGTGGTGCGGCGGTATGCATGAATACGGAATCGGACGAGCGCATAATGTCGCTTTGTGCAGCTTGCCGAACTTCTCAATGCCCGGTGATGTTTCCGGTAGCGATAAATATTTTGAAGAAGACCTAACTCAGCCACGTATCCTTGCATCCAATGGGCGTATCACCGTTCCTACCGATAATATCGGCATCGGTTACGAGGTGAACGAGGATACCCTGAAGCGTCATTTAATAGTTAGCTATAGCTTTATATAATATTTATTTGAAATTAGAATGATTTTAGAGGATTGCGCTAATTATGCGGGAGTAGTTGTGGTGGAGAGAGCCACGACAGTATGTTCCAACAACATGGCTCTCCAAAATCCAGTTAATTATCATGCCTGACCTCCTGAAGTTAATTTGTGTCTGCTCATTGGCTTGTCCATATATTTTTTATCTCCTCTGCTCTTATCTGACACTTCTACACTACCTATTGTTCCACTAATACTGCTTGTTTTTGCAAACTATCGGATGGCGAGACCTAGATAGTTACTTCAAGCCTTGCGCGAACCGCTGGCGTTTTTGCCGAAGCGGCACCCGCTACCTCGTTGGTATCGAAGTGTCGCTCGGAAGAAGCGCTGCTAATAGGGAAGAAAACCACGAACATCTCATCATCAACCATTATCTGGGTTTCGACGATTTGAGCAGGCGTAAGGGTTTTTAGAAAGCGATTCAGCGCACGCTTGTTGTTAAAGGTTCGATCCGCAATGACCGTATCGGTGTTTTGAGCCACTAGCTCACTTATCTTATTGTCAAACATGGCTACTTGTTCTCCTGTGTTTGATATTTTGGCAAACAAAAAAGGTGTAATTCCCTTTCGGAACTTACACCCTCGACCAGTGTTCAGATTTGCAGGTTAGTACAAATCTATTAAGCTGTGTTTTGGCTTTACCGGATTCTTCCGGTATCAGCCTTACGGCTTATTAGCTGGTTGCACCTCCTCCTGCTGCTGTTGGCGGTGAATGGTACAACCCTACTGGACAAGGGAATATGCTTTTGTTAATGATTCTGTTCTTTTCGAGCAATCTATCGCTACCGGATTTTTGTGTGAAGGGCAGAGTCCCGACACCCACTATTCCATTGAACGTAGCGGTGATTATTGGTGTGCTACTATCAATGGGAATGCCGCACGCAAATTCTGCGTTGCCGAGCCATATCCGGTTGCCGTTAAGGCTATTCAGTTGGGTTGCGAAGATGCTATTTGAATGTATTAAATTTGACATCTTCTGCTCCTTTCTGTCTTGCCATAAAAATTTCTATTGATTGTTAGTGTCTGGAAATGTCCAGAATTATTTATTGCGGTACTTTTGTAAGTAGTTACAATATTTGCACGATTAAATATAGCATGATATTAGAAACTGTCAACTATGAAATTTTTTTTGTGAGCGTTAAATTTTCGCTTGAGGTATTGTCAAGGTGCGAGAAAAAAGGTAAGCTTTAGGGAATAAAATAAAATAGGTAAAAAAGGCTAACCGTTCACAGGGTTGCAAATCCTCTTTTAATCCAAGTTTGAGCCTACATTTCATTCCGTGAACGGTTACAAAAGTTAATAGTCACTATAATAAAGTAAATAAGCAGCCATTTTGTAATCAGGTAATATCTATGGCTCAACAAAACAAAAATACTTCAAATAAGGCTCAACAACGACCCGGAATTATTAATGCCTCATTGGTGATTACTGTTTTAATCATGATGGCAATAGGCATTGGCATATTATTTACCTCCAAAACCGATACCCAAATCCGTGCCGCGAATAAACAAATTACACAGCCTGCTGATTCTAGTTATACTGATTCTCCTTTGGATGGTGTTATAAAAGTCCATGTTGCGGGTGCTGTGCATTATCCGGGAGTTTATCAGCTAAAAGCGGGTGATAGGGTGGAGGACGCGATAAATGCGGCGGGCGGCATAGCGGATGAGGCTGATTTGCTGAAAATAGATTTGGCACGTAGAGTAGTAGATGAAATGCAAATAATTGTACCAAGTCGGACAGCTACCTCTGCCCCACTCACTACTAGCTCTAACATTCCGGTACAAAATACTTCTGCGCCACCTCTCGAAAATGGGAATGATGGGAAAATAAACGTTAATTCTGCCAGTGCGGCGGAGCTAGATCGGTTGCCCGGAATTGGTACAGTGCTTTCCGCCCGCATTGTAGAATACCGTTCCAAAATTGGGCTTTATCGCAACGTCGAAGATTTGCGTAAGATTCCGGGCATAACCAACAGCGTTATAGAAAAAATCAAAGACCTTATAACCTTTTAGTTGAGTTCAAATTCTCTAATTTGTGCAAACTGCACATAACAATTTAGCATAGCTTGTGCAGTATGCCCTTGATTTTCAATAACCATTTTGGTAACAATAATATAGGATTATAGAGATAATAGGTAAAACCTATAACTCCTGAAATTTGCGCCTTCTTATTAAAACTGGGCGATTTGCTCATAGTATTCGGGAGAAACATTTATGGAGAAGCCGGCGAAACGTGATATAACCATTGTCAATGATGACTTAATCAGCCACGATAGCGAACCTTTGAAAGGTGATTCTTCTGGCAGTAAAGATTCATTCCGCTATCGCGGCACAATGGAAGAAACTGTCACTCCTATCGCTCCCTTTGTTGTGAGTGAGGATGAATCCGATGATGATCATTTCTCCTTCCGCGATTACACTGCCGGTTAAGCTTAGCTGATACCCGCAAAGGTTTGTATTTATGCCGGACTTAGCCGAGTCCGGTTTTTTATTTCATAATCTTATATTTCTTGTCCGTTATCAATGGTTAAAGGTATAATCAGGCTACTTGATTCAGAAATTCCCATTCAATTTTGAAAGTGCGGTACAATGCAACGTCACATTTTGGTAGTGCTGGTAGTAATTTTAACCGGACTTTTGACTGCAGCCTGTGGAGATGCTACCAGTCCGATTATCTCCACAGCAACAACTACGCCCGTTTCCACCACCACACGCCCCGTACAAGTATCACCTACTTCTCAACCTGATACTATTGCTCCTGTTTCAACTCTTGCAGAGTCGCCGCTACCTGTTAAAACCACCATTCAGCCTGTTTCAAGCAGCCCTACCGCTCTGCCAACAGTGAACGCCAGCGTAAAAACACTTTATTATTACAAGAATAACGCCCTGTGGTATTACCAAACTTCCGGCGCAACGCCCCAAAAGCTCGCCGATAGTGTTTTCAGCTACACACTTGCTTCGGAAGCAAAGTCAGTTTTTTTCCAGAAGGTAAATAAAACTCTGCAACTTAAAATGGTGCAGATTATAGATAACCAACCCCAAATAACCACGTTGGATGACCAAGCTTTCGTGGAAAGACCTATTGTAAACGCACAGCGCAATTCTGATAGTTACTATGGGGTGGACAACCGAGCAATAAGCAGTTTGGGGATTTCTCCCGACCAAACGCAAGTTGCCTACGCCCGCGCAAACCGTTCGGGGGTTACTTTTGAGGGGGTGTATGAGGGGGTGTTCGGGAAATTATATCCAACAGAAATTTGGTTGGCAAACCTTGACCCTGCCAATCCTGCCCCCCACAAATTAGTAGCTAATGATAAAGATTATGCTGCCCGCCCGGTATGGAGCAGCGATGGCAACAGAATTGCCTTTGTCAGAACTCAGTTTTTTGGAACGGGTGCAGGCTATGAAATCGCTTTCTGGTCGGTTTATAAGGATGGCACGCGCCTTTCCTTCCTGACCGGTCCTGAGCTTGGCACAATAGACGGTACTAAATATATCGCTATGCCCGCTTTTAATACGAAATGGGTTAGCCCACTTGCGCTCTCTTTTCAGGCTTCAAACCAAACCGAGAAAACCAGCCTTTGGGTGCATGACTTATCCGCCAATTCAGATTTCCCGCGTCCGGTAGCGTTCGATGTAAGTTGGGAACACGCTTTTTTCTGTGAGCAGACGCGCCGATTTGCCTATATAAAATTGGGAAATGATGCCAAGCATAGCCCACTTGGTGTTTTTACGGCAAGCGCTGACAAAACCGAAACGCCGATAGAACTCGACCAAACCGCCGTCTCCGCGCTAGGCTGCTATGGTGATAAAATTTTATATAGAGACGCTAAAAACCAGTTGTATGTGCAAACTATAAACGCAGACGGTAGCAGTTCCGCCCCCAAAAGAAAAATCGGCACTTCGGTTTCTAATGGTTCTTTAGCCCTGTTTTCGCCCGATGGAAATTACATTGCGGTTTATTCTGAAACAAGCGACCTCTCTATTACCATCTTTCACACGAACGGCTCTCAGGTTAATATTAAAGGCGTTGCTCCTATCCTCAAGGGATACCCCACTATAGGCTGGAGCGCTAATCAGATGGCGGTACTGGTTGGATGGGGGGATTCCGCCCAAGGAATCGGAGTTGATTTATCCAGTAGCCAACCGGAATTTAAGGTAATAGACAGTGGCATTCAAGAGGCGTTATTGCTGGTGTCTGCGCCCAATAATAAATAGCGCGGATTTTGGCGTAGAATGCGCAACTCAGCGTATGGCACATACCAATATAAACTTCTTTGCCGATTCTATTATTTTTTCGCTAAGGTAGATTCAAGCTCCTTGAAAAGTTTTTCATAGTCAGCCACGGCAAATTCATATTCCTTGAAAAGCTTTTCACATTCAGATTTATATACAGTTGGTGGAATTGCCCTACTTAACGCCTCCAATTTTTCAGATAGTGCTTTACGTAACGCATATTTAAAATCTTGGTTTTCTATGGTATTGTACGCCAGATTTTTATATACAACTTTGATTTCAGGGTCAAATTTATCAAAAGCTTTATTCATTGCCACTCTTAGCTTTCTTTTTACCCAGTCTTTAAAGGTCTCACCCCATTTGTGCTCTTTGAACCATTCGTCTGGGTCTATTATTGGCAACACATCCTCAGATATAGTATCTACCGAATGAGTGATTTCTTTTTCTATTTCTGCATCAACTTTAGCTTTATATAAATCTTTTGACCATATTTTTAAACGCTCTATTTTTTTCGCAAACTCCTGACATTTAGTTTTAAGAATGAAACTACCATGATCGGGAACATTAATCAGGAAGTCCTCAATTACCTCTTGTTTTTCTTTTTCTAGCACTTGCTCAAAGTATTTTGCTAGAACTTTTTTTTCCTGTGCGTTATATATACCATTTTTTGCCAGCACTTGCTCAAAGTGTAATTTCAGGGCTTCTATGTCCTCACCATTACTACTTTTATCTCCTTTAGGTTCTGGTATTTCTACAGTGAATCGATCCTTATCTACCAAAGTGAATGTGCTTTTCAAGCGTTTTCTTACTTCTGGACTCTTGGAGTAAACAAATGGTAAGGATACTGTTTTAGTCGAAAGCTTGTAGTTCTCCATCGAAAACTCCACGTATTGAATCTTTGAGCTAAAATCCAGTTCCTTACGTTGTTGAGCAGGATCACCCGGAGGATTTTTCTTCAAGTCTTCAGATACTTTGGACATCATTTCTGAAGTAGCTGTTTTACTGCCAAGCTCTCTTTGGGTATTGTTATTTGACGTAGCAGTTGTGCTTCCTTGCACTTCTGGTTGGGATTTGCTCTCTGGTCTAGCTTCTTGTTCCCCTAATCTCGGATTGCTGTCTGGGGCAACTATATTAGTTCCAAGCTCAATTGCTGGTGTAGTGCTTATCGGCATAACCGTTTCGCTGCTAGATAGATTCCCGGTGGAAGTGGCAGGGGTGCTAACGGTTGCGCTTTCCAAAAGCTGAATTAGTTTTGCAAGCCAGAGCGCGTTTATTTGGGAATGCGCTTCCGGTTCTTCTTCTACAAGGAGAGAAGTGGGCGCATATACTATGGTAGAATCATCTACGGTTAGCATACCTATGCGGAGTCCCGGTTCATGCTTGACCGTAATCAACTTTGATTTGACCCATTCTTCCGCGATTTTATAACCCGATACATCTCCATAGCCACGTCGGTAAACATCCGAGTTTACATCCAGAATTACCTGAATCGGAATTTGCTCATTTCTGATTTTTTGATCGAGGGCTAACGCAGTTTCCTTGCCAATTCCGGGGGCAATAAAGGTCAGGTTGTGCTTAGCTTGCATTATTTTTTCGGCGAGAATCCGGTCATTAACTACGGTAAAGATAAATTCAAATTGCCCTTGCAGCATACAAAATCCCTCTCAAACTCTTTTGTAATCGTACAGAAAGTAATTTTATGAAAATGACATATATGTGATTACACGATATAAGCTTGCACAATCGCCCTCATTATTTTGCCACAAACCAAAGTTTATATCAATTATTAACCAATTATGAAATATCGAATCAAACTCTTTACCCACTTTTTCATTCAATAAAAAAAGCCCCCTTCACTATCGAAGGAGGCGTGGTTACTTACTGAATTACTTGCTGGTGATATACGCCGCAGTTTCGGCGAGGCGGGATGAATAACCCCACTCATTATCGTACCAAGCTGCTACCGAAAGCAGATTGCCTTCCTGAACTGAGGTGAGCGGCAAGTCGGCAATCGAGGAGTGCGAATCGCCCAAAATGCGGGACGAAGCCCATTCGTCTTCCAATACGCTGAAAACGCCTTTAAGCGCATCAGTTTTAGCGGCGGCGCGGAAAGCGTCATTCACTTCCTGAGCAGTTACGTTGCGTTCGGTAATCAAGTTTAGTTCGGCGATGCTGCCGGTGCGGGTAGGCACGCGATAGGCTTTGCCGGTAATCTTGAGGTCTTTCCAGATGAACTGGAGAGCGCGAGCCGCACCGGACGAGGATGGGATGATGTTCTCGGCAGC
>Ga0194047_10002323_pt1 | contig 10962 bp, 12 predicted proteins | sample JunL225m_MetaG_2_FD_160070 | JGI IMG/M metagenome (GOLD analysis project Ga0194047, IMG submission 160070) | Anoxic zone freshwater microbial communities from boreal shield lake in IISD Experimental Lakes Area, Ontario, Canada - Jun2016-L221-5m | ecosystem: Environmental > Aquatic > Freshwater...
CTCGACACCCACCCAAGACTTCTCGACATCCATCCGAGACCTCTCGACATCGCTCCCCCACTTTCAACTTTCTAACTTTAAACTTTAAACTAAAAAAAAGCCCCGCAAAATTTGCGGGGCTTTTTTTATAAGTAGAAAAAGGTATTTTTTATAACCAGCCTTTTTCGAAGATATCCTTGGTATGATAGGTAATAATAATGGTGGCACCGGCACGAACAAAGGCATGCATGTTTTCCATAACTATTTTTTGTTCGTCAATCCATCCTTTGGCAGCAGCGGCTTTAACCATAGAGTATTCGCCCGAAACATTGTAGCAGGCGATGGGCAAAAGGGTATTTTGACGGAGGTTAAAAATAACATCCATATAAGCCAAAGCAGGTTTTACCATTAAAATATCGGCACCTTCGGCTTCGTCCAGAATGCCTTCTGTCATGGATTCGTTACCATTCCGGTAATCCATTTGATAGGATTTGCGGTCGCCTTTTTGAGGAGCGGAGTCGGCAGCTTCGCGAAACGGACCATAATAGGCAGAAGCATACTTGATGGAATACGACATGATGGCTGTGTTTTCGTAACCGTTAGCATCGAGCAAGGTGCGCATGCCTTCTATACGTCCGTCCATCATATCGCTGGGAGCTACCATATCGGCTCCTGCCTGAGCGTGTGCGAGTGCCATTTTGGAAAGCACCTCAACAGATGAATCGTTGTGTACATAGTCACCATGCAATATGCCGCAGTGTCCGTGGGTGGTGTAAGCACATACACAGATGTCGGTGATGATGTAAAGCTGGTCGCCAAATTTTTCTTTAAGCGCCACAATGGCTTTTACAACAACAGAGTTGTTGCTGTAAGATGAACTGGCATCTTCGGTTTTTTGTTCGCCAACACCAAATAATAATATTTTGTTGATGCCTAATTTCAGACCTTTTTCGACATCTTTTACCAGTTCGTCAACCGAATAATGGTTGATGCCGGGCATAGCATCGATGGGATGAATAACATTTTTGCCATCTACCACAAAGTAGGGATAAATAAACATGTCTTTAGAAAGACGAGTTTCTGCAACCATTTCGCGAATGATTGGATTTTTGCGCAGTCTGCGGGGTCTTTGTATCATTGAAAATAGAATTTAGATTAATAAATAAGTTCCGATATAAAATTTTCGGACACTAAATTATAATTTATCTGTGAAAAAAAATATTTTATATGAAGTTTTTTTTCAACACCTACAATCCAAACACAGCTTCGGCCAATCCGGCTTCGTCAAACGATGCAGGAAGGAAGCATTTGGCTACGCCTTTTTCGAGCAAAGCTTTTTCGGTAGATTTGCCAATAGCCACCACTTTTTGATTGGGAGCAAGGATTCCTTTTTCGAAATACGAATCGACATTAGAAGGACTGGTAAATACCACCACTTCTGCCTGAGGCAATACAATGTTTGGTTTTTTTACGGTTTCGTAAACAATGATGTCGGATAATTTGCTCTGGTCGGTAAATTGCTGCTGAATGGTGTGCAATCCGCCTTTGGCCTGAGGAAACAATACGGTTTCTTCGCCCACGGCTTTGGCAAACTTTTTACCTACCACTTTGGTATCGTTGATATATCCAACAAAAGCTGCATTTTTGCCATGACGTTTTAATTCCTGTTCGGTGGCTTTGCTTATTACTCCGTATTTGGTTTTCGGTTTTATATCCGGATTTTGAGAAAAGAAGTGATTTACGGCATTTCCGCTGGCAAAAAATATCCAGTCGGTGGCTGGTATATTACCAAAAGCTACCGGTTTGATTTCAATAAACGAAACTCCTTCCACTGTGTAACCGTTACCCTGAAGCACATTTTGAAAGAATGAATTTTCTTTCAAATCGCGTGTTATCAATACCGATGTTCCTGTAATAGAATTTAGTTTTGCAACAATTTTTTCGGCAAAACCGGTATCGGTAAACGATTCGAAATACAAGCGTCTTGGCATGGCATCCCATGAATCGGCTTTGGATGCCCAAACTTTAAATTTGTTTTCTTCTTTGATGCAATATACACCCAAAGGCAACTGACAACCTCCGTCAAACAAGTTGAGCACCTTGCGCTCGATACCAATGTTATCTTCTACTTTTTCGGAGCTTAGTTTGCGAATGTATTCGTATAATTCAAAATCGTCTTCTCTGATTTGTAACCCTAATACACCCTGAGCAGGCGAAGGAATAAACTCTTTAGGGTCTAGTCGAACTACTTTAAACTCGCTCAAATCGATGTGTAAACGCTCGATTCCGGCAGCAGCCAGCATGATGGCATCGTATTTTTTATCACGCAATTTTTGAATACGTGTTGGCACATTACCACGAAGGTCTTCAATAATAATATCGCTTCGGAATGCCAGTAATTGTGATTTTCTGCGGGCCGAAGAAGTACCAACAATTGCATTTTTTTTGAAAGAGAATTTTTGTCCGGCTTCAACACTTTCCTTACGGATAACAATTAACTCTGCTGCATCTTCGCGTTCGGAAACAGCAGCTATGGTAAGTCCGGCAGGTGATGTGGTAGGCAAATCTTTGTGTGAATGCACTGCCAAATCAATCTCTTTTTTAAGTAGAGCTTCTTCAATTTCTTTTGTAAAAAAACCTTTGCCTTCCAGTTTGTCGAAACTTAAATTCTGAATGGCATCACCCTGTGTGGTGATAATTTTTAATTCGGCTGTAAGGCCTAATTTCTGAACTTTCCGCATTACATGATTTGCTTGCCATAGGGCCAAATCGCTGCCTCTGCTTCCGATGATTATTTTTCTATCCATTGTTCTTGTTGTTTGGTTTACGAAGATTAGACTATTAAGAGAGGAGGGTGCAACTTTCTGCTGAAGGTGCAAAGTTCGAAAAGGGGTAATCGGGTATGTTTCTCAGCGAACTTTGCGCCTTTATTCAGAAGATAATTAACAGTTATCAGGCATTCTCCTGCATTATTTCTTTTGCCATTTTCATTGGCACACTGATAAATTTCTTTTCCATATACACCATTATTTTATCCAATATTTCTTTCGACTGGATATCTAATTGCGAAAGTTCTTTTGCAAAAACTTCGCTGGCGGTAGTACGGATTTCTTTTACTTTTTTAGGCACTTCGCTCATGGCTAATTCCACTTTACGAGTTTTTAAGATTTGTTTAAACTCATCCATGTTTCTTTCGATGATAGCATGGCAAGCTTCCAATTCTTGTTCGCGAGCTAGTAAATTTTCTTTTGCTACTGCTTGTAGGTTTTCGATGGCAATAAATTTAACATCGAACTGGCTAAGAATTTCAGCATCCAAATCGTTTGGAATAGCTAAGTCGATAACAATTTTTTTAGAAGTATCATCGCCTACAAGGCTTTTGTATAATTCAGGAGTAATAACACTTTCTGAAGCACCTGTGCAGGTAACAATGATATCGAATCCTTTTTTGTAGTTTTTAAGTTCAGAAAGGGGATAAGCAGTTCCGTTTAGTTCAGTTGCCAATGTTTCTGCATTAGCCAATGTTCTGTTAAATACGGTAAAGTTGGAGAATTTATTTTTCTTCAAATATTTCGCCATGGTGGTATTAGTAACACCTGAACCGATAATAATAAAACGAGCATCCGGCTGAACATTTAAGTCAAGCAGTTCGCGGTATGCTAAAGATACCACTGAAACAGGGTTTTTAGCAATATTGGTATTGGTGTAAACGTCTTTGGCAACTTCTATGGTTCTTTTTACAGCTAAACGAATCAAATCTCCTGTAATTCCTAGTGCATAACATTTATCGTATGAATTACGCACTTGAGTGATGATTTCTCTTTCGCCAACTACTAACGAGTCTAACGAAGAAGCTACATTAAATAAGTGACGGAATGATTTTTCGCCTTCATATACATTGGTGTTATTAATGGCCCATTCTACATCTGAAGCTGTCCATGTGGTATCGAATGCTGTAAAAAAGGTGTGAAGAAATTCAGGTGTAACGGGTGTGTTGTTCACCATCATAAATTCTACACGGTTGCAAGTGGACAGATAAAGTAGTTCATCCAAACCAGCTTGTAATTTCAAATATTCCAAACGGCTTTTCAACTCATCATCTCCAATATGCAATTTTCCGATGTTGTTTAAATCGGTTGTTTTGTGAGTAAAGGCTATAACTTTTATACGTTCCATAATTAGATTTGTTTTTTTACGTCACAAAAGTCTTTCTTAAACGAGGGGCAATTGTCATTAGATTGTCAGCAGGGGTAAAACTGATATCTGTCATATTATACGAAAACAGGGGCTTTTGAGAAACCACTATTCAAATATTCATTGTTTACAGGGCGTTGAGAGTGCAGATGCTCTAAAAAACAATAATCAGAACCCAATTAAAAGTAAGAGTTGATATTTATCAGAATAATTTCTCGTTTTCCTTTTTGCCTATTTGTTCGAACCAGTCATCTGTTTTTAGATGTCTGCCTGTAGCTGCGGCCACTGCCAGTTCGTCACAGCGATTGTTTTCTTTGTTGGAAGCATGGCCTTTTACCCATACAAACTTAACAATGTGTTTACGATAGATGGACAAAAAACGTATCCATAAATCTTTATTTTTTTTGTCCTTGTATTGTTTCTTCTCCCAGCCAAACACCCATTTTTTCTCAACCGAATCTACCACATATTTACTATCCGAATAAATAGTAACAGACGAACCTTCCTTTTTTAGAGTCTCCAGTGCCACTATAACACTTAGTAGTTCCATACGGTTGTTGGTAGTTTCTCTGAAACCATCCGACATCTCTTTTCGAAACTCACCATAAATCATTACCACCCCATATCCTCCCGGCCCTGGATTGCCCCTGCACGCTCCGTCTGTATATATTTTAATCATAAATGGTAATTCATTATTAATAATTCACAAATCATCATTTCTTAAATACCTGCATGGGTTCTGAATAATTTTACGGCTATGGCCAATAAAATAACACCAAACACTTTTCGTAAAATATTAATTCCTCCCGGCCCGAAAAGTTTTTCTAAACGATAGGTATTTCCAAGAACTAAGTAAACAAACACCAGATTAATCAGAATAGCCATAATGATACTCTCCACCCTGTATTCGGCACGGATGGAAAGCAGAGTGGTTAACGTTCCTGTTCCAGCTATGAGGGGAAAAGCAATGGGCACTACTGATGCTGTAGCTGCTGAATCGTCTTTATAAAACTTTACACCTAATATCATTTCGAGGGCAAGCACAAAGATGATAAACGAGCCCGCAATGGCAAATGAACTCACATCAATACCAATTACATTTAATATTTGTTCGCCCAGAAACATAAAGGCAATCATTATTAATCCCGAAACCAAAGTGGCTTTTCCGGCCTGAATTTTTCCGTGTTTGCTTTGCAAATCGAGTAATACGGGCAGCGAGCCAATAACATCTATCACCGCAAACAAAATCATGGTGACAGTTAACAGTTCTTTTAAATTAAATTCCATTACTATTGTTTTGAATAAACCTTTCGATGGCAGCCGGAAAATAACGATGCTCCAGCTGATGAATATTTTGCGCTAATGTTTGGGGCGTATCGGTTTCGGAAATTGAGCAACGATGTTGTTCAATAATTTTACCCTCATCATATTTTTCGTTTACCAAATGTATGGTAATACCGCTTTCTTTTTCGCGAGCAGCTATTACGGCCTCATGCACATTCATTCCATACATTCCTTTACCTCCGTAGGCAGGCAACAGAGCCGGATGAATATTAATTATCTTGTCGGGGAAAGCAGTAATGAGGTTTTGAGGAATAAGCCATAAAAAACCGGCCAGAATAACAAAGTCTATATTATAGGAGTGCAGTTGTTCCGTTACTCGATTAGATTCGTAAAAATCGGCCCGGGAGATGAGCAAGCTGGGTATATTTTCGTTTTTAGCCCTGTTCAGCACATTTGCAGTGGGTTTATTACACACCACCAACACCACTTTTATAGTCGAACTGCCTTTAAAGTACTCTATTATTTTCTGAGCATTACTCCCATCGCCTGATGCAAAAATGGCAATATTATATACTTTCATGGGGCAAAATTAACTTTTATAAGTTAAATGCCTATCATTATTAAATATTTTAAAGGGGCAACTCATGGCTAAAAAACTGATAAATAGCAGCACAAGATGCTTGAAATTTTATGCCAACGTTAATTTTATCATTATTTTTTTTGTTATTCTACACATAACTCTATCTTTGCACCCGAATTAACCTTTTAAACATTTAAAAAATGTCAGACATTGCAACAAAAGTAAAAGCTATTATCGTTGATAAATTAGGAGTTGACGAAAAAGAAGTAACACCTACTGCTAGCTTTACGAATGATTTAGGTGCAGACTCATTGGACACTGTAGAGTTGATCATGGAGTTTGAAAAAGAATTTAATATTGCTATTCCAGACGACCAAGCTGAAAAAATTGGTACCGTTGGTGACGCGATTACTTACATTGAAGCTAACGCAAAATAATTCCTTAAGATTTATTTAATGAAGTTAAGACGAGTAGTAGTTACAGGTCTTGGTGCTATAACACCTATTGGTAATAATGTTACAGATTACTGGAACAACCTTATTAATGGTGTAAGCGGAGCTGCGCCTATTACTCGTTTTGATGCTTCAAAGTTCAAAACTCAATTTGCCTGCGAGGTAAAAGGGTTTAATCCGGAAGATTATCTCGACCGCAAAGAAGCTCGTAAACTCGATCCGTTTTCTCAATACGGTTTGTGCTCGGCCATTCAGGCGGTAGCCGATGCCGGATTAGATGGCGAAAATGCTTACGACCCCGACAGAGCTGGTGTTATCTGGGGCTCCGGAATTGGTGGATTACAAACTTTCCAGGACGAGTGTTTTAATTTCGAAAGAGGTGATGGTACGCCACGCTTTAATCCTTTCTTTATTCCTAAAATGATTGCAGATATTTGTTCTGGTCACATTTCCATACGTTTTGGTATGCGTGGCCCTAACTTTACTACCGTATCTGCATGTGCTTCTTCTACCAATTCTTTAATCGATGCTGCTACCTATATTAAATTAGGTAAAGCCGATATAATTATTGCCGGTGGTTCTGAGGCTGCAGTTTGTCAGGCAGGAGTGGGAGGATTTAATGCTATGCATGCTTTATCTACCCGCAACGATTCTCCTTCTACAGCTTCCCGTCCTTTCGATTTGGACAGAGATGGTTTTGTGTTGGGCGAAGGTGCAGGTGCACTTATTCTCGAAGATTTAGATCACGCCATTAAAAGAGGTGCTAAAATTTATGCCGAAGTAGTAGGCGGAGGTATGACTGCCGATGCTAATCACATTACAGCTCCACATCCCGAAGGATTAGGTGCACGTAATGTAATGCGTATTGCTTTGCAGGATGCCGAAATGACACCCGACCAAATAGATTATGTAAATGTTCATGGTACGTCCACTCCACTGGGTGATGTGGCCGAAACAAAAGCTATTCTGGCTGTGTTTGGCGAAAGCGCTTATAAATTAAATATCAGTTCAACCAAATCAATGACTGGGCATTTACTCGGTGCGGCAGGTGCTATAGAAGCTATGGCGGCTATACTTGCTGTTAAAAATGATATCGTTCCCCCAACCATCAATCATTTTACTGACGACCCTGCTTTGGATAATAAATTGAACTTTACATTCGGAACAGCTCAAAAACGAATTGTACGTGCTGCATTAAGCAATACATTTGGTTTTGGAGGACACAATGCTTCTGTGATTGTAAAAAAATACATCGCTTAACTTTTTCTTTTGCCGATTTTCATTCAACCTTTACGCGTTTATTTTTCTCCCGACAAAAAACTTTACGAATCGCTTCGAAACATACTAGGATTTTATCCCAGCAATATTTCTTTATACAAATCGGCCTTTCGCCACAGCTCTGCTGCCACACTTATTAAAGACGGCATAAAAGACAGTAACGAACGTCTCGAGTTTTTGGGCGACTCGGTAATAGGCACTGTGGTGGCCGATTATTTATTCAAAAAATTTCCGTTTAAGGACGAAGGCTTTCTTACCAAAATGCGTTCGAAAATGGTGAGCCGCAATCAGCACAATCAGATAGCCCTGAAACTGGGGCTTAACAAACTGCTCGAAGCCAATAACGACCGCTCTTCGTTTTCGAGTTCTATAAATGGAGATGCCTACGAAGCCCTGATAGGGGCCATTTACCTCGACAAGGGATATACTTTTGCTCAAACATTTATGCTTACCCGCATCATCAATGTTCATATAGACATGGACGAAGTGGAAACAAAAGAAATAGATTTTAAAAGCAAGTTTATTGAATGGGCTCAAAAAGAAAAAAAACAATACCGCTTCGAAACCATTACGGATGGTAACGGAGCAAGCGACAAACTGTTTCTGTTGCATTTAATAGTGAACAACGAAGTGGTGGGTGCTGCTCAGCATTTATCCAAACGAAGAGCCGAACAACTGGCCTCCGAAGCCGCCTGCACTCAGCTGGGCATTGGGCAATAAAAAAACTCCTTACAAACTACCTATATTATATAGTGTGGAAATTTTTGGGAGGTGTGCCTGCCAATTTTAGATGGCATCTCAAACTTTTGCGATAAGCCGATTTTTAGGTAACCATATACCGGAAACTTTTGCGATAGGCAGATTGCAAGCCAAGAACTAACAAGAATTAACATTAGCACTTATCCCTAAGATTATTTTTTAACTTTATAAATGATTAAAAACAAATAGAATGGCAACAAACATATTAAAGATTACTAAAGAATACGATACACAGGCGAAATGCCTATCGTATTTGAAAAGTTTGAGATGGGGCAAAACTGTAAAATGCCCGAATTGCGAAAGTGATAAGATAAGGGAGCGCAAAAGCCAACCATATCAATACTTTTGCAAAAACTGTAAATTACAGTTTTCGGTACTTACGGGAACTATTTTTGAAGGAACAAGGCTTTCTTTGCCTAAATGGTTTGCTACAATTGGGCTGATGCTAAATGCCAAAAGCGGTATGGCTGCAAAGGAGGTTGAAAGAAACTTAGGAGTAAGTTATAAAACAGCATATTATACCTGTATGCGTGTTCGTATAGGTATGTTAATGGAGCATAGTTCTAAACTTGTAGGAATAATCGAAATGGATGAGAGTTATTTCGGAGGTAAAGCAAGGAAACATAAAAAGATAGCAGATAACGAGCAAAGCATTGGTGCTGATGAAATTTCTTTGAAAAGAGGGCGAGGAACAAATAAAATTTCGGTTGCTGGAGTAGTGCAAAGAAAGGGCAATGTTCATACACAGGTAATGGAGAAATTAACTAAACGTAACCTACTTGCAATGCTCAAACATTATGCAAGTAGTGATAATTCAATACTTGTTACTGATGGTTTTAAGTCGTATAAAGCAATGGACGATTATATTGACCACCTTGTAATTAATCATTCCAAATCAATGAGCAAAGGCATTACTCACGTTAATACCATTGAAGGCTTTTGGGGTGCAGTTAAGAATGGTATCAAAGGAAGTTACCGAGCAATATCAAAGAAATATTTACCTTTTTACCTTGTAGAATTTGAGTGGAAATATGACCACAAAACATATAAGGGCAATGAGTTTGAGAAACTATTAAAAAACGCTTTACAGCACGAAAAAGACCTTGCGTATTGGAAAGCTAAATCAACAGAACAGGTCAAAAAAATAGCTTATGGAAAATAATAGTAAAGAAAATGAAATTGGCACATTTAACATACGTCTTGGTTTCGATGAAACTACAATGGAAATGCCACAAGAAATTAGGGATTTCTTTTGTAAATTAAAACAAGAACACTCTAAAAAAATACCGAGTGATATGCTAATAGAGCAATTTAATATAAGAGTAAATATGCACTTTACGCACGCTACAATAGAAACAACTACTTCAAGTTACGATAAGTCTAAACATTATCTGTCTTATCTAAAATAGTTGTTTTTATGCCATTTTCGGAGCAGCTGATTTTGTATAAAATTACTGAAGTGTCTTTTGTTGCCTTATTGAGTGTGGCTAAATACACATTGTAAAATTCGGCAAACGTAGGAAGTAATGAAGCAATGTTTGGATTTTTAGTTAAATAATCTAAACCAACAGGTTCGCCTTTATAAGTTACTTCTACTTTGATTCGTTCAAATGGTTGTTTGTACATAATTTTAAAATTAGATAACAAAGGTAGGTAAAAGAAATAAGAAAGTAGAGAGAATGCAATTAAATAAGTATATAGAAAAAATAATCATAGGGATAAGTACTTTATTTTTTAATAAAAAAAACTCCCGCCTGCTATGCAGTGCGGGAGTATAATTTCGAAGTACCAGTTCTTGTTATTAAGCAGTAGGCTCTGTTGCAGGTGGCTCCGGAACTGTGGTTACAGCCGTACCTCCGGTACCTGCTACCATGCGCGGTATCCACAATACCAGCGCTGTCCATTCGCTCACTCCTTTGGTTCCTCTTGCTCTTACCTGAAAACAATACGTTTTGCCCGGTGTTAAATTCGGAAACGACATTACTTTCTTTTTTGTTATAGAGGTTATGCCTGTTGGAGGCAGTTCTCCTTCTTTCCAAAAACGACCTTCGTAATTACTTGCGAAACGTTTTTTATCATACGCCAGCATCACTTCGCCCACAGCTCTTCCATCCTTTGCTGACACATTGGTTGGAGTTTCGGGTATTTGTGTGGCGCCTTCAAATGTTTGAATTTCGTATCCTGTCGTTTCCCAGTTGGTAACATTGCCCGGATACTTGTCGCGTGCATAAATGCCTAATTCTTTAAGAGCTGCTCTCACTTCTGCTTTAGCATCCTCGTGAAGCCCCTTATAATTAATTACTCTTCCTTTTTGCCCTAATACTACCAGAAAAGCATTAAAGGAATCTAGCAGTGCAGTTAATTTTGCTCCGGAATCTGTATACAGGGCATTACCTGTCATGCAGTCTATCACAAAATTTACAAACACTATCATTG
>Ga0194047_10002325_pt1 | contig 10951 bp, 9 predicted proteins | sample JunL225m_MetaG_2_FD_160070 | JGI IMG/M metagenome (GOLD analysis project Ga0194047, IMG submission 160070) | Anoxic zone freshwater microbial communities from boreal shield lake in IISD Experimental Lakes Area, Ontario, Canada - Jun2016-L221-5m | ecosystem: Environmental > Aquatic > Freshwater >...
AAGGACTATTCCGTCCTTCCTGGCATGACCCCACATTCCCCCATCCCTCCGCCACCCGGACCGCGAGTCTCCAGACTCGCCCGCTCAGCGTGGCGCTTGGATGTCCACGCCCCGCAGCGGTCCGGGCTACCCGCCGCCACCCCGCCGTGCGGTCACCCGCACGCCTACGTCGGCGCTCGTAGCCGCATTCGTGAGAATGCGCTCTGGCGCTCACCCGCAGAAGCGCGCCCCGCTCATTCCCGGGCAACGCCGATGCCCAAATTCTCCAGCGCCCAGTGCGGCCATCTTGCGTTTCCAGCCGTGCTCTTGCCAATCTGTCAATTTTTGCACACTGACCCCATTTCCCGAAATCAACTCCAGAAGCGAATGAAACCAGACCCTTCAAAAAATAACGACGAACATCTCATTGATTATCCCGCGATGCCCATTAGACCCTCATTCATGCGCCTTGTCGAAAAAGTGTCTAGAGACCCAATGTGCGATCATATGAGAAAAATAATTGAAGCCTCAGACAACAGCCCGCTTGAGTTTACTGATGACGGGCTAGTTTCGAAGACACATGAAGAGGCCCAACGATGTTTCGACGTCCTTGCACGGGTGAAAATCGATAAAGATACGAGTACTAATTGTCCATATATGATATATGGAAACTCTGAATGCGCGTTGGACAAGTTTTACCACGAACTTGCCTTCCGTAGGTCCTCCGCCCTAGGACGGGAATTGATCACCTCCGCCGATTTTTTAATTAAATTTCCAGATCGTAGTCTCTGGACTGAAAATATGAAATACTATTTCATATTGGTATCTGTGAACGTATCTACCCTCTCACCAAGGGAGACTTATCGAGGTAATCCTGACATGGAGAAATCAAGCAAGAGGGGAATTCTCCTCTTGACGCCAACTCTGGATTGGGTGGCAATCGTTACCTCCAGAAATGAATCAGCTGGCTTATTGGTCTTTAAGCAAATAAACACATCGACAATTGAGCAACAACTCCAAATCAAGTGGCTAGCTAAGAGAGATGTCGTAAATTTGTGGCAGGTACGAGAGAAGTGGGAGATTCATGCAACTGCCTCGTGGCACGCACCAAACCATTACCTGGAACGAAGTGTCAAGGAGTGCTTTAGTCCTTTCTATCTGAAGGATGAGTAATGGAAATCCTGGTGCTAGTAAATAGCGTCAGACAGCGCTGGTTAACATATGGCAGCCAGCATAGGAAAAACGTTTTTTTTCGATCAAAAGTCCCAGTTCAATTGTGCTCATATAATACGTCGTGTTTTAAGAAGTTGTCTCCTTGGATAATTAGTTATAGGTGAACTCCACTAAAAGTTCGGTGGTTCATTACTGTTGAGTGACTGAATTGGAAGCAAATGAAGAACCGGGCGCATTCCTATCGCCTTTTCAAAGTATGTGGTGGCGAACCTATAGCGATCAGAAGACCTACAGCCCGATGGGTTGTAATTAAATCCGCCCCCACGATAAACCCGGTAGGCGCTTTCGGCAGTATCGACAACCTTGCCCATTTTTTTATGGGTATTATTAAGGAAGAGATCATCGCACCATTCCTTCACATTTCCATGCATGTCATATAGACCCCAATGGTTTGGTTTTTTCAGGCCGACCGCATGAGTCGTGTCGTCGCTGTTTCCATAATACCAGGCAACTTCGTCCATGCTTTCGCATGTATTAGACTGCGCGGAAGTCAGGCTTCCTCCGTTATTGAGTGCCGTCTCGGTGCCGGCGCGACAGGCGTATTCCCATTCCGCCTCAGTTGGCAGATTATACTCCAGTTCCGCTGGAAGGATTCCGCTTGCATGCTGCCGTCTGGTCAGTTCATTGCACCAAGACTTTGCTTCAGTCCACTCGATGCGCTCAACCGGAAAATCATCGCCTTTAAAATCGGCATGTTTCGTGTGGCATAAATCGTCAAAATAGACCATCCATGGCACACCTTCTAGGGATTCCGGCGGGCGCCCGCTGGTATCGAGTCCACCTGCGGCGCGCCACTGTTTCTGCGTGAGCTCGGTCTTCGCCATCCAGAACGGAAGAGGATTTTTTCCCGTTAAACCGTTAAAATGGATTGGTGCTGGTTGATCGGGCGATGTTCCAACATCGCCTGTTTGGATAATAATTCAAACCAACCAACACCATGAACGATCAGACAGGGACAGCGACACCGGCGCAAGCCGGGATTGAGGATTTTAACGGGATATTCCAGGAGCGGCTTCGCTGCATCGTGCGCGAGGGCCTGCTTTTGATGTTCGAGCAGGAGGTGACCTCTCTGTGCGGCGAAACCTATCGCCCGACAGAGAGCGTTCACCGGCGGGCCGGAAGCGAAATGGTCACCATCCAGACCACCTCGGGCAAGGAACGCATCTCGAAACGCAGGGTTCGCGAAATGCTTCCAAGCGGTTTGGAACGGGAGGTGAAGTTGAAGTCTTACAGCGAGGTCAAACGCCGCAAGGGCATGTTCGACGAGGTGCTTGAAGCGATCTGCCACGGGGCTTCAGGCAACGGCGTAGGCAAGATGCTGGGCGTGAGCGCCAGCACGGTCTGCGAGGGCTGGAAGGCCCGCAGCAAGGAGCTTCTTGATGAATTCCGGGGGCGCGATCTTTCGGAGATCGATGTAGTGGCGATGATGGTGGATGGGGTTTTCCCGGGCAAGGAAAGCTGCGTGGTTGTAGCGCTGGCCATCGACATTCACGGCCACAAACATCTGTTGGATTTCGAGGAGGGCAGCAGTGAGAGCGCGGAGGTGGTGAAGGGGTTGTTCACGCGATTGCATGCCCGGGGATTGCAGGCGGGGACGGCGCGCAGATTGCTGTTAGTGCGTGACGGCAGCGAGGCGATCGCCAAGGCGGTGCGGCATTTCTGGCCGGATGCGGTGCAGCAGGAATGCCTGGTGCATGTCGAGCGCGGGTTGTGCGGGAAGTTGTCCTGGAAGCATCACAATGCGGTGGTGAGGCGGATGAACCGACTGCGCGGGGTGCAGGGCGCGGAGGCGGGGGAAGAGGCTTTTGAGGAGTTGCTGAAATTCGTCAGGAGCAAAAACCTGGCGGCGGCGGAGGGTTTGGAGAGCCGCAAGGACGGGATCCTGTCGTTCCATCGGCTCAATGTGCCGGCGACGCTCAATGTGACGTTTCTGAGCACCAACCATATCGAGAACGTAATGCGCAACTCGCGCGGAACAATCGGCAAGGTGTGCCGCTGGAATGCGAAGACCGACCAGTTGTCGCGCTGGATGGGAGTGGCTCTGCTGCGGGCCCAGGAGGGCTTTCGGCGGGTCCGGGGCCACAAGGAGCTGGGTGCCCTGGCCGCCGCGCTTGGACGGGCTGGCTCCGCCGCCTTGTCGCTACGCTCCTCGTCGGCTCCACCAGCCCGTCCAAGCGCGGGAGAGCATTGCGAGCTTGCAAGAAAGACCGGATTCTCCTATCGAATGTCCATCAGCCAGCCCGCTGAGATTCTAACGATTTAACGGAAAGAAAAATTCCCCCTCCAGAACCCCTTGCGTATGACCACGTCATGGGGTGCTTCCAGGTCTTCCCGGCGTCCAATCTCATCGGCGGGGCTTCCCATCACAAATTTGCCCGGGGGGATCCAGCACATCCGAATCGTGACGCCAGCGGAGATTTCAAAATCCCGCTCTTCGCCCGCTCTCGACCCAGATAGGTCCTGATCTAGAAGCGGCCTGTGGGCATCCTTGGGGAAAGTTTCGCCAGCCTTCTGGCCAGCTGAATTCATTGCCTGCCACTTCAGGTTTTGTAACTCCTGCTCCAACCTGTAAATCCGTTCTTGCGATAACTTATAGTGATCTTCGGCGGCTTTCTTGAGTTCGATTACATGCATTTCGACATTTTCCACGCCTCTGGCATAACTGGAATTTCTGTAAAGAAAGACACTCAATCCAATACCCATGATCTCACTCACCACAAAATACCCAATGGCCAATTTCTTGGTGAGTGGCCCATTGAGGAACTTCATGCGGAATGATTTAAGGCGTTGACGAATTAAAAAATAGAAAACTGGCGTTCTCGATAAACGAGCGAGCAGCTTGGCACGATTTGGTTGATTACGCATGATCGAGATAAGAGTGGCTGGAAGAAGCATCACGGTGATTTGCTTGAGATTCGAGCGACCTGTCTGCCTATTGCTTCGATCGCCTCGCGCTCATCGGGATTTGGCCCCCACGAACAGCGAGCGAGCAGGGTTCGAGAGATTCCTTCAAGTGCCGCTGCAGTGGGTTTTGGGTAAGCGGAGTTGTCCCATGGAAACGACTCCGCCGCAACGGCGTTCAAGCATTCGAGCGCCAAGGTGAGCGTGATGAATTCACCACGCTGCGGCAACGGAAATCCCCGGGGCAGCTGGCGATTGGGTTCAGATGCGGCGCTTTCATTTGCCGTGGCGATGTCTTTAGCTAGCTCGGAGAGTAGGATCGCTGGATTCACAGCCAAGGTCCTGCCAGGTTGTTTCCAGCACACATCAAGCAAGCAGCGGTAAAGCATTTCTCTCGAGAAGGGTTTACCCGCCTGCTCGAGGCTCTTAATGATCTCTCCGGCTAACTTGACAGACGACCAGCCTAGCGGTTGAGCATATTTCTGAATAAACTTGGAGGCGTCAAACTGCACGCAAAAAGTGTCACAGCCTACCAGATCCAACACTTCCTCCAGATAGCAAAGGTTATCATTGTCCGTGTTCGCTCGGATCAACCGTAGTTCGGCGAGTAGATCCTCTCGTTGCTTTGGGTCGGTTATTTTAGCGGCGCTTTGTTCAATATTATGGGTCATCTTCATGGATGTTTCTATTAGGTGGCCGATAAAGGGTATTCGTGCTCAAAAGGCATTGTTTGCCGGGGGAATGTCTTTGCGATGATTCATATACACCTGCAGTAATAATGATTCGAGAAAGGCTGGAGAAACGCTGTCTGACCCACAGACGAAGAAGTCGATTGTTATCTCCGAAATTGGAATCGTTACCCGATAGTTGGTCTCATTGTTGCTGACTGGCATTTTGTTGCCAGAAAACACAGGGCCATAAGAAAAGTTGTTATCAAAGAAACAATATGGAGTCCAACGATTAACCCTACGCGCGAAGCCACGTTTTTCTTGATTGATAGCGGGTGCTCCGCCACCATCCGGTCGCTTATAAGTACCTGTCATTCCGATGTAGAGAAGTTCCTTGCAATCTATGAGTCCATTCCAAATCACATAGACTCCTGATCCGTCCGGCCAAATGATCTTTTCAGTGGTTGTAAAAAACCGGCCTTTTGATAGAAATAAATCTCTGAGGCCGTCATACCATGTGATAAATTCTAACATGTCCTCGGTCTGAAAGTCGTTATTTACGGTCGCGACTATTTCGCACAGTCGTAGGTTCTGTTTTGTCTGTTCTTTCATGATTGATTGGCTTTATTTTGTATAGGTGTTCACGTTTTTCGTAAGCGTCCCAAATGAGACATTATGAATTACTATGATCGGATCAACATGAAAATTGCGCTGGTTTACTGGTCCCGCCCATAGGCGCGCATCAGCCCTTCCAACATCTGCCAGTTTGGGTTCATCAATCTTTCTGGAACTGGCACATTGGTGCCATGGAAGGCTCTGAATTCTAAATTGGTGACGGTGTCTGGGATTGTCACCCCAGTCAGGCCGGCGCATCCTTCAAAGGCACTTTGACCAATGCTTGTGACGCGGTCGGGAATCGTCATGCATGTCAAACCACAACAGTTTTTGAATGATGAACCTTCGATTTTAGTGACATCTTTTGGAATTTCTAATTCGGTCAGCCCGCAGCAGTCCTCAAACGCACCGTTTCCAATGCTGATAACGCTATCAGGCAGCGAGATTCGGTTCAATGCACGGCATCCTGAAAATGCTTTCACTTCGATTCTTGTTACTCCATTTGGAATTGAATAGGAAACCTCCGTTTTGCTCATGGGGTATAGGATAAGGGTCATCTTGGTCTTGTCGAATAGAACCCCATCCAGGTCACAATAATTGGAATTACTCGAATCCACTGAGATATGGGTCAGGCAACGGCACTGTGAGAATGCCTCGCCACCAATGCTGGTAACACTTTGGGGGATTTCCAGGTGAGTCAGAGAACGACAGTCACTGAATGCATATTCTCCGATGCTGACTACTCCGCTGGGTATTGTGACACTAGCCAGCATATGACATTCATCGAACGCCCATTCTTCAATGCAGGTCACGCCCTCCGGGAGAGTAACATGGCTCAAGGCGCTGCATCCTCTGAACGCGGCTTCGCCAATGCGGATCACTCTGCTGGGAATTGTGACGGTAGCCAAGCTAGTGCATTTATAGAATGCCCATTTTTCAATGCAGGTAACGCCTTCCGGGATAATGATTTGAGTCAGTCCTGCGCATTCTCCGAATGCGGCTTCCCCGATGTGGTTTACTGCGCTGGGTATTGTCACGCTAGTCAGACCTCCACAACCACGGAACGCACCGCTCCCGATGCTGGTTACATTACAGCCATCAATTTTGGCAGGGATATTCGCAGTATCACCATGACCAGAATAGCGTGTTATTGAGATCTCGCCGTTTTTATTGACGTAGGATAAGTCTTTCACCTTTGAACTGAGGTTCAACTGTTCATTTTGTAGTGCCGCTAATCCGGTTTCCCTCTGACTAGGCAAATGAAAATCTCCGGACCTGTTGGCAAGGCCTATTTGGCAGATGGTAGGGGCGGTGGGTATCGAACCCACGACCCGGCCCTTATAAAGAACCCGCTCTGACCGCTGAGCTACGCCCCCATTGGAATGACCAAGGGGCGAGGTATTCGGAGAATGCTTGGATTGCTCACGGCCGTGAAATTGAATGGCCTGACGTCCTGTGTCAAGTCGTTTGTCTCTAATTTTTAGCTCCTGCTCCGTCAAGTTACGAAATTGGGTTTTATGCAGTTCAATTCATTCGAAGTCCGTCGTGTCCACACGGGAGGAAGGGCATTCCGGCGGGCGCCAATCACTTCAAGAAAGGCAGCAGGAGATGAGATCATCGCAAGCAAGTCCATGCGTCCGTGTGTGATGCCGCCAAATCCGCAAAGCCGACGTAACGAGTTTACCTGTGCCATGAATATGGAATTATTGATGTTGCTAAAAGGCATCAGGTTGATCGCGGTGTGGTAGTAGGCCCAACTTGCTCGGAAGAGCGTATACGAGTCGCCCTGATGGTATAGTTCTTTAATATTAGCCATCTGCGCCGCGCAACTGGAGAGCAACGCATCACGGGATTTGCCAATAGGAGCGCTATGAACTAACCCGCTCGGCAACCAAAGACTCAGTGGAAAATTAGTCGCAGCCTATTCATAGCGACCAGATGGTCGATCTCAGGCGGCATCATTGGTACCTGCTTGCTACTGAGAAACAGCGAGGTCAAAGCGGTCAACTGCCCGATCTCAGGCGGCAAGCATGTCAACAGATTTTTTTCGAGATCAAGCGAGGTCAAAGTGGTCAACTGGCCGATTTCTGGCGGTATCACGGTCAACTTATTGTTGCTGACATATAGCCAGGTCAATGCGGTAAGTTGCCCGATCTCTGACGGTATCGCGGCCAACTTATTGTCGCCGAGATACAGCGAGGTCAAAGCGGTAAGTTGCCCAATCTCTGGTGGCAACTTGGTTAACTTATTGGATTCGAGTCTCAGCGAGGTCAAAGCGGTAAGTTGCCCAATCTCTGGCGGCAACTTGGTTAACTTATTGCTGCTGAGATCCAGCGAGGTCAAAGCGGTAAGTTGCCCGATCTCCGGGGGTATCACCTTCAACCAATTGGATCCGAGATTCAGCGACGTAAGTGAAGTCAATTGGACAATCTCTGGCGGGACCGCGGGCATCTCATTGCTGCTGAGATCCAGCGTGGTAAGGGTAGTTATCTGAAAAATTTCTGGCGGTATCAAATTTGATCCATTGTATCTGAGTTCCAGCGAGGTTAATGCGGTCAATTGCCCAATCTCTTGTGGTAACGTGGCCAACTGATTTTCAGATAGTTCCAGCGAAGTAAGGGAAGTCAACTGGACAATCTCTTGCGGTAACGTGGTCAACTTATTACCTCTGAGATTCAGCGAGGTTAGGGAAGTCAACTGAACAATCTCTGGCGGCAAGGTCGTCAACTTATTAAAACTGAGATTCAGCGACTTAAGGGAAGTCAATTGGCAAATTTCTGACGGCATCACAGTCATCTCATTGCTGCTGATATTCAGTGAGGTAAGGGAAGTTAGTTGGGCAATCTCTGGCGGTAACGTGGTCAACTTATTGTTTTCGAGAATCAGAGAGGTAAGGGAAGTCAACTGGGCAATCTCTGGTGGTAACGTGGTCAACTTGCTGCGACTAAGATTCAGCGAGGTCAATGCGGGCAGAAGGCAGATTTCTCTCGGCACCTCGATCAATCTAAGGCTACCAAAATATAGCAACGTCAGGGAAGTCAATGCGAGAATCTCAGACGGTAACGTGGTTAACTGATTCCTACTAAGATTTAGCGACGTCAGGGAAGTCAACTGGACAATCTCTGACGGTAACGTTGTGAGCATATTGGATTCGAGATCCAGCGAGGTTAGGGAAGTCAACTGAACAATCTCTGGTGGCAAGGTCGTCAACTTATTGCGACTGAGATTCAGCGATGTAAGGGAAGTCAATTGGAAAATCTCTGGTGGCAACGTGGTTAACTGACTATTACTAAGATTCAGCGACGTAAGGGAAGTCAATCGGCAGATCTCATGCGGCATCTCAGTCCATCCATACATACAGAGGATGAAGATTTTAAGCTGCTCAATGCCTGGTTCCGCCAGAAGTGCGCGCAGGTCCTCATGTCGCACGTCGTATTTGCTCAAATCCAACTCCTGCCATCCATCGTCTTTCGCCTTGGTAATCCGGTCCGCAATCTCTTGTTTTGTATATTTATTCATAGTAGTTAGTATTCTGATATCTGGATGTCATTGTCGCGGCACCAGTCGCGGAACCAGTCGGGGATGGGGATGGTCCCGCCGACTTCGAAGGCAATTGCGACCTCTCCGTGGCTGGACTTGAGGGAGGTGAGGATGACGGTGAGTTGGCGAAACCAGACGTCAAGCAGGTCCTGGTCTGTTGGCGGGAGCAGGGCACCGCTGAGCGTGGGGAGCGGAGGGGCGGCGAAGACCGTGCTGCCGGTGCCACTTGGCTTGTGGAGGAGGACGCCGCCCATGCCGTCGTGAGGGAGGGTGCCGTCGTCCGCCAATTCATAGCCCTGCTTGCTGAGGATGGAGGGCAAATTGCCGCGTTGGCGTGTCATGCGTCCCAGTATCCGGCTGAACCAATCGACAGGCTCCTGGCCGGGTAGCCTGGCGAGTTGGGTCATGGCAATGTCGATGTTGAAGTCGGGATCGTCCTCCCGAAAAATCAGGTGGTGAGAACGCGCGTTGACGAGCCAGGCGAAGGTGGATGACTCGACGCCGAAGGCTGTGGCACCGCCGAGGTTGCTGATTTCCTTTTCGGGCAATTCGCCGATGGAGCAGGTCGTGAAGAAAATGCGGGGCTCCCCGAACACTGGGCCGTACCCCGAGGCGCGGACTTCGAAGATCTTGTAGCGATGGCTCATGGGTAGTTCGAGTATTTACAATACATGGAAATCGCCGAGACGCGTCAAGCCCGGTCTTTTCCAAGTCAGTTGCGTTCCAATTTTGTAAGGTTTTGTGACGATCATTGCCGAGTGTTGGGGGCTCTTGACGCCTTATTGTATGGAAGTTCACTAAAAAATATGGTCCAGAGGGGGAATTTCTGAAAATAAACACAAATAGTTTTGTTGACAGGGGTTCGAACGGATCCTGAGAGCGCTTGAGTATGTGCTCACCGGCAATCCGGGTGCCGCCTCCACGGCGATCCTGCCAGCCGTGACCAAGGTCGCTGGCAACTTCGTTTTCAAGTTCAACCGGCGTGCAGCAGCGGCGCAGGACACCACCCAGATTTTCCAATACAGCAGCGACCTGAGCCATTGGACGGATGTGGTGATCACATCGCCGACCGACGCCAGAGCTTTGTTAGGTATCGCTGACGCCAATGGCGTCCAGGCCGTGACAGTAACAGTCCCGGCGGGAACGAATGCCACCCTGTTCGGCAGGCTGAAAGTGACCACTCCCGCCGTGGTCGTTACCGGATACGCAGCGTGGATCGGCAGCTACAGCGGTCTGACGGATACCACGGCCTCCGGCGACCCCGACCATGACGGCGTCCCCAACCTGTTGGAGTATGTGCTCAATGGCAACCCGGGCATGGCGTCATCCGCGATCCTGCCGGTCGTGACCAAGGTCGCTGGCAACTTCATCTTTGCATTCAGCCGGCGACAAGCCTCGGCGCAGGACACCACCCAGATCTTCCAATACAGCAGCGACCTGAGCCATTGGACCGACGTGAGCGTCACGGGCACCAAAGGCCCAGAGGTGACGTTGGGCGCCGCCGACGGTGCTGGCGTGCAGTCCGTGACGGTGACCATCCCCCAAGGCACCAGTCCGACGATGTTTGGGCGGCTTAAAGTGTTGCAGCCGTGAGCTTCTCGGCTAACTTGGCCATTTGGCTACGGAGCGCGGGCTTCAGCCCGCCCAGACTCGCCGGGCTGAAGCCCGCGCTCCATGGAGCAGCCAAAGTTACTCTACGTTTCCCGCCCGGCGCGGCCATCCCCGAGTCGCTCTCATACCACTACCAGCACATGATGAGACACTATGAACACCGAGGCCAGGGGCCTCGCCCGCCTGGCTGCCTCAAAATACCTGTGAAACGCGCTGGCAGGCGCGTGGAAACGTGTCTAGGGTGGCGTGCGGATGGATTTGGATAAGCCAAAAGATTTCTGGAAAACCGAGCCTGTATTGGGCGGGGTGGCATTGTTATTGCTGCTGACGGGGTGTTTTTTCGTGGTGCGGCCGTTTCTTTCGGCGCTGACGTGGGCGGTGATTTTCACTTATTCGTTGCACCC
>Ga0194047_10002326_pt1 | contig 10950 bp, 9 predicted proteins | sample JunL225m_MetaG_2_FD_160070 | JGI IMG/M metagenome (GOLD analysis project Ga0194047, IMG submission 160070) | Anoxic zone freshwater microbial communities from boreal shield lake in IISD Experimental Lakes Area, Ontario, Canada - Jun2016-L221-5m | ecosystem: Environmental > Aquatic > Freshwater >...
TATTTGCGGCGAGCCTTTCAGAACGGGGTATGGCGTGCATAATATTCATCAAAATCAGGGTGACCCTCCCGAAAGTCAGTGGCACTCTGAAAACGGAATATGGCAGGATGGTGCAGTTGTTGTACAGCGCGGTGACAAAACCTCGGCGGCATTTTTATGCAAATTTAATACCCAGAGTTTTTTTGCCGATACCTTATGTCTCTTATCCCCTGACGAGGAGCACCCTGAACATGAACATCTTCATTAGTTTGTTTTCCATAAAAAAATTCTTTTCAATGAATTTGTTGGTGCAGATACATCTCTTCTGTAACTTGCAAGTATAATATCTGAAAGTCATACAACTATTTGTGAGTCAATTCTGTTTGACTCACAGACGTATTCCATTTTTTCTGTGGGCTATCTTTGTCTACGGATAACCGTTAATAAAAAAAAGGGAGAAGAGTTATGGCAGCATTTGATTTTGGGAATAAAGTTGATCCGCATCTGTTTGATAAACAGCTTAATTCAACTTACACAGTCAACATTCAGGACTATATCAAGCAGGGCTGGGAGATGTTTAAAGAGCATATAGGAGAGTTCGTAGGGTTTACTCTTCTTATTTTCGCAGTATCGGCCGTTAGCTCAAAATTTGCATTTTTCGGCTCATTTATTTTTTCTGCAGTTGCTGCTCCGCTTTATGCAGGATTCGGTATTGTTGCTTTCAAGCTCATTAGCGGAAAGCCTTTCCAGTTTGCGGATTTTTTCAATGGGTTTAACTATTTACTTCCTCTTTTTCTCGCGGGTCTTGCAGGTGGTCTTTTGGTAGGTTTTGGTATGGTATTGCTTTTGATCCCTGGCATTTATCTCGCAATCGGGTATATGTTTTCCACGTTTCTAATCATTGATTATCGCATGGAGTTCTGGCAGGCCATGGAGACGAGCCGTCAAATCATTACCAAAAACTGGTTTGCTTTTTTTGGATTAGGGTTTGCTCTTTTTGCCCTTAATTTTCTTGGAGCGCTTGCTCTTGGTGTAGGTCTTCTTGTCAGTATTCCTGTTTCAGCCTGTGCGGTAGCGATTGCATACAAAGAGATTATAGGTTTGTATTCGACAGAGTGGTAGTTGGGGTACACTTTTTTTTAGATAATAAGGAGATAGGTATTGTTGATGCAAAGGAAACTCCTTTTTTGGAGTGTTTGGTTATCAGTTATTGGATGCTGTATCTCTCCTGCAGGGCAAGCCGAAGAAAGTCAGGTTGTGGTCTCGGCCACAGGCAGGGTTTCAGTAAAGCCCGATATGGCGAAGTTCGATGTGGTTGTTAAATCGGATGCCAAAACCGCTGATAAAGCAGCTACAGATACAGCTGAAAAATATCGGGCTGTTCAGAAATCACTCAGAACAGAAGGGATTTCCCTTGATGATTCTCCTACGGCAAGTTATACCGTTGCTCCGCGTTCGGAGTGGGATCAGTCCCTTGGAAAAAGCATTCTGAAAGGTTACACTGCTCGACATGTCATCTCAGTCAAGGTGCGTATTCTCGAAAAAATCGGACGGGCGATTGATGCAGTTGTAGGAGCAGGAGCAGACGAAGTACAAAGTATAACCTTTTCATCAAGCCAATATGACATGCTTCGACAGGAGGCGCTTGTAGCCGCTGTTGAGAATGCCCGCAGGGATGCCGGGGTAATGGCAAAGGCCGCTGGAGGTCGTATTGGGCAACTTATGGAGGTAAGTGTTAACCAGCCATCTTACAGAGATCATCCTCAAATGGATGTCATGGCTATGCGTGCAGCCCCTTCAGCCATTTCGACTGAAATAGCACCAAAAGAGCAGGATATCATGGTTACCATCAGTTCAAGGTGGCGGTTTGTCGCTCCGTCTTTAAAATGACAAAAAGGTTTTTCTGGAAAATATATGGATGGAACAATCCAGTAAAAAGAAAAGTTCTGGAGCGCTACGAGCAGGCCGGAGATGGAAAAATCATTATCGATGTAGCATCAAAAAGTGTTGAGGATTTGTATGAAGATTTTGACAAAACAGCACCATATCATAAAAAGGATCTGGATGAAGATCTTGTTTATTATCTGACAGAATGTGTTCGTGAAATAGGTCATTCAGAATTTGTCATCAGGTTTGTATTCGAGCGGTTCCCCTCAGAAGAGTTTATGCAGCGAGTACGTACAAGTGTTCATAAATTTTTTATGTACCAGAAAGAGCTTGAACTTGCCGCTATGAAAAAAATGCAGAGAACCTCCAGTGTTCTGCTTATTATCGGAATTGTAATTTTAGTGATTTCTCTTTGGTTCAATCTTTTTCTTTTTGAATCCCGCGGAGTATCCTTCATCAATAGTGTTATAGCAGAAGGCCTCACTATTGTTGCCTGGGTATCAATGTGGGAGGCTCTTGCAACATTTCTGCTTAACTGGGCACCACACCGTTTTAACATACGGCTGTATATGAAAATCGCGGATGCTACCATTTTGTTTGATCACCCAATGAGCTATGTATCTGATGCTCACACAGGATCCGGCGGAGTACCGCAGATTTGACCCTTACAAAAAAAAATCATACCTTAACTGGTCTTCTTGCCTTTCTATTTTCTTCTTATTAGTGGATAAATCGTTTATCCCCTTTCAGCCGTTCTAAGGAGACTGAATTTCTGATTGTCGTGCTTTGGGGTGTGGAACCCCTTTTTTTATTGAAACATTAAGGAGACTCCGGAATTGTATCCTGTCCGGGTCTTTTTTTTATGCATATACCGCTTTACCGAAAAAGATGGTAACGGTTTAACACAGTTTGAGGCAGCTTATGATTCGATTGATTTCTATGCTTTTTATGATGCTCATTATGGTATTTCCTTTAGAAGGACGCTCATTGAGCTTTGATAATAATAATGAGTTCCGTAACAACTTTTCAGCACTTTCACAATCTTCGGAAATCCAAAATAAAATAGATCCGATGGTGCTCAGTATGGCGCTCTCGGGTTACTACTCACTTAAAGATCAGGGAAAAGTTAACCGTGATGGTATTTTGACGGTGATAGATTTTAATCGCCCTTCAGTTGATGAAAGACTATTTGTTATCGATGTCAACGAGGGCCGTTTGCTTTATTCAGGTTTGGTAGCTCATGGACGCAGAAGTGGTGAAAATTACGCGCAATTTTTTTCCAACGATCCGGGTTCCCATCAAAGCAGTCTTGGCTTTTTTACAACCGGTGATACCTATGACGGTAAAAACGGTTATTCACTCAGGCTTATTGGTATGGAACGAGGCATTAACGACCGAGCTGAATCAAGAAGCATTGTGATTCATGGTGCTAACTATGTATCCTATGATTATATAAGGAAACATGGCCGCCTTGGGCGAAGCCAGGGATGTCCAGCTATCTCGGTTGATAGTTTTCAGCAGGTGATTGATCTTATCAAAGGGGGAAGCTGCCTGTTCATTTTCCATGGCGACAAGGATTATGCTACCAAGTCAACACTTTTCAATCCTGATCTGGCTTTGCTCCATAGACGACCTTTGAATCGAATTCTAAACGCATACCAACACGTATGATAGGTATCCTTCTTTTCTGGCTGGCGTTCAGTCCTGTTCAGCCCGTTCCGGAAAGACCTCCAGTCTCTCAAAAGGAACTTCTTCAGCACAAGAAAGAGAGTACGGGTCACCAGCAAAAAAGTGTTGTAACTAATAGCGTAACAGGACATATTCGACGATTCTTCGATCGGCTATTACAGCCGAATACCCATTCAGAACTTGCTGAACAGAAGTTTATCAATCCCCACCTTGCCCGGTTCTATGCTGCAAGGGGATTCCAGCCTGTATGGATAAAGCCTCTAATGGTTTCTGAGCTTATCAGTGCTGTTGAGGGTGCAGTAAATGATGGTCTTGAACCATCAGACTATCATATCAATGAAATCAGGGAGTTTCAAAGTCACCCATCATTAACCCCTGAATCTCAGGCCCGTTATGATATTCTTCTGAGTGATGCTTATTTTACTTTTGCCAGTCACCTTCGTTACGGAAAGGTTGAGCCCAAAAAACTGGACCAGAATTGGAACCTCAATAATACAGTCAGCCGAAGTGCCCTTGAGTACAGGCTTGAGCATGCTCTTATTAACGAAAGAATTGCCGTACTTTTAAATGATCTTCACCCACAATATCCCAAATATAATAAGCTTAAAGCCGTTCTTGCACGTTACCGTTCAATTGCCAGGGAAGGAGGTTGGCCTGTATTGCCGGAAGGGCCGACTTTAACAGAAGGTTCCAGAGATAATCGTGTTTTGCTGCTGCATAAACGTCTTGAAGCTTCAGGCGAAATTGGGAGTTCTGAATCCGATACCTCAAAAGTCTACACAAAAGAATTGGTTGAGGCGGTAAAAAAGTTTCAGAAACGCAACGGTCTTGATCCCGACGGAGCGTTTGGCGCAGTCACTGTTAAGGTCATGAATATGCCTGTTGAGCGTCGGATTGATCAAATTCGTATAAACCTTGAAAGGTACCGCTGGTTTCTCAGCGAGCTTGAGCCTACCTATGTCATGGTTAATATTCCTGAATTTGCCCTTCAGTATATTGTAAATGGAAACACCCGCTGGGCAACACGGGTCATAGTTGGACAACCGGCCCGCAAAACACCTGTTTTCAAAGCGGAGATGCAGTATGTCATATTTAATCCACAATGGGTGATACCTCCAACCATTCTGGCTAAAGATGCCCTGCCTGGCATTCGTAAAAGTATATCCTACCTCAGCCATAAGAAGCTGAACGTTATTGACCGGAATGGCAGTATCGTCGACCCAGCATCGGTTAACTGGTCACAGTATACGGAGAAAAACTTTCCATATCGCTTGCGGCAGTTATCTGGAGAACATGGTTCACTTGGGAGGGTTAAGTTCTTGCTTCCGAACAGGTTTATTGTATATCTGCATGACACGCCAACGAAAGAGCTGTTTAAAAAGAGTGCCAGGGCTTTCAGTTCAGGATGCATCAGGGTGGAAAATCCTCTTGAACTTGCTGAACAAGTACTGCAGGACAGTATCAAATGGAACAGGGACAGGATCATGTCAGTGATCAAGACAAAAAAAACATCAACCGTTATCCTGCCTAAACGGATACCGGTCTTTATTCTTTACCTTACAGCCGTTGCAGATGGTGAGGATATCCAGTTTTTTGAAGATGTCTATGACAGGGATACTGCTGTTTTGAATGCACTGAACAAACCTTTATCAAAATAAATAAAAGGGGAAGCTTCGGCTTCTAAAATTATGTCATTTTCAGTAGCTATTAACATTCAAAGGGATTTTGAAACGTCCTCAACTCCCGACAAAGTGTATGCGCTTCTTGCTGATGTTCCCCGTTCCGCATCCCACTTTCCCAAAGTAGATCAACTTGTAGATCTGGGTGACAATACCTTCCGTTGGGAAATGGAAAAAATCGGCATAGGAGGCTATACTCTTCAGCAAACCATATACGCCTCAAGGTACACAGCGGATGCAGCAGCAAAGAAGGTTTCCTGGACTCCGGTACACGGCGTCGGGAATGCCATAGTTGAGGGGGCTTGGACAATAACTCCACAAGGGGCCGGAACAAAAGTTACCCTCAAAACGAAAGGCGATCTTACAGTCGATTTTCCCTCGTTTCTTGAGTTCATAATTTCCCCCCTGGTCGTCATGGAATTCACCGGAATGATAGAGCGCTATCTCTCTAACCTGCAGGAGACCTTTAGCAAATAGTCTTTCTGCAAGCCACGTATAAGTACACCCTTGGCTCAAAAACCTGGGTGTACTCCTATTTGTAGTCAGGCGCCGCACCTCAGCATCTGGAAATTGGAGTTTGATCACTTAAATACTGTTATCATGAAGCTGTTCCTGCACAGAAATCTGGATAAAGGGTTAAAAAAATCGCCCCTACCTGAAGCTCTCAGGGCAGATATTTTTTGTTCTTCCCCTGCTGTTGCATTTGGTGCACTTGCTCTCGGGGCTTTTGCCATAGGAGCGCTCGCTATAGGGACTCTCGTCATAGGAAAACTTGTTCTTGGCAAAGTCACTGTAGAAAACGCCCGCATCAAAAAGCTTGAAATCGAAGAACTTACCGTGAAAAAGACAAACACAATACCTGACTGAGCCAGGAACAACCATAATAACCAGTAGAATAATAATGTTGTTGTTAGGGATAAGAAGTATAGAAAGGTCTACATTGTGCCTTCTCAAAATATTTAATGCTCCTATAAACCTTCTTGAAAGGACATATTATCAATGGTTCAAAACCTCAGGATGAAACCTAACGTGAGGAATGTTGTCCATGAATCGATTCTGCTTGATGAGTTATTTGAAAAATATCGGCAAAGCTTAGGTGTAGATTTTGATGGGTACAAAAATCACTGTATGCGTGTTTTCAACTTTTGCAGTGCACTTGCTGGAAACCTTACAGATGTTGAAGATAAAATTGCTATCGCATCATTTTTTCATGATATAGGAATATGGACCGATAACACCTTTGATTACCTGGTACCATCTCAATTGTTAGCCCGAAGTTATCTGGAACAAACTGACAGAGTTGCGTGGTGTGATGAAATAGACGCAATGATTGGAGAGCATCATAAGATTTCAAAATATCAGGCAAATCCCACCTGGTTGGTTGAAGCTTTTCGAAAGGCCGACTGGATAGATTTATCGGGGGGATTGCTTCGGTATCGCTTACATGACGATTTCGTCACAGACGTACTCTATGCTTTTCCTAACGCTGGGTTTCATAAACGGCTTCTTGAACTCTCCATTGAGCGCTTTAAAACCCATCCATTCAGTCCCTTACCCATGATGAAGCTGTAGCTGAAAATTGCACACTGCATGCAAATAACTATCTATGGAACACTGCATCATGGGATTAAACAGACAATCTCATTTCTATTAAACATGATGAGCCGTTACTCTCGATCGTAGTTCAGAACTGGGGCCAGCCATTTTTCAGCTTCTTTGATATGCATCCCTTTACGTCGAGCGTAATCCTCGATTTGGTCATGGCAGATTTTGCCGAGTACAAAGTATTTTGCTTCTGGATGTGCGAAATAAAGCCCGCTGACAGAAGAAGCAGGGTTCATGGCAAAGGTTTCAGTTAATGTAATACCAGTGTTGGTTTCAGCGTTCAACAGGGTAAAGAGCTCTGCTTTCTCCGTGTGGTCTGGGCATGATGGATACCCTGAAGCAGGTCTGATACCCTGGTAATGCTCTGCCAGCAACTCAGTGCTTTTCATGGTTTCAAGCGGAGCGTATCCCCACAGTTCTCGCCGCACCTTTTCATGCAGCATCTCAGCAAACGCTTCGGCAAGTCTGTCGGTAAGCGCCTGTGTTATAATGCGGTGATAGTCGTCCTTATCGTCACTGAACTGTTTAAGCAATTTTTCGATACCCAGACCTGCAGTAACAGCAAACCCTCCTACGTAGTCAATCATTCCACACTCTTTGGGAGCAATATAATCAGCAAGTGCCACATTCCGTTTGCCGGTTTCTTGTTCTTGCTGCTGTCGAAGTGTATGCAGTTTTATCAGCACTGTTTCACGGCCCTCATCAGCATAGACTTCGATATCGTCTTCAGTGCTGTTCGCAGGAAAGATACCTGCAACTCCTTTTAATTCAAGCAGTGTTTCTTTTTCTAATCTGTCAAGCACTAAATTTGCATCGTCAAACAGCTTTTTTGCCTCTAAGCCGTATTCTGCATGTTCAAATATTTGAGGGTAGCGGCCATGTAATTGCCAGGCCATAAAAAATGGAGTCCAGTCAATATAGGGACGCAATAGACCGACAGTGACATCCTCAAACAAGGTAATACCAGGTTTCAGCGGTTTGTATATTGTAGATTCGTCCCATTGCAGTTTAGGCCGGTTGGAACGCGCATCTTCAAGAGTAAGGTATTTTTTTGAGCTTGTACGAGAAGCATGACTATCTCTCAGTCCAGCCTGTTCATGCTTGAGTTGTGCAATGTAGCCAGGGCTGAGTGCAGGATTAAGCAGACTGTTAACCACCGGAACACTCCGCGATGCATCAAGCACCTGGACTACTGCGCCAGAATATACAGGAGCAATCTTTACAGCGGTATGTATTCTTGATGTCGTAGCGCCACCGATCAGCAGTGGAATAGTCATGCCAAGACGTTCCATTTCGCTTGCTACATATACCATTTCGTCAAGTGATGGTGTTATGAGTCCGCTTAACCCAATAAGGTCAGCTTTTTCACGGACAGCAGCTTCAAGAATTTTTTCACAAGGCATCATGACACCGATATCCACAACATCGTAGTTGTTGCAGGCAAGTACAACAGCGACTATATTTTTTCCGATATCATGCACATCGCCTTTGACTGTTGCAAGGAGCACTTTTGCGGCACTGCGAGTATCCTTGTTCAGAGCCTTCTCTGCTTCGATAAATGGTAAAAGGTAGGCAACCGAGCGCTTCATGACTCGGGCACTTTTAACCACTTGGGGCAAAAACATTTTACCTTCTGCAAAGAGGTCACCGATGGTGTTCATGCCGTTCATGAGAGGGCCCTCAATAACCTGAAGCGGGCTTAGATAGAGCTTGCGTGCTTCTTCGGTATCCTCTTCAATATATTCAACGATCCCTTTAACGAGAGCGTGGCGCAGTCGTTCCTCAACAGGAGCGCTGCGCCATTCTGCTGCCTTTGCTTCAGTTTTCTCTCCTCCATCACGGATCGTTTCAGCAAAGTTAACCAGTCTTTCCGTCGCATCAGAACGGCGATTGAGTAGTACATCTTCAACCCTTACCAGCAGTTCAGGTTCAATATCTTCGTAAATAGCAAGCTGACCGGCATTGACGATGCCCATGTCGAGTCCGGCACGAATGGCATGGTAAAGAAATGCGGCATGCATAGCCTCGCGGACAGGTTCATTACCTCGGAAAGAAAACGAAACGTTACTGATACCGCCGGAAATTTTTGCATAAGGAAGGTTTTCTTTTATCCAGCGTACTGTCTGAATAAAATCAACAGCGTAGTTATTATGATCATCAATGCCTGTTGCAACAGTCAGGACATTTGGATCGAAAATAATATCCTCTGGCGGAAACCCAACCTCCAGAGTTAGAATATCGTAAGCTCTTTTACAAATAGCAATGCGGCGCTCATAACTGTCAGCCTGTCCCTGTTCATCAAAAGCCATGATAACGCTAGCTGCTCCGTATTGCATAACTTTACGTGCCCTTTCCTTGAAAAGCTTTTCACCCTCCTTAAGGCTGATGGAATTGACAATGCTTTTTCCCTGAACGCACTGCAACCCGTTTTCAATGACCGACCATTTTGAGCTGTCTATCATGACCGGTACACGAGATATTTCAGGCTCAGATCCAATCAGGTTAAGAAAATCCTTCATAACCAGTTCAGAATCGAGCATCCCTTCATCAACATTTATATCAATAATCTGCGCACCACTTTCAACCTGCTGACGTGCGATGGAGAGTGCTTCATCGTAGTTGCCCTCCTTGATAAGTCGGGCAAATTTTTTCGATCCGGTAACATTGGTTCGTTCGCCAATATTGATGAATCCGGTTGTACTGTTGACGTACAGGGGCTCAAGACCCGAAAGCTGCAGCTCATGGTGTCTGGCTGGGCGCTGGCGTGGTTTCAGTGACTTGACTGCCTCTGCGATTGCTTTGATATGCTGTGGAGTGGTTCCGCAGCAGCCTCCGACAATATTAACAAATCCGGAAGTTGCAAAGCCGGCTATTTGTGCGGCCATGTATTCCGGAGAGTCGTCATACTCTCCGAACTCGTTTGGAAGGCCGGCGTTAGGATATACACTCACAAAACTTTCAGCAATACCCGCCAGAGCAGCAATAAATGGCCGCATCTGTTTGGAGCCAAGTGCGCAGTTAAGGCCGACAGAAATCAAGTCCGGCATATGGGCGATTGATATCCAGAACGCTTCGGTGGTCTGACCGGAAAGAGTTCGACCACTGGCATCCACGACGGTTCCCGATACCATAACCGGGATACGCAGCCCTGTGCGGTTGAAAAACTCTTCGATAGAAAACAGCGCAGCTTTACAGTTGAGCGTATCAAATACGGTTTCAACAAGCAATAGATCGACACCTCCCTCTATCAGCCCTTCAAGCTGAAGGGTGTAGTTATCGACAACCTCCTGAAAGTTTACCGCACGGAAACCGGGATTATTGACATCTGGAGAGAGAGACAAGGTTTTGTTGGTCGGCCCTATGGATCCGGCAACAAATCTCTGCTTGTCAGGTGTTCGAGTGGTATACTCATTTGCAGCCTGTTTAGCAAGACGCGCAGCTTCAATGTTTAGTTCTTTGACAAGGTTTGACGCGTTGTAGTCAGCTTGAGAAATCGGGTTTGCATTAAAGGTGTTCGTTTCAATGATGTCCGAACCTGCTTCGAGAAAGTCGCAGTGTAGTGCATAAATAATGTCCGGGCGTGTCAGAACAAGGATATCGTTATTCCCAATGAGCGGATGCGAATGGTTAGCAAACCTTGTTCCCCGGTAATCTTTTTCCTGTAATTTATGGCGCTGAATCATGGTGCCCATAGCACCGTCAAGCATAAGGATTCGCTTTTCCAGCAGATTTAAGAGTGTATCCTTCATTATGATATGCGGGGAGGCGGTTAAAAAAAAAGAGAATATACGATTAAGTCGATAATTACATTTTTTCCGGCACTGTCCGCAGTACTGATATACTGCGGCGATTTCTTCCTTTTTCAGAATTTTAGGGCTTGCTCCGAGGTTCAGGTAATTTTTATTGAAGCCAGGATCTGATCAGCTCAATGCCGCTGTCGGAAATCTGATGTGCTACAGGGTATTCCCGATAGGTAACATCATCAACATTCAGCTTTAGCCATTCATGAGCAGTACGTCCTTTTGCAATCGGCAGGATATCGTCATAGAGGCCATGCATTACCAGAAATGGCAGGTTCCTGAGTAAAGATTTGTTTGCATCATTTGGCAGT
>Ga0194047_10002331_pt1 | contig 10936 bp, 8 predicted proteins | sample JunL225m_MetaG_2_FD_160070 | JGI IMG/M metagenome (GOLD analysis project Ga0194047, IMG submission 160070) | Anoxic zone freshwater microbial communities from boreal shield lake in IISD Experimental Lakes Area, Ontario, Canada - Jun2016-L221-5m | ecosystem: Environmental > Aquatic > Freshwater >...
AGCAGGCGGCGTCACCGGACAAGGGCAAGGGGTTTTTCCACGAATTTGCCGCCAAGCAACTGGCGATTTGCCGGGGTCTGGGCTATCAGGCGGGCTATCTGGGGGGCGTGCACAGCTATGCCGATGTGGAAAAAATCCTCGATCTGGAACAATCCTTCGCCCGCGATGATTGGAAACTCTTTGCCAGGGAAATCGCCTACTCCCGCCCCGACGAATTTTTCCTCTTCGAACAGGACCCGGATACCGGTCTGTGCCGTCCGGGCGAACTCAACAGGGAATGGCAAAAATCCCTGTCCGCCCGCCGGTCTAACAAGAATGTCACTCTCAGCTACCAGCTCTCGAAGCGTTTTCATGCGCTGATGTTTGAACATGGCAAGGGCCTGGCCCCTCTGGGCGCAACGGTCTGCCGCAAGGCCAAGGACCCCAGCCAAGGCCCGCCGTGGCTGCGCGGCATCGAGCACATCGCCAAATCGGTCATGTTTTCCTGTCAGGATTGCGGCGATTGCTCGCTGGGGGAAACCGCCTTTCTGTGTCCCGAATCCCAATGCGCCAAGAACCAGCGCAACGGCCCGTGTGGCGGTTCGCGCGACGGCACCTGCGAGGTCTTTGAGTATGACTGCATTTGGGCGCGGGCCTACGACCGCATGAAATACGAAGGGCAGTCCGAGCAACTTCTCCAGCGCCCCCCCGTGATTCAGAATCAGGGGCTGCGCGGCACCTCGAGTTGGGCGAATTTCTGGCTGGGCAAAGATCATTCGGCAAAAAAGCCGACTCCTGACCAACCCGCCGCACCTTTAATCTAACAATAACGACACATGCCTATTCCCGCCCTGACCATCATCGGCGAATCCATCAACGATTCGGTGCCATCCACCCACAAGTTTTTCGAGGCCAACGACCTTGACGGTTTGAAAGAGCTGGCCGTGTCCCAGGACCTCGGGGGCGCCGGCTACATTGACGTCAACGTCGGCCCCCGACCCGGCGCGTTTCTGGCCGAAATGGTGCGGCACGTGCAAAGCGTCACCGCCAAGCCAATCTCCATTGACACCCCCGATCCGGCCATGGCCGAGGTTGCACTCAAGGTCTACGACCGCGAGCGGGCGGGCGGGCGCTTGCCGATTTTGAATTCCATATCGCCGCTGCGCATGGAGATGTTCGAGCTGGCCAGGATCATGCCGTTCATGCCGATCCTGCTGGCCTCCGAGCGGGTGGAAAACGGTGCCAGTTGCGCCAACCACAGCGCCGAGGAAGTCTACCAGACCGCCCGGGAGTTGGTGGCGGCAGCGGCCAAGCACGGCATCCCCGTCGAACATTGCATCATCGATCCGGCCATCTCGCCCATCGGCGCGGATACCGACGGTCGCTTGCAATGCCTGATGGGAGCCATTCGCCTGATTCACGCCGACCCCGCACTCAAGGGCGTTCACATGTCGGTCGGCCTGAGCAATTTCAGCGTGATGCTGCCGCCCAAACGCGCCGACGGCTCGCCCACCAAAGGCCCGCTGGAAAGCGCCTTCCTCACCCTCGCCGTGCCGCTGGGCATGGATCACGTCATCGGCTCGGTCAAACGCAAATACGACTTCCTGCCGGCCGACCATCCCGCCATGCTTTGCGTCAACGAATGCCTGCAACTCGAGGGCCTCGATGTCATCATGCGGGTCCAGGAATATTACGCCTGACCATCCCCTAACGAAAAATCCGGACATGCCCCTCTCCGACCTCGATATTGCCAATGCGGCCAAGATCAAACCCATCCAGGAAATTGCGGCCAAGCTGCGCATCCCCGATGACGACCTCGAACATTACGGCAAATACAAGGCCAAGATCTCGCTCGACTACTTCCACTCCCTCGACAACGCCCCGACCGGCAAACTCATTCTCGTCACCGCCATCAATCCGACCCCGGCCGGGGAAGGCAAGACGACGGCGACCGTGGGACTTGGCGACGCGCTCAACCGCATTGGCCAGCGCGCTGTGATCTGTTTGCGTGAACCGTCCCTCGGCCCGTGCTTCGGCGTCAAGGGCGGTGCGGCCGGTGGTGGCTACGCACAAGTGATTCCCATGGAGGACATCAACCTCCATTTCACCGGCGATTTCCACGCCATCGGTGCCGCCCACAATCTGCTGGCCGCGTTGCTGGACAACCACCTGACCCATGGCAACGCCCTCAACATTGACGTCAACCGCATCACCTGGCGCCGCGTCGTGGATATGAACGACCGCGCCCTGCGCGATGTCGTCCTCGGTCTGGGTGGCAGCGCCAACGGCACGCCGCGCGAGTCCGGATACGACATCACCGTGGCCTCCGAAGTCATGGCCATCTTCTGTCTATCCGAATCGCTCAAGGAACTCCGCAATCGCCTCGGCAAGATCGTCGTCGCCTACACCCGTGACAAAAAGCCGGTGACCGCGGCCGATCTCAAGGCCCACGGCGCGATGGCCGTGCTGCTCAAGGACGCGCTCAAACCCAACCTCGTGCAAACCCTGGAAGGCACCCCGGCCTTCGTACACGGCGGCCCGTTTGCCAATATCGCCCACGGCTGCAACAGCGTGCTCGCCACCAAACTCGGCATGCGCCTCGCCGACTACACCGTCACTGAAGCCGGTTTCGGGGCCGACCTCGGCGCGGAAAAATTCCTCGACATCAAGTGCCGCATCGCCGGCATCCAACCGAGCGTGGTGGTCATCGTGGCCACCGTCCGCGCGCTCAAGATGCACGGCGGGGTACTGAAGGCCGATCTGGCCAAGCCCAATCTGGCCGCCGTTGAAAAAGGCCTCGAAAATCTGGAGAAACATCTGGAAAACATCCGGATGTATAACCTGCCGACCGTCGTTGCCATCAATCATTTCACCAGCGACAGCGACGAGGAAGTCGCCCTCATCGAGAACCATTGCCAGACGCTCGGCGTGCGCGCCATCAAGGCCGATCACTGGGCACGCGGCGGCGCCGGCGCGGAGGATCTGGCCCACGCCGTGGTCGCGTTGGCGGAACAACCGCGGTCTAACAATTTCCAATTCCTCTACACCGACGAGATGAGTCTCTGGAACAAAGTCCGCGCCGTGACCCAGAACATCTACGGTGCGGACAACATCATGGCCGACGTCAAGATCCGGCAGAAGTTCAAGGACTTTGAAGCCGCCGGCTACGGCCATCTGCCGGTGTGCATGGCCAAGACCCAATACTCACTCTCCACCGACCCCGCCCTGCTCGGTCGCCCGAAGCACTTCGATGTGCCGATTCGCGATGTGAAGCTGAGCGCCGGTGCCGGGTTCATTGTCGTGCTGACCGGCGACATCATGACCATGCCCGGCCTGCCCAAGGTGCCCTCCGCCGAGGTGATAGATATCAACGATGACGGCCAGATCGTCGGCTTGTTCTGATGGTGACCTCACGCTGGGATTTTTATTAATCGTTGCCTTTAACTCCGGCCAAGCCCGGTGACACACCCCCCACGCATGGCTGATTTTCTAACCACACTGCAGGCGCAACCCTTGCTCGCCGACGGCGCGATGGGATCGTATTTGTTCGAGTTGACCGGGCGGCTATCAGAAACCAACCACGTGTACGAGGCGTTCAACCTCGAACAACCGGAACTCATCCAGAAGGTTCACCTCGCCTACCTCAGCGCCGGCGCGCAGTGCCTCAAAACCAATACGTTCGGTGCCAACCGCCAACAGTTGGCGCAATTCGGCCTCGATGGCAAGACCGCCGCAGTGAACCGCGCCGCCGTGGAAATCGCCCGCACGGCCATTGCCAAATTCCAGATCCAACGCGGCGAAACCGTGCCCTGTTTCGTGCTGGCCTCGGTCGGGCCGACGGCCAAGCCGCTCACCACGGCGGATGCGGTGGCGGATTGTTATCGCGAGCAGCTGGAGACGCTCATCGCCGCCGGCGCGGATGCATTTTTGTTAGAGACGTTCAGCTCATTGCCGCAACTCGAGTTGCTCATCGGCTTGATCCGCTCGCTGCCGCACGCCCCGCCGGTGATTGCGGAGATGACTCTCCGCTCCGGCAGCATCGGGCAAGCGCTCGAACCCGACCCCGTCACCTTCGTCAACCGCATGGCCGCGCTGGGTGTGGCCGTCGCCGGAGTCAACTGTTGCGCGCCGTGGGATGCCGATGCGTTCGTGGCCGCCGTCAAGGACGCCGCGCCGATCCGTAGCGGAGCCATGCAGTTGGTCGTGATGCCCAATGCCGCCGGCTTCCAGCGCATTGGCAACCGCCTCATGACTTCCGTCAACCCGGAGCTTGCCGGCAAAATGGCGCGCAATCTATCCGATCAAGGGGTGCGCTTGCTCGGCGGTTGCTGCGAAATGCATCCGCCGCACATCCAGGAGATGCACAACTACCTCCAATCCCGCAATGTCGCCGCGCGGGTGGCCGCGGTGCCAGTGACAACAACCTTGCCGCCCGCGGACGACGCGGCGAAGATGCTCAATGGCGGCTTTTCTAACAAACTCAAGAGGGGTCGGTTTGTGGTCAGCATCGAGGCGCTGCCGCCGCGCGGGACGGACCCGGGAATCATCCGGAACAAGGTGGATTTCATCGCCAAGGTGGCGGCCAGCGGCCTGGTGGATGCGGTGGATTTCACCGACGGTTCACGGGGCATCCCGCTGATTTCGCCTGGCGATTTCATTCACCTGATCCGGGAGCGCCTCAACTGGAACGCTCTAACAGGCGATGCGCTGGAGCTCATCCCGCACTTCACGGGCCGCGACCTCAACGTCATGGGCGTGCAAAGCCGCTTGGTCGGCCTTCACGCCAACCGCATCCACAACGTGTTGTTTGTCACCGGCGATCCTCCCAAGATGTCGCCCACCTATCCACGTTCGGCCGCGGTGTTTGATCTGGATTCCATCGCCATGATCCGGCTCACCCATTCCTGCCTGAATGCCGGGGTGGATTTTGGCGGCGTGCCGCTCGGCAAGCAAGCCGACCCGCGCACCCATTTCACCATTGGCGCGGGCGTCGAGCTGGAAGCGCACGACATGCCGCGCGAGTTATCGCGCTTGCAGCAAAAAATCGACAACGGTGTGGATTACATCATGACCCAGCCCGCCTTCCACCAGGCACCGCTGGCGGCACTGGAAAAATTCCGCAGCCAGACACCCTTTCTCATTGGCGTGATGGTGCTGACTCATTTCGAGCATGCGCAACGCATGGCACGGGTCCCCGGCGTGGTCATCCCCGACGCGATTTTACAGCGCTTTGCCGCGTTGCCAAAATTGGCCGATCAAACCAAGGTCGGCCAGGAAATCGCTGCCGAGCAAATCCGCTGGCTCGTGCGCGAAGGCTGGAATGGCGTTTACCTGATGTCCACCGCCGCTGGCAGCGGCACCGTGGAAGTGCTCCGCGCCGGCCTGCATGGATAAGGACGGGTTGGCCTGTTGCGCTGGGTGTAAAATCAACCCGTGGTTTTGATTGCCATTGGCCCCCACTCACGAAAGACTCGGCGCCTTAACAGAAACCCGCTGAGTCCATGAAAGTCGTAGCCATTGCCAATCAAAAAGGCGGCGTGGGAAAAACCACCACCGCCATCAACCTATCCGCCGCCCTCGCGCTGCAGGGCCAGCGCGTGCTGCTGCTTGACCTGGACCCGCAAGCCAATTGCACCAGCGGACTCGGCCTCGACCCACCCGCAGGCTGCAGCCTCTATCAGGTTTTGTTAGGTGAAACCACCGTCGCGCATCAGATTCTGCCCACTGGCCGCGCCAACCTCTCGTGCGTGCCATCGGAGATGGACCTCGCCGGAGTCGAGATTGAATTGGCCCGCAGCGATGACCATCTCACCCGGTTGCGCGGTATCCTGCAGGCCCTCAAACCTAACGATATGTTTGAATATTGCATTCTGGACACCCCGCCGTCATTGGGTGTGCTCATGACCTCGGCGCTGGCCGCCGCCGATGAAATCCTCATCCCGCTCCAATGCGAATGGTTCGGCCTGGAAGGACTCGCCAAAATCGTCCACATCATCGACCAAATCCGCAATTCCCACGCCAACGTGGACATTAGCCTCGAGGGCATCGTCATGACCATGTTTGACGGTCGCACGCTGTTGTCGCGCCAAGTCGTCGAGGAGGTGAGTAAATTCTTCCCCGCGCAGATCTACCGCTCTGTCATTCCACGCACCATCCGGCTCGGCGAAGCCCCCAGCCACGGCAAGACAATTTTCGAGCACGATCCATCCGGCATTGGCAGTCAGGCCTACCGCGCGCTGGCCGAGGAATTTCTCATTCGCCATGCGAAAATCACAGTGGGTTGTCAGAGTTTGGAATCAAATCCTCTCCGACAACCCACCGCGTAGACATTAACAGATACAATAATTATACAAACTGACGTCAATCATTGAGCAGACCCCGTGCCATATCCCTGAAATTCGCTGCAACCCTTGCCAGTCAAGGGTTCTGGCCTGTGACAGCGAAACCTTGATGAGCAGAAAGACAGCAAGGGCTGCGGTAATGCCGCAAGCCTTGCTGGGTTGGCCGACGGAGTCGCTGCCCGCCCGTATTCCCGCTGCGCAAAATACCCGCCAACCGGTCAAGGGGCGGCCGGCAGGGTGAACCAGAAGTTACGCCCTTTGCGATCGTGATCCTTGACGCCGAAGTTATCTTGCGCAGCAGACAGGGCGCTGATGAACAGAATGGGAATGGCACGCAGCGCCTCGTCGGCCTTGAAACGGCGGCAGACTTCGTAGCCATCCATGCCCGGCATGCGGATATCGAGCAGCACCACGTCCGGCGGTTCCTCGCGGGCTGCGGCAAGGGCCATCTCGCCGCTCGGGAATGCCCGCACGCCCCAAGCGTTCTGAGGCAACGTCTCACCGAGCACGTTGAGGTTTTCCGGTTCGTCATCGATGATCATGACGGTGGTCTGAGCCGGGAGGGGACGGCTTTTCATCTTGGAATTGATTCTATTTGATGTCGTAGCGGGCAAGCAGATTATAGACTGTCCTCTCGGCGATGCCAAGCTCGCGTGAGGTGCGCGCCTTGTTGCGGCCGTTGCGCAGATAGGCATCCACGAATGTCTGGCGTTCCACCTCCTGGAGCGAGCGGGGGAGATTGGCTTCCATCGCGGGCGCGACGGTGCGCGCTCCAAGCAGGGGGACGACGTCCTGCTCATCGAGTTCCGCCCCTTTGGCGAAAGCCGTCGCCCGCTCTAACATGTTTTCGAGTTGTCGGATATTGCCGGGCCAGGAATGTCCGGCCAGTGCCTGGAGCGCGGTCGTGGTGATAGACCACGGGTTCTTGGCGCGTTTGAGGGCGATGCGGTCAAGGATCGAGCGGGCGATGCCGGGCAGATCCTCGAGGCGCTCGCGCCGTGGTGGCAAGTGCAGTTCGAGCACGTTGAGCCGGTAATACAAGTCCTCACGGAAACGGCCGTCGAACACGCGTGCCTGCAAGTCAATGTTGGTGGCGGCGATGATGCGGGCATCCGTGCGGAGCATCCGGTTGCCGCCGACCCGGAAAAATTCCTGGTCTTGGAGCACCGTGAGCAATTTGGGCTGAAGCTCACCGGGCAGGTCACCAATTTCATCGAGGAAAATGGTGCCCTTGGTGGCTTGTTCGAAACGTCCCTCGCGAGTGGTGGTGGCGCCGGTGAAGGCCCCGCGCTCGTGGCCGAAAAGCTCAGACTCGAGCAATTCGCGAGGCAAGGCGGGACAGCTCACCGGGATGAAGGGCTCGGCGGCACGCGGGCTCAGACGGTGGATTTCGCGTGCGATGAAGGTTTTACCGGTGCCGCTTTCACCCGTGAGCAGCAGGGTGACGTCGAGTTGTGCCGCCTTTTGCATTTGCTGGAATAACTCGCGCATGCGCGGACTGCGGGATTTTTTCAGCAAGTCACCGCGCTTGGAGACGTCGGCATCGAGCACCTGTGCGTTTGAGCTCTCGCGCCGCGAGCGGCACGCCTTCAGGATCACGCCAAACAGCCGGTCCAATTCAAACGGCTTGGTCAGGTAATCATCGGCTCCGGCCTGCAGTGCCCGCACCGCGGTTTCCGCGTCATTGAGGCCGGTGAGCATGATCACCGGCACCTCCGGGCGCAGCTTGTGCAATTTTTCCAGCACCTCGATGCCTTCGCCATCAGGCAGGCCATGATCCAGGACCACCGCCTTGATCTCAGGGGTGAGGAGTTGGCAACCCTCCGCGCCGGAGTTGGCCGCGACCGGATGCCATCCCCTGCTGCGGGCCGCCATGCCCAGCAAATTCGTGACGGATTCGTCGTCGTCAATCAGTAAAAGGTTAGGAGTTGATTGGGGATCGGACATGAGTTTCAATTCGCTATGCGTGCGGTGTGGAAAATCTTGACCTGTCCATCGCATACGACAATAAAAATCGTCTAGCAAAACCGCACCTGGCGCCACCTGCCTGGGTAGCGGGGGGGCATCCCCATTGCAGGAATTCAATCCCGTAATCGGACGATATCTTTCCGCGGACTCCTCGGGGCTTCAAAAGGCATCCAGTCCCGCCCCTTGAGGTCCTGTTTGTTCACGGCGCTCCACCATCTGGCTCGCAGCGTCGCAATTTGCACCACTGCCACCATCAATCCCATCAGCGCCCCCCCCCACCAGATCCTTGGTAGCAACTCCTCATCGATCCAGTAGATGAGCGCAACGCTAGCCAACCCGTGCATCACGGCCGTGAAAATCCACACCCTCGTCGACCACCGCCGCGTGCTGGCGGGCAGTGCGAGCGCGTAACTCAAGCCAACGGCGATGCCAATGACGCCACTCCCCTCTATGATCCACGCATCAGGGGACGCCGTTCCCAGCACTTTCAGAAAAGTCGCCGAGTTCTTCATCCACAGCAGGCCCAGGCAAATGTCTAGCAATCCCACCACAAGGGGCCAGAGAATCACAAATTGCCGCTTCGGGCGCAGTTGTTGCAGTGACTTATTGTAGGGACTCATGGCAGAGGGCTGTAGTCCTACGGCAAACGCCGTGCCAGATCGTTACGATTTGATGTATTCCTTATGCTGCAAGGGTTTCTGCGGGTTGATGCATGGACGGGAGCACGCCGTAACCCTGCAATCCCTGCGGCCGCGCCGCACGCCTTGCAGTCTCTCAGGGCATGGGGGCACGCGGCAAAACGCACCAGAAGGTGCTGCCTTGGTCCGCTTCACTCGTCACGCCGATGCGCCCGCCCTGCGCCTCGACCGCCAATTTGCAGAAGGCCAGGCCCAGACCCGTGGACCCAATCCGGCTGGCCGTCGGTTGATCGAGCACCCCGAATTTTTCAAAAATCCGCTCATGATAGAGAGTTGGAATGCCGGGGCCATGGTCGCGCAGCCAGAGGCGGACGCCACCGGGGTCGGGAGTTGCGCCGAGTTCAATCTCACGGTCAACCGGTGCATACTTGAGCGCATTGGCGAGCAGATTGGCGACGATGCGCACGCTCAACCCCACATCACAAAACAGTGAGGGGCAATCCCCGGCAATCCGTTGGATAATCTGGCGGCCACTGGTCGGATCCAGCGTCTGGGCGCAGGCCACCTGGAAAATCTCCGCCACCGGCACCGCCACCTGATGCAGGGGCATGTCCGTGGATTCCATGCGGCTGATATCCACCACTGTGGAAACCATCCGACTGAGACGGCGCGCGTTCTGGATCGCCGTGAAGAGGTTGCTCTGGTCCTCCGCGTACAGAGGATCACCGGTCGCTTTGCCATGGATCAGCTCAAGGTGGCCGCAAATCACCTGCAAAGGGGAGCGCATGTCGTGCACCAGCATGTGGGTGAGACTGTCGCGCTGGTGCTCGAGAAGCTGCAAACGCGTGTAATCCTGAGCCAGTTCGATATAGGCCGCCCGCAATGCCAGATGGGTGCGGACGCGGGCCAACACCTCGACCTCACGGAAGGGTTTGACAATGTAGTCCACGCCACCGCAGACGAACCCCGCCGTGATGTCCGCGGCGGCAGAAAGGGCACTGATGAAAAGCACCGGAATTTGACTGAGCCGTTCATCCTCCTTGAAGCGGCGGCATACTTCATGCCCATCCATGCCCGGCATCCGCACATCTAACAAAACCAGCGCGGGCGGCTCCTCACGGGCGGCGGCGAGCGCCAACTCACCCTGTGGAAAGGCCCGCACGGCCCACCCGGCCTCGCTCAACATGGTCCCGAGCACATTGAGGTTCTCAGGTTCGTCATCGACGATCATGAGGGGGGATTGACTGGCCTCGAGGTTCATACGCCGACTCCTTCCGCGGAGTCTAACAACCGGCGCAGGCTGGCGTAATCGTAGGCAGACAACAGCAACCCCATGCCGGCAGCCACTTCACCATGGGCGGCGGCAAGCTCCGCGATCAACTCGCGCAACAACTGTGCGTCGCCGCGCAGCAGAGCCTGATCGAAACGCCGCACCTGCTCCGCGGACAGGCAGGTCAAGGCTGCGGCATCGAGCGCCGGCGTGATGTTAGGAGCCGGCTCTGCGGCCTCATAGGTGTAGAGAACCCCGGCGAGCCGGGCGATTTGCTCCAGCAGTTGTTCGCGCCGCACGGGTTTGGTGAGGTAGCCATCCGCGCCGGCAGCGCGTGCCAAGTCGCCTTCCTTGTCAAACCCGGATGCCGACACCATCAACACGGGGAGCTCGCTCCCGCCCGGCAGCGCCCGCAAATGCGGGATCGCCTCGTAACCGCTCATCTCCGGCATGTTCTTATCGATGAGCACCAGATTCACATCCCCGGTCTGGCGCAAGCGCTCCAAAGCCTGCGCCGCGCTGGCGACGGTTTCCACCGCAAATCCAACGGCCGTGAGCATGGTCTCGAGCATGTCGCGGTTTTCGGGTTCGTCATCGACCACCAACAGGCGGCAGGGCTCTTGCTCCGGAGCCAGACACCGCACCTCCCGCTGAGGCAGTGCCGGCCCGGTGCCGCGCACGAGGCGGGCGTTGAAAGTGAAACGGAAGCGACTGCCCTTGTCAAGGCTACTGGTGACGGT
>Ga0194047_10002333_pt1 | contig 10934 bp, 10 predicted proteins | sample JunL225m_MetaG_2_FD_160070 | JGI IMG/M metagenome (GOLD analysis project Ga0194047, IMG submission 160070) | Anoxic zone freshwater microbial communities from boreal shield lake in IISD Experimental Lakes Area, Ontario, Canada - Jun2016-L221-5m | ecosystem: Environmental > Aquatic > Freshwater...
AGAATATGAAAAACACCCAAAGCAACGAAGAATTTTTAGCTTCGATGAATGGATAAATTAATTTGATGATGTGATAATTTGATGATGTGATGATGTGATGATGTGATGATGTGATGATGTGATGATGTGATGATTTGATAATTTGATGATTTGATAATTTGATGATGTGATAATTTGATGATGTGATAATTTGATGATGTGATAATTTGATGATGTGATGATGTGATGATTTGATAATTTGATGATGATTTTTTTACAAAACAATTTTCAATCAAAATCCTTATTATTTTAGTAAATAACAAATAACCAAATAACCCAATAACCAATAACTCAATAACCAAAAACTTAATAACTCAAACTATGACAATGTTAGTAGGAAAAAAGGCTCCCTCGTTTAATGCAGATGCAGTTGTAAACGGTGGCGAGTTTGTTGAAAATTTTTCGTTGGAACAATACATCGGAAAAAAGCATGTGGTATTTTATTTTTATCCGCTTGATTTTACTTTTGTTTGTCCAACAGAAATTATTGCGTTTCAAAGACGCATCAAAGATTTTGAAGATAGAAATGTTCAAGTAATTGGATGTTCAGTAGATTCAAAATTTTCTCATTGGGCATGGCTCAATACTCCACAAAATGACGGTGGAATTCAAGGTGTTAAATATCCACTTGTTGCCGATATCAATAAAACCATCGCTTTAAATTATGGTGTTCTTGCCGGACATTATGATTATACAGAATCGGGTGAAAATACTTTTGTTGGTAATGGTGGCGGAGATGCTGTTGCTTACCGCGGATTATTTTTAATTGACAAAACAGGAATCGTTCGTCATCAATTGGTGAATGATCTTCCACTTGGAAGAAGCATTGATGAAACACTTCGCATGATTGATGCTTTACAATTTTTTGAAAACAACGGAGAGGTTTGTCCTGCCGATTGGCATAAAGGTGCTGATGGAATGAAAGACACAGCAGAAGGAGTTGCATCGTATTTAGCAACTCATTAATCGATAATAAACACAATTAAAAAAAAATCCTGTATGAATTTCATGCAGGATTTTTTTATGCTCAAATTCATTCACTATTATTCTATTCCAAATCGATAAACAATACCTAAACAAATTGAACTAAACAAAGGAGAACCGTTAGCATGAAAAGGTGTACCTGCGTTATAATTTGTTACTAAGTTTATTCCGGGAACATCATCATCAAAAGGCTTTGGCGCAATTTTATATCCGAAAGCTATTGTTGAAAATATCCCAAAACTTGGAGATGGATAAACAATAAAAGCATTTTCAATTTCCAATCCTGAAACAAAAGATAAGATACTTTTTGAATTACCATATGCTGTTGATTTACCATAAACGGGATCGTTTACACTAATCGTTAAATTATGATTGGTGAAAGAAACATCATCATAAAAAACCATATTATATTCAAACGACTTGCGTTTATGTTTGATAATTGGGTAACCTAATTTTACATAAAACCCTTGAGCCGAATAATCATATTTCACATCGGAACCAGCGTAAATTTTAAAAATAGAAATGTAATAATCTCCTGAACCAAAATTTGAGTATGAACTATATCCTGCTTTAATTTTAAAAGATAAAAATGAATTTTGATCGATATGTGCGATATTCAATTCAACAGGAATGATCTTGTAATAAGCATCACCAAAAATGACAACAGAAAGACCAATATAATTATTCAATTTTTGAGCAACCAAACCAGTGCTAAAACTGAAACAAAATATTGAAATGATGAGCGCCCTCATTTTAGTCGAACATTTAAAATTTTTGTAACATCATATGAATTCGAATAATAATTCTGAGAATTATTATGATCGTAGGATTTAAAATATACTGAATCAAAAGTATGTTTAACCAACCAACCATCCTGAGTTGTTAAAGTAAGTCGATCCCCATAACAATCAGAAACGGTATAATTAAAAGTAAGCTTGTTATCAAAAACCAACGTATCAATTTGTTTGAAAGTTGTGATATACATGATGGTAAATTTCTTGGAAGGAGTAAAATAAAATTGTGCAGTTTTACTGTTGGGATAAAACACCTTTCCTCCACCAGCATAGCTAATTTGTTTGATGCTGTCGTTACTTGCACTATCAATTTGAATATAATAACTAACCGAATATTTTGTTTCTCCGAAGCCACCATCACATCCACTACCACACGACTGCAATACTAGCATTGCTTGCAAAACTGAAGCAATAAAGATTAGCCTGAGAATAAAATTGATATTCATTAATCGAAGATAATCATTCATCAATAAAACAATCACCTAATGACTATTTTTATAGAATGACGAATTTTTGGTGGTCAATTTAAAAACTAATATCTTCTTGCATTAACTGGAATTCGGTAAGCTAACTTAATCCCTACATGATTTCCTCCAACAATTTCATGTATGTTACCGAAATGATAAAACGGACTAATAGCAAATCTGTTTTCATAAAGATATAATGTCGGAGCGAAATACAATCCATCTTTTGCAATACCCATTCTCAAAATAAAATTATCAGTATTAAACTGACTTCCAATTTCAGGAGTGATATTATCCAAACCAAAATATTTCTCAACTATTGATGAAGGTGAAATATTTGAAATATTTGGTGGCGACATATAAAAAATTGGTAAAGAAAACTCCATCCTGTTACTAATAAAAAATGCACAATAGAAAAATCTTGGATTACCGTAACGCAAATAAATTGATGGTGCACTGTAAGCTAAATTTACATAATTATTCGACATGATATTATTCTGTATTACATGAATACCAACACCGATTCCAAATCTTCTGGTATCAAAATTAATATTAGGTTTAATATCAGTAATATTGGCCTCCGACACCGCTGAAGTATAAGTAGCATGTGGGGTAGAAAAATTAAAATAATCTATTACTTTAAGATGGTCGTAATTTAAACCAAAGGTGAGTGAATTGTTCTTTTCCCCAACATAATGTTTGTACAACAAAGCTCCTGATTGTATTGCACTAAGTTGTGTGTGGTCATCGTAACCAACAACATTCCCATTACATCCTTTTTGCTCCAGTTGCATATGATAATTACTTTCAGAATAGCCAGCACCGATTTCAAAAACATCTTTTAATTTTGGCATCAAACTATCGAAAGGAATATTTTTAATTGTTCTGATATCTACAGTTTGACTCATCAAAACAATGCTTATCAAAACCAAACTGATTGGAGCAAATCGAAATCTCATCGATCGTATTTGTTTGATTTCATAAACAAGAACTGAAACAATTACCATCAACACCAACAAATCAATAACCATTAGTTCAAGCTGCATCAACCAAGATTTTACTACAATCAACAAAGCTGAGATCAGTATCGTATAAAAAATAATTCTGTTACTTTGAATCATTTTTATTTGGAAAGAATTTTCTGATTGAACAAAATTTTTCTCCCGGAATAAATGATAAAAACAAAAATTGAAATCAGTACCAACAATATCAATTGAACAATTTTTAGTCCGTAAAATTCTATTCCAAAAATATTATTGCTCTCTCCTTCACGAACAAATTCAATAAAAAATCTTTCAATAAATCTTGAAACGATCACTAAAAAAAACAAACTGTGATTAGCTTTAAATGAATTCCTGAATTTGATGACAAGAAAAAATATCATCACATAAAAAATAATATCGTAAACCTGTGAAGGATGAACCGGCAAGGAATGTGGGGCGTTTAACGAAATCAATCCTTTATTTATCTGACTGATAAAAGCCGGAGAATTTTGTCCATAACTTATTGCCCATGGCAAATCACATTGCGTTCCATAACAACAACCAACTAACAAACATCCAACACGCATTACCACAACAACAATGGGAATAACAAAAGCAAATGGTTTTGAGAAATCGAAAGTGAGTTTGAAATAATGTTTGCAAAATATTGCTGCAGGAATGGCTAAAACAATTCCTCCAAGCACAGTTCGTCCGTTTGATAAATGAATAATTCCACTGTTAAAAAAGAATTGCCAATCTTCTTTGTTCATCGAAAATAAACGCGTTCCAGCAATAAAGAAAATCATTATAGTTACAACAGATAATGTCCAAGGAATGAGAGGAATCTTTTTTGATACTCCCCAAAAAATTGAGTAGCCAATAATTATCAGTGCTGATAAAAGGTACGAGAGATTGTAGTAAAAACCTCCGTTAAGTGTTTCAATATTTATACTGAGAGTAAGCAAACAAAAAATTATTTCATCAGCAATGTAATTTTAATTTTGGAAATAAAAAATGCAGTCTGATGCATTACGCGTCAGACTGAAATCTAAATTCTTAAAAATATTTCTGTCACGAAAAAGTTCTTCCAAAATAAGGACGAGTATCACTATATGATTATGTGTTTAGAGTTTCAAAATATATAACCGTTTCCATGTCACCACCCCATCATACTGTGCATGATTTCCCCCTCCTTCAAGGGCATATATGTAACCAAGACAAAACCATGCTTGGTAAATGAAGGGCACAAAGGTCAACGCATGACCTATACCACAAAGACCATCCCGATAGATATTGGGATTGTGCTCTTTGTGAAAACTTGGTGAACTTTGTGGTTAAAACACAAGGTCAAAAGTTTGCTATAACTTATGTTCACACCACACATATGCCCCTTCAAGGAGGCGTGCTGTTGTGGATTATGTTCTGATTATTCCCAATTTAAATTCTTTTGTGATTGGAGCATTGTTGGCTGCTTCAATTCCCATGCTTACCCATTTGCGAGTTTCAGTTGGATCAATGATTGCATCAATCCACAAACGTGCTGCTGCATAATATGGTTTTGTTTGGTGGGTATATTTATCGGTAATATGTTTTAACAATTCAGCTTCCTTTTCAGGAGTGATCACTTCGCCTTTCGCTTTTAAACTTGCCTCTTCAATTTGCAATAAAACTTTTGCAGCCTGAGCTCCACCCATCACGGCAATATTTGCAGTTGGCCATGCAACAATTAATCTTGGGTCATACGCTTTTCCGCACATCGCATAATTTCCTGCACCATAAGAATTTCCTGTAACTACAGTAAATTTTGGAACCACAGAATTTGCCTGAGCATTTACCATTTTGGCACCATCTTTAATAATTCCACCTTGCTCACTCCGGCTTCCAACCATAAATCCGGTTACATCTTGCAAAAACAAAAGAGGTATTTTTTTCTGATTACAGTTCATGATAAAATGTGCAGCTTTTTCGGCAGAATCAGAATAAATCACACCACCAATTTGCATTTCCCCTTTTTTAGATTTTACTACAAGTCGGTTATTGGCAACAATTCCAACAGCCCAACCATCGATGCGAGCGTAGCCACACAAAATTGTTTTTCCATACAATTCTTTGTACTGGTCAAATTCACCCTCATCAACTAATCGTTCAATAATTTCTAAAACATCAAAAGGTTTTGAAGGAACTTTAATGATTTCATGAATGGTGCTCATATCTTTTTTAGGAGGCTTCGATTCTTTTCTATCGAAACCAGCTTTTTCGAATGAGCCAACTTTATCCATGATATTTCTGATGCGATCTAAACATGCAGCATCATTTGGAAATTTATAATCTGTTACACCCGAAATTTCACAATGAGTTGTTGCTCCACCTAAAGTTTCATTATCAACATCTTCACCAATTGCAGCTTTCACCAAGTAACTTCCGGCTAAAAATATCGAACCTGTTTTATCAACGATCATTGCTTCATCGCTCATAATTGGTAAATAAGCACCACCGGCAACACAGCTTCCCATTACTGCAGAAATTTGAATAATGCCCATTGCACTCATCACAGCATTGTTGCGAAAAATTCTTCCGAAATTTTCCTTATCCGGAAAAATTTCATCTTGCAATGGCAAATAAACTCCGGCACTATCCACTAAATATATTATTGGTAATTTATTTTCAATGGCAATTTCCTGAGCACGTAAATTTTTCTTTCCGGTAATAGGAAACCACGCTCCTGCTTTTACAGTTGCATCATTTGCCACAACTATACATTGCTTTCCGCTAACGTAACCAATCATTACAACAACTCCACCGGCAACACAACCACCGTGTTCTTCAAACATCTCGAACCCTGCAAACGCACCGATTTCAATACGTGGTGAATCTTTATCAAACAAATATTCTACACGCTCGCGAGCAAGCATCTTTCCTTTTTCTTTTTGTTTTGCTGCTGATTTTTCGCCTCCTCCTTTATAAATTTTTGCGAGGTGCTGATTCATTTCTTTGATGAGTTCTTGCATTTTTTTGCTTTTAGTTTTTAGCTTCTGGATTCCGGCAAATTTTGCTAAAGGCTAAGAGCCAAAAGCCAACAGCTTAATTCTGCAAATCTATCATTCGTAAATCAATTTTAAATGAGGTTTGTCAGTTATGAATAAAAATGTACTTTCGCATCCGGGTAAGTCTTATACGACCAGCTCCCATTTAATCCCCCAGGTCAGGAATGAAGCAAGGGTGTTTGGTTGTAGCGGTGCGATATGTAGGCTTGCCCTTTTTTTTGCGTTATGAAAAAATATATTTTTCTGTTTATTTCAGTCGTAACTTTATTTTCTGCAAAAATATTTGCTCAGGAAAATCATTCTCCCGATACCGTAAAAACCGGAATATACATTATCAGTATCCACGATATTGATTTCAGAGAAAAGGAATATACTGTAAGATTTTGGCTATGGTTAAAATATAAAAATCCTCAATTCAACTTTGCAAAAAACATTGAAGTTACTAATGCAAAATCCATCGAGATTTCAAATTGTAATGTCGACACATCAGATGGTGAAGTAAATACTTTAATGAAAATGAAATGTGTGATGAAAGAATCTTGGGGTGTGCGCGATTATCCATTCGATAACCAACAATTGCAAATACATATTGAAAACTCACAATTCGATTCACATAATTTAATTTTTGTTGCCGATACCGTTGGAAAACATTTCGACCCTGCACTCACAGTTAGTGGATGGGAAATTACCAATATAAAAGTTTATTCAGATATGAAACCATACGAGACAGCATTCGGTGATCCGGAGTTAACCTCACCACATTCTGAATATGGTTCTTTTGATGTTTCTATTGATTTGGACAGAAATGCCTGGGGATTATTTTTTAAACTTTTCCTCGGAATGTACGTGGCATTTTTTATTACCTATGTGAGCATATTTATTCATGCTGATAATATTGACTCACGTTTTGGACTTAGCGTTGGTGCGTTATTTGCGGCTGTCGGTAACAAATATATCATCGATTCATTATTGCCCGAATCTTCCACTTTTACTTTAGTTGATTCGTTGCATGCATTTACTTTTGTTTCAATTTTTGCAACCATTTCCCTTTCGGTTTACGCACTAAAATTATTGAAAGAAGGAAAACTAGAAAAGGCAAATTTGATTGATAGAAGAGGTGCGATAATTTTATTATTGTCGTATTTTATTCTCAATACAATTTTCATTGCTACTGCAATTTTAAGATAGAAAAAAACTTTCAAAAAATCCCCAATTCAAAATTCTGAATTCAAAATTTACTACGCTCTGTATTCACCAAACTCATTTCTGAAAACATCGGCAATTTCGCCAAGTGTTGCATATTGTTCTACAGCATCAATAATACAAGGCATCACATTAGTTCCATCTTTAGCATCTTGTTTTAATTGAGCAAGAAGTTTGGCAACTTTTTCATTATCACGTTCAGATTTTACTTTATTGATTTTGTCAATTTGAACAAGTCGAATGGAGTCATCAATTTTAAATGATGGAGGATTGATTTCATCATTTGAAGTAAATTTATTTACACCAACAATTATTTTTTCAGTGCTTTCAATTTGCGTTTGATAAAGGTATGATGATGCAGCAATTTCCTTTTGCATATATCCTTGTTCGATTGCATTTACAGCTCCACCCATTGCATCAATCGTTGAAATATATTTCCATGCAGCAGCTTCAATTTCATCAGTTAATTGTTCAATAAAATAACTTCCTGCAAGGGGATCAACAGTATCAACGACACCACTTTCGAAAGCGATTATTTGTTGAGTGCGCAAAGCAATTCGAGCAGCATTTTCTGTTGGCAAATTTAATGCTTCATCAAAACCATTTGTATGCAATGATTGCGTTCCGCCTAAAACAGCCGCAAGTGCCTGCATGGTTACGCGTGGAATATTATTATCTGATTGTTGAGCTTGCAAAGTTGAACCACCTGTTTGTGTGTGGAATCGTAACATTTGCGCTTTTGGATTTGTTGCTCCAAGCTCTTTGCTCATCTTCGCCCACATTCTTCGAGCTGCGCGAAACTTTGCTACTTCTTCAAAAAAATTATTATGTGCGTTGAAGAAAAATGAAAGTCGCTGACCAAAAACATTAATGTCCAAACCTTTTTCGATAGCAGCTTTTGTATATGCTTTTGCATTCGATAAGGTAAATGCAATTTCCTGAACTGCAGTTGAACCGGCCTCACGAATATGGTATCCTGAAATAGAAATGGTATTCCATTTTGGAACTTCATTTGCGCAATATTCAAAAATATCGGTGATGATGCGCATGCTAGGTTTTGGTGGATAAATATATGTTCCACGTGCAGCATACTCTTTTAAAATATCATTCTGAATGGTGCCTGAAATTTTCTTGATATCAGCACCTTGCTTTCTTGCCAATGCAATATAAAATGCAAGCAAAGTGGATGCAGTAGAATTGATGGTCATGGAAGTGGTAATATCTTCCAACTGAATACCGTCAAATAAAATTTCTATATCCCTTAAAGAATCGATTGCCACACCAACTTTTCCAACTTCACCTTCACTCATTGCATGATCACTGTCGTAACCAATTTGAGTTGGCAAATCAAATGCAACACTTAAACCTGTTGTTCCATTTGCCAATAAATATTTATAGCGTTTGTTGCTTTCTTCGGCTGTAGAAAATCCTGCATACTGGCGCATGGTCCACAAACGACCGCGATACATATCAGGCTGAATGCCACGTGTGAAAGGGAATTCACCGGGTTGTTCGATATTGGTTATAGGTTGATTGGTTATAGGAGAATAAACTTTTTTAATTTCTATTCCAGAATCGGTGGTAACTTTTTTATCTGCCATTATTTTAATCTAAAAGAAAAAATTTACAAATTGAAGTGCCAAATATACTTATTAATTGAAGTGTGAAAAATGACATCAGTTTACTGATTTTCTCAAACCGTTAAATACAATAATTATGGTGCTCATAAAAAATAATAATATCACAAGTCCGTTTGTTAAGCCTGCCCATTTTCTAAGTTCATCTGATTGTAATTGATCTCCAATAATTCTTGCAGCAACAGATAGGTTCATCAAAGTAATTATTACATAATAAACAGGATGATAAATTTTAATTTTTAGCTTGAACAGCGAAGGAAAAATGATTGGAACATGAGCAAATATCATTGAAAACGCAAAGCCAAGAAAAAACGAATGAAGCAAAGCATCGTAATCAAAATGGTTATAAGTATCGGCAGTGATGATATAAAATGCTGAAACAATCAACCAGAAATAACCGATAATTATTGTGAGTGCCGAGTAATGTGGCTGACCTTTTTGTTTTAAATTTTTAAATGCGATATCAAATTTTAACAACCACAATGAAACACAAATTATTCCTATCCCGAAAATATAATTACCATAAAAATGATAAGGTCCTACACCAATTAAAACCAAGGAAAGTGCAATCCATAATAAATTTTTCTGAGCAACTGTAACCGCAAGGAATCTAGTTAATTCCAACCTTTCGCCAACAATGATGAACAATATAAAACTCATCCATAAAACTGCTGATGCCTGAAACAAACCAGTAAACAGTAAGAAAATATTTCCTGCAAACAGGCAAAAGAAACCAACAATGAAAAGCCAATATAATTTTTGTTTAGCTATTCTTTTCATTTCAAATGCAACACCACACATTGCTGCCGAAGCAAGAGTTGTTAATGATAATGCAAGATGAACATTGCCAAAATATAAAAACAAAATACTGATACCGTTTACAAAAGGAATCAGTAAATAATATCTCGATGGCATTGCCAAACATTTTTCGAGCATGAGCAATGTTCCGAAAAAAACAGAAGCCATTAAAGTACCGTGTTGTGAAACAACATTTGAAAGATCGATATTCCAGCCAATGCGCTGCCAACCGCTAAATATGCCTGTAATTAATGAAAGAAATGCAAAGAAAAATATTGGTAGGTGAATGTTTTTTTGAATCATTATTATTTTTTTCTGTTAATTATTTACTGTCTTATAAAAGCGCATCAATTGCTGCATTGAATTCTCTGACACTTCTCATGTCATTTTTTTTCCGTGCTTGCTCAAGTCCTTTTTCATAATTTAAAATTGCCGAAGACTCATCATTCAAAATTTCAAAAATCTTTCCCAATTGATAATATGCAGCTACATGATTTTTGTCAACTTTTAGCACTTCTTCAAAACAATATTTAGCTTTTTCAATATCATTCAAACCCAGATATTCCATAGCCAAAGCGTATTTCAAAAACAAGTCGTCAGGTTGTTCTTTTATAAATTCAAGTAATTTTTGAAGTCGTGTATTTGCCATTGTTGAAATAGAAAATTTGAATACTTTTGCCGTCTATTTTAGAATCGCGAAAATATGAAGATTTTAGTTTGTATCAGCAATGTTCCTGACACCACAACAAAAATAACTTTTACCGACAATAACACTAAATTCAATACTGCCGGTGTTCAATTTATTATCAACCCGTATGATGAACTTGCGTTAGCACGTGCATTGGAGCTCACCGAAAAACAGGGAGGAACTGTTACTGTTGTAAACGTTGGACTTGCCGACTCTGACCCAAGTATACGTAAGGCATTGGCTATTGGAGCAACTGATGCAGTGAGAATAAATACCGAACCAATCGATGCTTATTTTGTT
>Ga0194047_10002336_pt1 | contig 10925 bp, 15 predicted proteins | sample JunL225m_MetaG_2_FD_160070 | JGI IMG/M metagenome (GOLD analysis project Ga0194047, IMG submission 160070) | Anoxic zone freshwater microbial communities from boreal shield lake in IISD Experimental Lakes Area, Ontario, Canada - Jun2016-L221-5m | ecosystem: Environmental > Aquatic > Freshwater...
ATTTCCATCTACAATATTCTTTTCTTCACGAAACTCTTTGATAGGTTTTATTATTTTTTCAATAGGACGGTTTTCTGTATGCTTTACTTCACGAATCTCTCTAACTTTTTTAATTTTATTTTCTACAGGAACATTTTCTTGAGGTAGACTCTCTGTTTTAGGAATCTCAATATTTTCCACATGTTGAGTAACTGCAGGAATTACTTCTTCTGTGCTTTTTACTTTTGTAACTTTAACAACTTTTGGTCTGCCCTTTTTTTTCGGAGCATCATCAACAGTGATTTCGGTAATATTTTTTAATTCAGCATCAGGTGTTATCGATTGTTTTTCGAGGATGCGATAAATTAGATCTTGTTTTTCCAACGATTGGAAATTTGGTACTTTTAGCTTGTCAGCAACTTCAAGAAGTTCTGATACAAGCATGTCGTTCAACGATAGGATGTCGTACATGAATTTTTGTAATTGGATTTAAAAATGATTCGCTTTCGCAGATTCAATACAGTAAAAAATTTTGATTTTTTGTAATAGAAGAGATTTTCTAATGCAAGGTTAACGATAATTTATGAAAACAAAAAAAGAAATTTCTGAATACTATCAGAAAGATGTTTCATGAAAAGCCCCAATAAATATCAAATCTGAATCAAGAATTTAAATGGATTCTCAAGATTAGCTTTCAACGATTGTAAAAATGCAGAGCCAACAGCACCATCAACTGAGCGGTGGTCGCAACTCATGGTAACCTTCATTACTTTAGCAATTTTCATTGTGCCATTATCTGCAACAACTTGATCTTTTGCAGCACCAATTGCTAAAATACACGAATCTGGAGGATTAATAATTGCCGTGAATTCATCAATTCCAAACATTCCTAAATTTGAAATGGTAAAAGTATTTCCTTCAAATTCGTTGGGTTGCAGTTTTTTATTCTTTGCTTTTTCTACCAGTTCTTTTACTTCTGAACTGATATGAACTACACTTTTATTATCGGCAAATTTTATCACTGGAACAATCAAACCATCTTCAACAGCTACAGCCACACCGATATGAATATGATGATTTATACGTATTTTATCTCCAAGCCATGACGAATTTACTTTAGGATTTTGACGCAAAGAAGTTGCTACTGCTTTAATAATTAAATCGTTTACCGAAACCTTTATCGGACTAAATTCATTGATGGCCGAGCGGGCTTCAAAAACTTTGTCCATATTGATCGACATCGTTAAATAAAAATGCGGTGCTGTATTTTTGCTCTCCACCAATCTTCTGGCAATAGCTTTGCGCATTTGCGAGAGTGTTACGTCTTCATAACTTTCTTCAGCAACAATTTTAGGAGCAATAAATGATGAAGTGGAAATATTTTCAATATCACGTTTAACGATTCTTCCAAAATCACCACTGCCGGAAATATTTTTTAAATCGATGCCTTTTTCCTTTGCTAAGTTTTTAGCAAGAGGGGAAGCTTTTAAACGTTTGTCGCTTGATATTTCCTTTGTCAGGTTGAGCGGAGTCGAAGTTTCCTTTGTTGGGTTGATCGGAGTCGAAGTTTCTTTCTGATTACCATTTATTAATGCTGTAAAATCTTCCCCTTTTTGTCCAACAATAGCAATAATAGCATCTACAGGAACTGCTTCGCCTTTTTGAATTCCTATATGAAGAAGCGTTCCTTTTACATAGTTTTCCAACTCCATGGTGGCTTTGTCGGTTTCAACTTCGGCCAAAATATCTCCGGGTTTTAATTCGTCACCAACTTTTTTATGCCATTCCACGATTACTCCTTCGGTCATCGTATCACTCATCTTGGGCATGCGTATCACTTCAGCCATTGCTTCTTTTTTTTATTTTTATAAACAGCAAAAATAGCATTATTGTTTTCTCTACCAAGTTGCTGCTGATTTGAATGAATTGTGTTGAAAATATTTTAACAACCTAAGTTTTAATATTCGGTAATTTGAACTTAATAATTTTTCACTTAATAATTTTCACTTTCTAATTTTTACTTTTTACTTTTTAAATTTTTAATTACTAATGAATCAATACGAAAATCTTTTAAAATATATATATCAAAACGGAACATTTAAAAGTGATCGCACAGGCACCGGTACAAAAAGCATTTTTGGTGCTCAGTTGCGGTTTAATTTAAGCGAAGGATTTCCTCTTATCACTTCAAAAAAAGTACATCTCAAATCTATCATTCATGAATTACTTTGGTTTATTAAAGGTGAAACAAATACAAAATATTTAAAAGATAACGGGGTAAGTATTTGGGAAGAATGGGCTGATAAAGAAGGAAACCTTGGTCCTGTTTATGGCTACCAATGGCGCAGTTGGCCGGCACCCGATGGAAAACATATTGACCAATTAACCGAAGTGATTGATATCATTAAAAATAATCCCGACTCAAGACGAATGATTGTGAGTGCATGGAATGTTGCCGATTTACCAAAAATGGCTTTGATGCCTTGTCATGCTTTTTTTCAATTTTATGTTGCCGATGGAAAATTAAGTTGCCAGCTTTATCAACGCAGTGCCGATATGTTTTTAGGCGTGCCTTTTAATATTGCTTCGTACGCATTACTTACTTTAATGGTGGCTCAGGTTTGCAATTTACAACCGGGCGATTTTATTCATACTTTTGGTGATGCACATGTTTATAGCAATCATTTTGAACAAGTAGAATTACAACTTTCCAGAGAACCTAGACCTTATCCAACCATGAAAATAAATCCTGACATTAAATCCATTTTTGATTTTAAATATGAGGATTTTACTTTAGAAAATTACGATTCGCATCCTGCTATTAAAGCACCGGTAGCTATTTAAGAAAGTTATTGGTTATTGAATTTTAGCTACAACAATTTACACATGAATACATACAAAGAATTATTCTCACTAGTTGAACAAAAAATTCAGTTATTACTATACAATATCTTCATATAATTATTCAAGAATGACCGTGATTTTTTAATATATTAGCAGTGTGAAAAAGTTTAAAAAAGTGTATCTTGATTTTATTATAGACAAGTTAACTAACTCGATTCAAAATTCTATTTCGGGAGATAGCTTTCAAACTGAAATCTCTCTCTTAACTAAGGATGATGTAGGACAAACAGCTAACAAATTTGGTTGGAATTTTAATTGGTCGAATGAACTTTCAGACAATTCAAAAGAGATTTACAAATTAACAATTGTTGGCAATCCAAATATTATTCAAGGTTTAATAAGTTTGACAATTGAAACTGATCATATTCTTTTAAATTTATTGGAAAGTGCTCCATTTAATATCGGGCAAAATAAAATTTACGAAGGTGTTGCCGGAAATCTAGTTGCGTTTGCTTGTAAGTTTTCTCTTCAAAGAGGATTTGATGGATATGTTGTTTTTATTGCAAAAACAAAACTTATTAACCATTACGAAAAAACTTTAGGCGCTGAACATATAGGAGGACATAGGATGATTATCTCTTCTAAATCTGCAAATGTTTTAGTGGAAAAATATTTTAAAGAAAAATAAAATGGGACATATAAAAGAACCGAAGGGTATTGATTTTATTATTGAAAGCAAACCTTTAACTGATGCAGAAAGAAAAGCTATCAGCGAATTTATTCGCAATGATAAAGCGAAACATCAAGCAAAAAAGAAATCAAATACCGGCAGACAAAAAGTTCATGCCTAGTTTTTAAATTTTATATAAGCAACCAAAATTGAACACTTATAAAGAACTTTATAGATTAATAGAACATAAAATTCAGCAATTAGATTTCGATAAACAACCGAAAGAATTGTATGAACCGATTTCGTATATGCTTTCGTTGGGAGGAAAAAGATTGCGTCCTGTGCTTGTTTTAATGGCTGCTGATTTATTTGACGGTGATGTAAATAAAGCTATTAATGCAGCTTTAGCGGTAGAAGTTTTTCATAATTTCACTTTGGTGCATGATGATATAATGGACAATTCTGATATCAGAAGAGGGCAGCCAACAGTGCATAAAAAATGGGATCAAACAGTTGCTATTTTATCTGGCGATTTGATGATGATTAAAGCAACAGATCTGTTATGCGAAACAGAAACTTCAAACTTAAAAAAACTGATTTCAATTTTTAATAAAGCCGGAGCTGAAGTTTGCGAAGGACAACAAATTGACATGAATTTTGAAAAGAGAAATGATGTGAGTGTGGATGAATATATTGATATGATAACCTTGAAAACAGCAGTATTATTAGGTTGTTCATTAAGCTTAGGTGCGGCAGTTGCAAATGCAAATGATAGTGATTTGGAAAATATTTTTGAGTTTGGAAAATGTATTGGAATCGCATTTCAAATTCAGGATGATATTTTAGATTCGTTTGGTGAAGGAGAAAAAGTTGGCAAAAAAATAGGAGGTGATATTGCTGCAAATAAAAAAACTTTGCTGCTTATAAAAGCTTTTGAATTAGCTGATGAAAATACCGAAAATGAATTGCAAAAATTAATTGATTCGACACAAATTAATGTTGACGAAAAAATAAATGCTGTACTTAAAATATACGAAAAGTTGACTGTTAGAATCGAATCAGAAAAATTACAACAGCAATATTTAACTCAAGCATTTTCTCATCTCGAAAAAATAAATGTTGCTGCCGATAAAAAAGAAATATTGCGCAATACTGCAAACGATTTGATGCAGCGAATGAGTTAATTAAAAATATCTTTCTAGGATTTCCCCCATGTTTACGCAAAACATTTGATGAGTGCAAAATCATTCTGCAATTAACTCGCTCTAATATGGATATTAACCGAGTTTGCTCGAAATGGAAATGGAATCAGTAACTATGATATATATCATAGCAAACAGGAATTAATGAAAGTAACCTTGTTCTATTCCAGTAGTTATTAATCTCCTTGACTGCTATTGTTAATCACTCTTTGTTTTCTTATCAATAAATAAAATGAAACAGCCCTTATTTTCAAAATATGTAGTTCCATTTTTCCGATGGTATACGTTGATGATTTTTATTGCCATAGTTATTGATTATTTTCTTCATCGTTATCAATTAATATTAGTAGGTCGCTATCTTGGTATTACCGGAACTTTAGTTATCATTTCATCTTTTGTTTATTCTTTACGAAAAAGAAAAATAATTGAATCAGGTTCTCCCAAAAAACTTCTTGAAATTCACGAGTATGTTTCGTGGATAGGTTCCATTATGTTGCTAGTTCATGCCGGAATTCACTTTAATGCAATACTGCCTTGGCTTGCTATTTTAATGTTGTTAATTACTGTTGCCAGTGGATTAATCGGTAAATTTTTGTTAAAGAAAGCCACTGATTCATTAAAGGAAAAGCGAAAGGAATTAATAAATACAGGAGTAAATAGTGAAGATACCGACAAAAAACTTTTCTTCGATTCGGTAACAGTTGATTTGATGAAAAAATGGAGAGTAGTTCATTTGCCCATCACATTATTATTAGCTATTCTGGCTTTGATGCATATTATCACCATTGTAATGTTTAGCAAATGAAAAAATTAATTGTATTCGCTATTGTAATTATTTGCATCGGACTGATGTATAAATTTACACATTCAATGCTAAGTCCTGGTGAATTGATTCAAGGGCATCAGAAATTAAATAATGAATGTTTCGCTTGTCATAAGCCATTTTGGGGAATAGATAATGATAAATGTATTGGCTGTCATAAACTCTCTGAAATAGGAAGAGACACCACTCGAACTATTGATGCGATTGCAAATAAAGAGAAAAATCCATTCCATCAGAATTTTAATACCCAAGATTGTTCTAATTGCCACTCCGATCACAAGGGATTAAAACCAATAAAATCAAATGGATTTAATCATGAAATGTTGAATGCAGATGTTTTAAATAATTGTAATGGCTGTCATTCAAAACCTGATAACTTAATTCATAAACAAGTTTCATCGTCTTGCAATAATTGTCATAACATTAATGGATGGAAAAATTCGGTATTGTTTAATCACGAAATGATAATAGGTGCAGATAAAAATAAATGTATCACGTGTCATAAAAAACCAAACAATAATTTACATGTTCAATTTTCAGAAACTTGTGGTGATTGCCATAACACCAAGGGATGGAAAAACTCGGTAGTCTTTAATCACAATTTACTTAAAGGTGTAGAAAAAAATAATTGTATTTCTTGTCATAAAAAACCAGCAGATCCATCACATACTTATTTTAAAGACAATTGTGATAAATGCCATACCACAAACAAATGGAAGCCTTCAACGTTCGATCATTCATCACATTTTCAACTTGACGAGCATCACAATGCAAAATGCGATGTATGCCATACAAATAATAATTTTAGTGAGTATACCTGTTATGGCTGTCATGAACACTCTGAAAGCAATATTTCAGGAGAACATAACGAACATGGAATATACAATCTTACCAATTGTGTGAAGTGTCATAAATCAGGAAACGAACACGAAGGTGGTGAACATAAAAAAAGTGGAAGAGAAGAAAATGATGATGATTAATTGGTGTTTTCAAAAAAGTATTTATACCTCTAGGTTGACGCTAACATCTTTGTTAGTGTCAATTTTAAAGCAATAAATTTATTATCTAAAGTAGAATTTATATGTGTTTTAAAAGTACTTTCTTCAGTCATTATATCTGAAGCGTCAATTTTAATTGCCCGCCAAGTCCTTGCTGAATTATTTTCATAAGTGTCGAAAGGCGAATGTCTGAAGAGTTATTTTCTATTCGTGAAATATAAGATTTGTTTGTCCCGCATTTTTCTGCAAGTTCTTCTTGTGTCATGCCGAGTTTAGTTCTTGCTTCTTCGAGCAAAACTCCAAGACGAAACGATTCAAATTGTTGCTCCCATTGTTCACGTTTGGATTGCCCTTTTTTACCATACTTTTTGTCAAGTATTTGGTCTAATGTCGTGATATTACTTTTTGTTTTCATTTTGATACTCCTCCATTATTTTCAGTGCTTTTTCTATTTCTTGCTTCGGGGTCTTTTGAGTTTTCTTTTGAAAAGCATTTCCAAGAACTACTAAATTTCCTTTATCGAAAAATGAGAAAATACGATAGATATTGCCTCCAACTTCAACTCGGATTTCATAAAGTCCTTTCGTGCCTTCCAAGTGCTTAAAATATTTTTCTGGAACTTGTCGAGTTACACGAATGAGATTTAACGTCCACTCAATTTTTGCCTGAATGTTGTCAGGCAACTCCTCATAAAAGTCGAGAAAATAATTTTTATAGGCTATAACTTGTCTTTCGTAAGTCACGATGCAAAGTTAACTATTCAGACAACTTTTCAAAATATATTTTTGTCAGATTATCGAAGAGTTTTGGCTTCACTGCATTGGCGATAACTAATAGATTACAGTTTGTTTAAACGTTTATATTCCTTCTCCCATGTTGACGCTAACATCCTTGTTAGTGTCAATTTTAAAGCAATATATTATTCATTATTTCCATAATCAAAATTTAAATGAATTTGAAAATCATTCAATAGTATGATAAACTTTGCGGTATAATTTTATGGAAATAATAAAATAGGAAAGCATCAACGGACCAAAAATTAATCCGGGTAATCCAAAAAGATTTAATCCCACTATTACCCCAAATACGGTAACAATAGGATGAACATTTGCAAATTTTTTCTGAATCATAAACCTTGCAACGGTATCAATATTTACAACAACAGCTAAACAATAAATTATTAAAATAATTCCTTGCCAGTTATACCCCATCGTAACTAAAAATATTGAAGAAGGAACCCAAATTAATGCTGTGCCAACAAAAGGAATAAATGCTACAAAAGCTGTTATCGCACCCCAAAAAACAGGTTCGTTTACTCCTAAAAGCCAATAGCCTATACCTGCAGCAATTCCCTGCGCAAGGCTAATTAGCGGCACACCAATAGCATTTGAAAGTGTGATGGCTTCAAGTTCCCTCGAAAACATTTGTATGTTTTCAATTTCAAATGGTAAAATGGCATTTACTTCTGTGGTAAGTCGGTCGCTTTTTATGAGCATAAAATATAACATAAAATACATCATCACAATACTTCCTACAATCCAAAATGTTTGTCCTAGCATTGATGGAATAAGTTTTCCGGCATTTGTTTTTATAGCCGTCATATTTTCACTTGTAAATATTTCTACTCCTGTAAACTCAAATACTTTTTTATCAAACAAGTCGAGTAAACTAAGCAGTGATGCCGGGTCGTTAATAACAATCACAATTTTAGAATACAGCATATAGCTTAAAACAATCACAGGAATGATAATGATGAAGAAGGATAAGAGCATCACTAATGCAGCAGCGAGAGGAGCCTTCCATTTACGTTTTTGAACAAGGTCGTTCATCATGTTTTTAAACATCACATAAAAAATAACAGCACCTAAAAACGGTGTAATAAATTGACGCAATTCAACCACAATAAATAACCCGAAAATAATGAGAGCGGAATAAGCCAGTATGCGTTTTAGTTGTTCGTTAGTAATCGTGTCCATCATCAATTTTTTTAGTGATTCAAAGAAAGTAAACAATGTTTAAAAAAAAGTACCTTTGATAAATAATTCTACAAAATATGAAAAGCAAAGATATTGGCTCACTATTAGTTGGAGCCGCAATTGGAGCTGGTTTGGTATGGCTTTTTACCAGCGATGATGGCAAAGAAATGATTGCAAAAATTAAAGACAAAGTTTCTGATTTAAAAGATGAAATGGGTAATGATCTTAAAAAAGCATCAAATGCTTTCGAAGATTTAAAGGATAAAATTTAATACAAAAGAATATGTCCGATCAACCAAATAAAGAAAATTTCTTTGAAGATTTTAAAAATCTGATTGTTGAGTATGTTCAAAAAAGACTTGAAATTACACGGATAATCGTTTATGAGAAAATTGCTAGAATTACGGCACTTCTTTTTTCTGGAATTATTTTAGGATTTGTTTTTTTGTTTACCATTTTATTTCTGAGTTTCCTTGCCGGATTTTATTTCTCCAATCTTTTTGAAAATACATTTTATGGCTTCGGAATTGTAGCAACATTTTATGTGTTTACCTTTTTGATTTTGCTTCTATTCAGAAAACAACTTTTGGAAAAATTCGTCATCAATGCTGTGATCAAAATTTTATTTAAGGAAAACGATGAAACAAAGCAAAATTCATAATCTTAACACTCTTCTCGAGGAAAAACATCGCTTATCACAAGCTGTTATTCGTGAAGAACAGGATATTAAAAATCAGGTAAATTTTTTTCAAACAAACTATAAAAATATCATTTGGGAAAAGATCAATCCTTTTAAAGGAAAAGAATCGCTTAATCAAATTGCAGGGTTGCTTTTTTCTGATATTTTACCGGCTGTAATTGGCGGTAGCACTCAATCTTCAACCGGTATGCTGCTTGGTAAAGGAGTTCGTTTAGTGATGGAAAAAGGCAGCGATTTCTTACTAAAAAAATTAGAGAAGAGAAAAGAGAATAAAAAAAACAAACCTAAGAAATCAGAATGATTAACGAATGATTGATAACTTTTTTGTTTGCATCATACCGTTTACCGAAACTCTTAAAAAATATATTCCGGCATCAATTCCTTCCATACAAAGTTCACTTGTGTTTTCACCTGCTTCAAAACTTTTGTTTGAAAATTGTTTAACCATATTCCCCATCAAATCAAAAAGTTCAATTTGTATTTCTGATCGAACATTTAAATTGAATGTGATGAAAGCTGTTTCTCCGATTTTTACAGGATTTGGGAAAACAGAATTAACTTCAAGTGCATTTTTTTTAGTTTCGATTACTGCAGCATTTGATGAAGTTGTTAAATGAAAATCGGCATCAATAAACATTTCATTGATGTAGGCATTTCCAGGAACGTAACCATACCAGTTATTGCTTACAGTATATGCGCACCACCAAGGAGCTAATAATGATGTGTTAAAATAAGTAGGATTTTGCCAAGCAATCGTATCCAGATCTTTATTTTCAGCAAAAGAAAATCCAAAATAATTTGTTCTGCGAGTGCCTGCAGGCAATGTTGAAGGATCTTTATGGTAACGCATCACAGCTGTATCGTTTCCAATAATAGTTTTAATTCCTGAAATAAAAGTTAAGGTATAGGCTATTAAATTATCAGTATTGTATCCGTTGTTTGCATTGATATTAATTCCTGTAGGAGCTTTGTGAACAAATGATTTCATGTTAAAAAAGTTTTCAAAACCTCCACCAATATTTGCAATTCCTGTTGAATCATTTTTGGATAACAATACCGTATCAGTTGTAAAATAATTTGAGGGCATTCGTATGCTATCACCTTTCCAATTTACTAAAGCATACTTGTTAAGAGTATTGCTGAAGGAATATTTTTGAATGGCACTTCCTTTAAAATAGGAAATAAACAATGTATCTGTTACTGCAATTTTACCACTGCTGCCATTTGTTAATGAATCGGTATTTCTAACATAGGCATAAGTAAATCTAATTGAGTCGAGTGTGTAGCTTGTATAATTGCTGAGTTTTTGCTGAGGATTACTTGTATAGCTGATCATGGTATCTTTAGGGTCGAGCACACGACCAACACTTAACCAAGAGTTATGATCTATACTTCCGTTTGCATTAACATTTTTTGCTAACGAATCATGTTGCATAAAATTGATAAAGTGAACCAACGTGCTTCCAATCATTGTGTCGGCTTCCACAAATTTGTTTGGTTGATACCAGTCGCTTACTGTTGTTTTGTTAAATTGATGGCCTATATTTTTTTGAGGAACGCTAAATTTTAAGTCGGTATGAATAGGATTATTTTTTAAAGGAGCTTGCCCAAAAACGTTTGTAATTGTGAATATTGAAATGGTTAAAAAAAATATTTTTCTCATCTATTTATTTTGTGATTGATGGTGCGAATATAGGATTCAATCCTAAAACCTTTTTCATTATTAGTTATAA
>Ga0194047_10002337_pt1 | contig 10924 bp, 19 predicted proteins | sample JunL225m_MetaG_2_FD_160070 | JGI IMG/M metagenome (GOLD analysis project Ga0194047, IMG submission 160070) | Anoxic zone freshwater microbial communities from boreal shield lake in IISD Experimental Lakes Area, Ontario, Canada - Jun2016-L221-5m | ecosystem: Environmental > Aquatic > Freshwater...
GAGTGTTAAAACATATCTTACCCAGGATCGTGTAACAATGATCCAGGTCATTAATAACAATACCCAGGCTTTAAATTTAGTTGAAACAATTATAAAAAAATAGCCATGAACTTTACAGAAATCGACAAACATGTAGAGGATAATTTGCCAGCCTTACAGGATATGCAAACTAACCCGGAAACAAAGCTTCACCACATATTAGTAATAGTTTTACCAATTATCCGATTTTTATCAAGCGCTTTTTTTGTACCTGGTAAATGGAGAGAAGCATTAAAGGTATTTGTTGCAATAGCCGAAAGCCAGGTAGATGCCTAAAACAAATAAAATAGTTATAACGGCGGCTTTATTTTTAACCTTTATGCTTTTTTTTTTGAAAGGCAAGGCAGCGCATAAAAAAGCAAGATCAATGAGCAGTTATTTAGATATTCTAAAAATGGCCATACCAGCACACGAGGGCTTCAGTAGTGTTCCGTATTGGGATTTTAAACAATGGAGCTGGGGTTATGGATCGAAAGTACCGGGATCAGATTCGATTAATATCGGAAAGGCAGCAGCACTAAAAAAATATGGCAAAGTTACTGAAGCTGAAGCATTGGCGCAAATGCTGCAATATATAGATACTTTCTGGGCGCAAATAAGGCCCAAGATTAAGATATTATTAAACGAGCAACAGAAAGCAGCCTTAATACAATTTACTTATGCCCTGGGGCCTGGGAATGCGTTTAACTTAATAAAATACATAAACGTCAATGATCCGAATTTAAAAAATCATTGGTTAAGCTACAATAAAGTAGCCGGGAAAGTAAATAAATATACGCAGCTATTAAGGCAAAAAGAGTGGGATATGTGGAACAGCTAAGGATTTTAGCAATTTACTAAGCAAATTAGCAATTTGCATTTATCAAAATTTCATACTACTTTGGCCGAATGTTTAGGCCATCAACATACATTAAAGGGGCGTTAATTTTGGTACAAGGCCGGGATATTCTTATCCTGGCTATTTTTATGCCTATTATTTTTTAAATAAAATAAACATGAAATTTAAACACACATTTTTTTGGCTGATCTGGACGTTAGAACTTATTTATTTATTCTTAGTCGCTTGTTTCCTATCCTTACCAATTTATTTTTTTTTATCAATCACATACAAAATATTTTTTAACCAAAAAACAATAAAATGAAATACGAAGAAGTTGAACAAATTGTAAAAAAACAATACGAAAATGAATGTTTTATTTATCGGCATACATCAAATTTATTTAAATTATTAGATAAAGAAAAAAATCCGATTTTAAATATTACTTTATCTCAAATGAATAAATTAGTGAAAAAAAATATTATCACTTTTAAGCACTCACTTGAAAACAATTAAATTATAAATATGAAACAAAAACACAGTTCTAAATTTGAAACTTATTTTAGCCAAGTACCAATGCAAAATTCATTTGGTAACACAATTTTGCAGCCAGGGATCTGTAAGCTTGAAAGGTTAAGCCATGCCCTATTTATTGCCGGGATGAAGCAGGGTTTTTTTACCAATAAGTTAAGCCTGGTCGATTTAAGGGAAAATATCAAATATTGCAGGGAAATAGCCGCCGAAATGATAGCCGATTTTGACGAATATGTACAAGATCAGTCAAAAGGTGTCCAGGACGTCGAAATTATAAAATAATTTAATATCAACCCCATTTTTCGCACTTTTGGCAAACTGCGGTTAAGTACAACCGCAGTTGAAATGCCAAAAATAACAAATTTTACTAATGTATGACAATCCAAAACAGGCCGAAATCGTTAATAATACCGAAATTTCGTTGTCTTATTCTATATCTATTGACTGGCTCCAGGTACACGTCCAAAATAGCCACGATTTTCTACAAATAACACAGACGGCGAGGTACAAGATCCAGCGCACTGGGCAAACGAAAGTTTTTGCGGATGTATTTAGTATTACCGATCTGAGAGGCAAACATATTGCAAGCTATGCAACCGGCGCAAATGAATGTATTTTACAAGAGAATCATGGCATCTTAAAAATAGATAATCAGCAACTATATACTAATCTAAATTTGAAAGCTTTTATGATGCTTTTTTTAGAGGAACTGAAAATGAAATTTATCGGAATTACCCGGTTAGATATTTGTTTCGATTTTAATAAATTTTACAACAATGTAAAGCCGCATGATTTTATTACAGATTTTGTTACCGGGAAAATTTTAAAAATTAATCGTTCAAAATTTCGCTTAGCGGGGGAGCATGATAAAACAAATATTTTTAATTGGCTTTTTTTTGGTAGCCATACTTCAGAAGTATGTTATAAAATTTATAATAAAACTTTGGAGCAAAAGCAATGCGAAAATAAGCCGTACATTTTTGAACATTGGAAAAAAAATACCGGCCTTAATTTAGATCAGGAAATATGGCGGATAGAATTTACTGTTCATTCGACAACCGCAAAACTTTGTAATGATTTTATTGATATACCGTTTCATTCTTTGGACGTGTTAAGTCGGGGAAATTATTATAATTTATTCGCTGGCTTATTTAAACACTATTTTAGATTTGTAAAAAATAGCGGCAAAGATGAAAGAAAGAGCCGCATGGATGAAATAAAACTAATCGAATTCGAAACGGTTGTAGATGGTTCGTATTTTGAACTATTGAAAGAGATTAACCCGGAACGAAAAAATAGCACCAGGAGCAAAAAAATATTTATCAATGCTATGAATACGCACCGGGCCGAATTAAAAGAATTTGATAGCGAGTTTGATCTAACCAGCAAAGAGATAGTAAGCAAGCTTATAGATCTGTATTGCTTACAGACCTGGGCCAAAAATAAAGGGATAGAATTCGACGAAATGCAATATACTGAAGCTATACACGATTATAAAACCGAAATTGATTAATATGTATAATTTATATTTTTCCGAAAAATCAAATGATTTTATTTTAACTATTTGGCCGCTTAATATTTTTGAGCAAGTAGATCAGGGTGCAATCTTTGTGGATCGTTTCAATACTTTGTTTCAATTAGGCCAGGCAATGGAAACTTACAGGATAGCCACGAACTTTAAAGCAGATCAGGAACTGTTCAACCTTTGCTTAAATTAAAAAAGCCCAGCGGAGCCGGGCCTAAAGTCAGCCCTGGGGCCGTCTTTATTTCAATGTAAATATATGAAACCTAAATATCTTACTGCAATATTTTTTAAAGAAAACGGCGAGCCGTTTAAATACCATAACATAAAAAACAGTATTGAAAAGCGGACAAAGTTTGAGAATTTTGCCCGTAGTATGGGCGGCAAATGGGTAAATTACTATTGTAAGGACACAAAACAGTTTATACCGCCACAAATAACGCTTTTCTAAGTAATTTCACGAAATTATAAAAAATTACTAAAAAAATTAGTTTTCTATTGCTAATTTGTTTAGCTTTACTGTTATATTATTAAAATATAATATGAAGCCAGGCAAAATTTTACTATTTGGTGTAGTTGGTTTATTTGTTTATTCGCTTATTGCGAAAGCACAAGCGGGTAAAAAATTAAACGTAATGTTTCGCACTTTGCGGATCCTTAAGCCGTCAGGATTAAATTTGCCGACAATACAGGCAATCTTTTCTCTACAAAATCCGAGCAGCCAGCAAATTATTTTAAAAAGCATTGTTGGAGATCTATATCTTAACGGTAAGCATTTGAGCAATGTTTCAGATTTTAAACAAATTACTATTCCGGCCAATAATGAAATAGATCTACCGATCAATATTAAAATTGGTTTGTTTGACGTATTGAGTAATATCAAAAATTTGATTAATAGCAAAAAAAAATTTGCAGTTAGTTTTGAGGGCAATGTAAATGCGGAAAATATTGTTATTCCTATTAAACAAACAATCAGTGTATAATGGAGGTAAGCAAAATATTAGGTTTGTTGCCGCCATACAAAGCCCAAAAAAAGCTTAAAGTTGAAAATCAGGGAACAGACGATATTATCAGCGAAATATTACAGGCGCACAAATATTTTGCAAATGATTATGATAATATTGCGGATCAGTTTTATACCGGCAATAAGCTAACAACCGCTAAGCGTATTTGGAAGTTCTTAAAAAGTAATGTTAAGTATTGTATTGAGCCGGACACACATCAAAGCGTAAAAAGTCCAGCGGCAATACTTGCAACCGGGAAGTATGAGCATGGAGGAAATGACTGTAAGCATTATAGTTTATTTACCGCTGGTGTCCTGGATGCAATCAATCGTAAATATCCGGAGGCGAGGATCGAGTGGTTTTACCGTTTCGCAAATTATAGAATAACAGAAACGCAACCGCAACACGTTTTCGTAGTTATGAAAATAGGAGGTACTGAAATTTGGATAGATCCAGTACTACCTACTTTCAACAATAAAAAAAGTTTTATTAATAAAATTGATAAAAAAGTGGCTTTATATCAAATAAGCGGGGCCGATATTGGCAGATCAAAAGCTAAGCAAGCTAAGCGAGCAGTAAAAAAAGCAGCACGAAAAGCGAGGCCGAAAAAACGTATTTTATTAAAGATAGCAGCGGCTCCGGCCCGTAATGCTTTTTTGGCATTGGTAGCCGTAAATTTTAAACAGTTTGCCGTTCATTTGTATAATCAGATACAAAAAGACGAAGCAAAGCTTAAGAATAAGTGGGAAAAATTAGGGGGCAATTATTCAAAATTGAAAAACACAATTTTGAAAGCCGCTAAAAAGAAAGGCCTGGGCCAGGTTGGGTTTGTTGGTTTGGCCGCTGGGATCGCAGCCGCCGTTCCAGTAATTGCAAAGCTTGCTGAGTTCTTAGGCCATGCAAAGGAAGCAATCGACCAGGGTAAGGGAATTATAACAAGCATAAGAGATAAGGCCCAGGATGCCCAGGATCAGCAACAAGCGGAGCAAACTTACCCACAAGATGCGCCTGTTTATCAGCCAGCGCCGCCAGTGTACCAGGAAGATCAGCCGCCAGTAGTATATAATCAGCCAGCGCAGCCGGTGTACCAGGAAGATCAACCGGTTTATATGCAGCCAGCACCGCCGCCGGTGCCTGATAGCAGCGGAGGGGGTTTGCAAGTAAGGCCAGCGGCCCAGATCGAGGGGTTTAAAATGGGTAATTATAAAGTTCGTGTAAGTGGTATAGGATCCACTGACGTAGTAGAGATTAAAGAAGTAGTGAAACGTCCTAAATTTTTGGTACCGGCTTTAATTGGGCTGGGTATTTTTGCTTATTCAAAATATAAAAAATGACCGCAGCACAGAAAAAAAACCGGGAACGATTTATAAAAGTTCAGGCTGAAGCAAAAAAGCTGAAGAAAAAAAACCCGAAATTAAAGCATATAGAAGCTATAAAAAAAGCCTGGGCAATTTTGTTGCATGACACGAAAGCTTCAAAAAAAGTGAAAGCAATCAAAGTAATTAAAAAGCATAAAAAAGTTTCGGGAGTAAAAAAGCATACAGATACAAAAAGCCATAATATCAATGTTCGTGTAAGTGGAGTTAGAAATACTGATCTGTTAGAAAGTTTGAAGCATACGACTAACCAGCTAAAACATTGGGAAATTGTATTGGAAAAAGTATTGAGAGAAAAGCAAGGGAGCCCGGCGCATTTAAAGCGTGTTATAAATACGGATATAAAAAGAATTAAGGCCGTAATTAAGGACGTAAAAAAGAATATATCTAACATCAAAAAGCACATTAAATAAATATTTTTTTAAAAATCAAAAACAACAAAAAATGGCAAAACGTAGAAAAACCCATACCAGGCGCAGGCATAGCCGTCGCAGTTCAATGCATGGCACCAAAGGTATGGCCGGTAATATTATTGCAATAGCCGGGGGCGCAATCGCTGCAAAGTTTATTATGAAATCATTGGCTGGTAAGCTTAACGACAAAATGCTAAATGGCGCAGTTTTAGCCGCTGGTATTTTCTTACCTAAATTTGTTAAGTCAGATTTTGGTAAGGGCCTGGGAGCCGGTATGATAGCAGCCGGATCAGTTGGCCTTATTAATTCCTTTGGTGTTCTCAATGGCCTGGGAGAGATAGGCGAGGGCGACGGTTATCAAATGGAGTTTATCAGCGGAGATGGCGGTACGGATCGTTTAAGCGTTATATCTGAAGCAGATGGAGAGTATAACATGGAGCAAGATTATAGCAATACTTTTGCAATGGCCGGAAGCGGAGATATTAGTGTGTTGTCAGGTGTTGAGGAGGACGAGGATACCTACTCACAATTTGCACCCGGTTTAATTTAATATAAAAACTGTAAGCCTTTCCAGGGGTAAAGGCAAAAAAAATAAATTATATGAGTCATTCATTTAATCAAAGGGGCGTATTTAATAACGCCGTAAAGTCATTGATCGCAGCCGGACAAGATCCAGCAAAAGCAATTTTATCACAAAGCTATTTGCGCCTTGAAGTAGTTGCAAATACATCAACTACTAATTATCAATTTGGGGTATTAGTAAATGATATTGCTAAAGGTGGCAGCCAGGTGCAAGCCGTAAGGCCTACCGAGCAGCGCCTTAATTTACAAGATGCTTTCTACGTAGGATCGGTACAAATGTTAATCGGGTTGGCTACATCAACAACCGATACCGCTTTCCCATTATACACATGGAACAATCCTATTGCTTTTAGCACATCTGGAGCCGCAACCGCATTGAATAATCTTTATAACGGAGCTATGTCGCTAACCGTTAATAACAGGATTATCACTCCGGCCTGGGATCTTGCCCGTCATAAGTATGTACCACAAACCCAGCAGGGTGTTGGTGGTGGTGGTACCGGCTTTGTATTACCTACAACAGACCAGGAAAATTTGGGTATTGATTCAGCTTTCCCAGCTGAACCGAATTGGGTATTGATCGGAAGTAAAAACAATACGTTGAACTTTAATTTGCCGGCTTCAATCGGTACTTTGCAAGCTTCAGCAACAACCGTTTTCACGCTGATTTTAAGAGGTGTGTTAGCGCAAAATGTTACAGTAGTATCTTAATATTATTTACTTTGCCAGGATCAGCCGCTGATCCTGGCAATAAATTTATTTTATGTCCAGCACAATTAAAAAATTTCAGTTGGTTGAAGTCGTATTGCAAGGTGTAAGTGGCGGCAATCAACAAGTACGTGTTCAGTTTCCGGATCAGCCATATTTGCGTAACCGCAAAATTATGGGTATTGATATTTATGATAGTGGAGCCGTAACAAATAGCCCGGCGCAAAATGCACCTGCCACAATCGCAAATTTAAAAACCGCTTTCCTTACACTATACCTGAACGATCCGGGCGCACCTACAGACCTGGGCGAATGGATCAACCTGGTACCGTTAGTAAGGTTTAATAATCAGGAAAGCCCTGGAGTGGCAACCGAAAATTTTGCACGCATGCCGTTTAATATGGTAGGTCAGTCGGTACAATGGGAAAAATGCTATATCACACTGGCCGCACCGCTGGCTAATACTGCAAACGTTTCTTTTCTGTTCGGTATTTATTTCGAGGGCTAAAAAATTGATCAATGCGAAACGACGTAATGTTCACCGGAGTAGATAATATACTTTCTGGGTTTGATCGCTATAACAATGCTGTCTTTTCTGTTTGGAAAGGTAAGGATCTGTTATTTGCGAATAACGATACAGATATAAGCCAGGCCAGGGAGTTACTGCATGAAAATATTGCAGCTTATGCAGCCGCCGGCAACAATGATGCTTTAAAAATTGTATTTCACCCGGAGCCCGAGCCAAAATATATCACTAATAAAACGGCAATTTGCGGTACTATATATGTAAGATGCAGCCCTATTGAAAGCATAAGCACGCAGTATTACCCAGCACCGCCGGTTGATAGTGGTATCATGGCAAAGCTTAATGCAATCGAAAGCCGGCTTAATGCCCTGGACGAAGAGGACGAAGAGGATCAAGTGGAAGAAAGCCAATTTGGAAATATTATGTCGGGGATCAATGAGATCACCGCCAACCCGGTTATATTGGCTTTTTTGGGTAATCTATTCAAATTACCAGGACAACCGCAAGCAATAGCAGGCATACCCAGCAGCGTAGAATTTAATGCAGCAATGGAGTATTTGAGTAAAGCAGATTCAGATTTTGAAGCTGATATAATTTTGCTTGCAAAAATGGCAAAGGATAGCCCGGCGCAATTTAAGTTCGTTGTGAATATGTTGAGAAAAACCGCATAATAAAAAACTGTCTTTATTTGACCTTAAAAAATGGCTTTAAATAAACAAAACGAGAATATTCTTTTTAAAGTAGCCTTATTTGGGGCCGCTTATTTTTTATTCGCTAAGCCGATTTTAAACTTTTTGGGAATCACTAAGGGTAAGGGCCGGCAGCTTGCCGATCAGTATGGAACCGCCGTTTTATCCGCTTTCAATCCGGGCCTATATCAAAAATACTATTATTGGTATAATGAGAAAGCCAATAACAGAAAGTTGATAACGGTAGATATGACAACCAGGATAACCAAAAGCGCGCAAAATTTATGGGCAGCAATGGGATATTTTACGGATAATGAGGATCAAGTATTTGCAGCCTTTAAAAATTTACGTTCACAATGCGAAGTTTCAATTTTAGCCGGTTTGTTACTTAGCGCAAAGGGTAAGGATCTTTTACAATTTTTGCAGAAAGGCCAGGATATTTTACCCGAAAATGGTTTATCAGATTCTGAAATTGAACAAATAATTACCTACGTTAGTAGATTACCGCTAAAATAATTTTATGGCAAAAGATAATACAATCCTATATGTAGGGCTGGCAGCCGCCGCCGCTTACTACATTTATAAAAAAAATGGTAATACCCAAGTAAGTGAAACGGCAACCAATTTTTTAACCGCACCGGGATCAGGCCCGGATATTACCCTGGATGCAAACAATCCGGAAGAATTACCGCAGCAAGTAACCAGGGCCAAACAGATCCTTTCCGCTGGGGATAACGTAAAAGTAGCCATAAAGACGGCCCAGGGTGTATTACATATTTTGAAAGGCAATAAGCGAAAAACATCAACCAATACTGAAACCGTAACCGCCGATACAGACGATAGCGGAGTGGCTGATATTTTAGAGGCCGTTAATCAAGGTGTAAGAAACCCAGCGAAAGCCGGCGCACTTATTAAAAAAGCTGCAAATAAGCATGCTAAAAAAGTAAAGGTGCCTAAAAAAGTGAAAGCGAAACGAAAGGCAGTAAAGAAAAAAGCAGTTAAGAAAAAAGCAGTAAAGAAGCCAATTAGAAAACGTAAAAAATTATAACATGGTAGGCTTTAATAATGTAATCAGTGTTTATCAGCAATCCGGACTTACAGAAAGTAATTGTGGAGATATAACTTTTCTCAACTCTGGTCTTGATCCAGTAACTATAAATGGAGGTTTGCGCCTATTATCTAATCAGTCATTTACATTTGCTGCCCAGGTAGGAGAAATTAATAAAACGGTATTTCGCTTTACATTTGAAAATGTAAAATTAGACACAAATCAATTAACCGTTATCAAAAAATACTTTATAGAAAAATGAGCAGCGGCAGCGAATTTATCAGCAATGTAAGCAACCGGCATGAGGCACCGGCAATTATGACCGGCAATGAAGTAACATTTCCTAAGCCGGCCAATCCTGGAGCCTTTGGTGTTATTTATGTGAATAATTTAACCGGCGAAGCTTTCATATATACCCGTACCGGCTGGATTCCTTTCGCTGGTGGAGGACAAGGTGGTGTAACTTCAGCAGATAATGGTTTATATATTTTTGATGCAAATACGGTACGATTAGGCACCAATCCGCTTGTAGAAGCCACTACTATTGATATGGCTGGCTTTCTTTTAGAAATCGGTAATGATGGCAATGCAGCCTTAGTATTACAACCCAGCACCGGGATCAGTAGGCTGGGCGCATTTGGCATGGCTACAAATAATGCTTATATAACTGTTAATGATACATTGCAGTTAATAAAATTAAATGTTGATAGTGCCGGGGGAGCCTTTACGAAAGGTATTGCCCTGGACGGTGTAAATGATAGTTATAAGTTTGGAGATTCTCAAACAGTAGCCTTAGAAATTTTTGGCAATCCGGGATCAGGACAATCTTTTCAAACTCTTTTTAATGGTAGTAATTACGGTTTTATTGCTGATCTAAATAGTAATTATATCGGAGTCGGAGATATGAATAATGCTATAAGTACAACATATACGAATTTAATTATTGAGCCAGCAAGTGGAACATGTTATTTTTCAAAAGGTTTTGGATTTGATACTCAGTTTATGTTGCTTTATGATAATGGTAGTTATTGTTTAACACAATTAGGAGATACAAGTGGACTATACAGCGGTACAATAATTAGGATTAATGCAGGCACTTCAAATAATTTAATCGAAATAAATAGCCCGTCAGGAAATTATCAGTTTGCAAATGTTCCTACTTATGCAACCAATACCGCAGCCCTGGCCGGTGGTTTAACTGTTGGTAATATTTATCAATTAGGCGGTACTTTGGGATCAGCTTCACTTTTATCAATAGTGTACTAAAATTAATATATGAAACCTGAACAAGCCTTACAAGTCATTCAAGCCGTTTTAGATGCAAGTGTTAAAGCTGGCTTATTGCCAAACTTAGCAGCCGCAGACGCAGCGGCGCAAGCCTGGGCAATACTTAAAAATATTATAGATGGAGCCAATAACAGTTGATAGTTTAAATGAAGTAAAACTAAACTTATTCAGAAAGTATATTTATGAATTTGTTTTGATAGCACTTTGTTGTAGCACTATGTATTTATTTCGCGAGTATGCGAATTTAGATGAGAGTGTTAAAACATATCTTACCCAGGATCGTGTAACAATGATCCAGGTCATTAATAACAATACCCAGGCTTTAAATTTAGTTGAAACAATTATAAAAAAATAGCCATGAACTTTACAGAAATCGACA
>Ga0194047_10002338_pt1 | contig 10917 bp, 12 predicted proteins | sample JunL225m_MetaG_2_FD_160070 | JGI IMG/M metagenome (GOLD analysis project Ga0194047, IMG submission 160070) | Anoxic zone freshwater microbial communities from boreal shield lake in IISD Experimental Lakes Area, Ontario, Canada - Jun2016-L221-5m | ecosystem: Environmental > Aquatic > Freshwater...
ATTTCCAGATCAATCTGAATTCCGTCGATTGGTACTTCTGTACATGCATGACCCACTTCCGGAATGGTGGTGAACCCGAGACTGTGAGCGAGGTCTCCCCCTGCAGCAATCAGTCTGTGATTTGGCCTTTGTGCAGCCAATACTGAGTCGCCATTGACGACGATGTCTTCAATGTGACGGGTCGTTGGGGTTCCCCACGCTTTGCCACGGAGCATCATCGAGACGACGCTCCGGATGCTGCGGCGACCACACCGCGATCAAGTGCCTTGGATGCAACTTCAGCGGTATCACGCAATGACGGATTAGAAGTTGTGGTCACGATTTGACGTAGAAGATCAATCAGTTGGCGCATCGATCGAACAAAGTCTCCAGGTGTCAGATCAGGATCGAGAATCTTTGATAATGGTCGCCCGTTCGCCCATGCAGCAGTTTCAAAAGCCAAGCCACCATTCGGTGCGCGATGTTGATGTAAGCCTCTTTCTCGTTGAATATCTTGGACTTGTTCACTCACCCGTTCGATTTTTTTAAACCGTTGACGAACCTGATCATTGGGCCATCGTGGAGCGCCTCCTGAATCACCTCCCCGCGGCTCGTACACGAGAGTTGAAAGAACTGCCACCAAATCATTGACAGACAAATTGTCAAGTAGTCCACGATTCATCACTTCAACGATGAGGAGATCAGATTCATGGAAAATGCCAGCCAGCATTTCTCCCTTCTCAGTCAGGGTCCAATTCGAGACGTATTTCATTTCTTCCAACATGTGTACGACATCCATGAATCGAGACCCCACTGAACCGGCGCGCGTTCCCGCACGGCTTTCCATTTGCTCAATCTCATTGCGTAGTTTTCTAATACTTTTGTGTGACAACGGCGAGTCAACAATGCGAGGACCCTTCTGCTCTTCCATTGCGCGACCCATTGTTTCGTCTATCTTCGCCTTGGCTAAACGAGCGGCAGATTCTCGAATGAATTCCGTTCGAGCTGGTTCAAACGGAACAGGCAAATCAACATGTCCTGCTTTCAGCGGCAGGGATCGCAGTTCTTTCGCCATGACATCAAGGATTTTTCTACTGGGTGTCACCACAGTTAGTCGAATCCCAGAACGACGAGCAGCGGTGCTAATAATCAACCCACGTCCTCGAATATTTGATGCATCAAACATCACTATGTCTCCAGGACGCAATGATCGCAATGCAATTTCTGCTTCAACTGATGAAGCCATGACGTCTGAACCTGTTGCATTTTCTTGACCGAAATCTCGTTCAGCCATTGCCTTTTCAAGGAGCGCTAGTTCTCGTTTCCGTCCTTCTAGAGAAGCCTCAGATGTAACCACATCCTTGTCAGCTTGAAATTGCGCAAATGAAAGGTTCAAGATGTGATGGGCGCCATCAAAAGAGTGATTACGTACCATGTTGACGGCCATATTGAATGTCGGCCGAAATGCTGATGAAAGACGAAAACTACGACTCAGGGCAAGGCCAACAACTTGTTCGAAATCTACAAAGGGATTCCACAATGAAATTGCATGGCCAATATCGTCGAGCCCACGTCGACCGGCTCGACCAGTGAGTTGTGTAAATTCAGAGGCCTTCAAAAGTTGATGATGTTCTCCGGTGTACTTGGTCAATTTCTCGATAACCACAGCACGTGCTGGCATATTTATTCCAACGGCTAAAGTCTCTGTAGCAAAAACCACTTTCACCAAACCCTGGACGAAACACTCTTCCACCGCTTCCTTGAACATCGGAATCATCCCCGCATGATGACAAGAAATTCCACTTGCTACGTCGTCAATAAAATTATGAAACTCAAGTGCATCTTTGTCATCCTCGGTGAGATTTTCGCAATGGCGTTCAACGATCTCTCTAATCTGGGACTCTTCTTCCAAAGAAGTAAGGACGATTCCAGCATTCATACAAGAATGAACAGCGTCTTCACATTGTGCTCGACTAAAAATAAAAACGATTGCCGGCAATAACGATTTGTCTTCGAGTAATTCAACTATTTCGGGTCTAGTCGGTGCTGAAAATCGACGTGGTTTCTTGCCGCCGACATGACTTGATCTTCCGCGGGTTTGTGTGGCGTTTGACAGTAGGCGTTGAACATGCCGATTAGGTTCACCAGCAACAATGGTCTCAAACATTTCGCATTGTTTCGAAGCGTTGTCAAAAAGCGCAAAGTGATTGATGAGCTCGATGGGTCGAGTGGTTTCTACAACAACATCTGTTCGTCCGCGAACTGTTGATAGCCAATCTCCTACTTCATCAGCATTGGAGACAGTTGCTGACAAGCACACAAGTTGCACCTCTGGGTCCAACTGAATGATTACTTCTTCCCACACTGGCCCTCGATAGGCATCTTGCAAGTAATGAACTTCGTCAAGAATCACCACTCCTAAATCATCTAGGCGATTCGACTGTGCATAAATCATGTTGCGCAACACTTCAGTGGTCATAACGACAACTGGAGCCTCAGCATTTACCGCATTGTCGCCTGTGATCAAGCCAACTTTGTGCGCTCCGTACAGGTTCTGTAAATCTCGAAACTTTTGGTTGGACAGTGCTTTGATCGGTGTGGTGTAAAAGGCACGTAAGCCTAAAGACCGAGCGCGAGCTATAGCGTATTCGGCTATCAACGTCTTGCCGGACCCTGTGGGGGCTGCTACTAATACAGAAGCATCAGCGTCGATTGAGTTCATCGCCTTCACCTGAAATACATCAGGCGCATACGTCAATGACTCAAGAAATTGTGTCCGAACTTCTGTCACGGGACTACGCAGTCCTGCGTCGAGTGAGCAGCCAACCTACGAGCACAGCGACCAGATACAAGAATGTCAATGGTATGGCAAGGGCGAGCATGCTGATGGGATCTCCGGATGGAGTGATAACAGCCGCAGCAACAAAAATGCCCATCACCGCGTATCGCCACTGCTTGATCAAGGTCTTTGGTGACACAACAGAAACCAATTGTAAAAACACTAGAAGCACAGGGCTAAGAAAACCAATACCAAACGCAAGCATCATCATGACAACGAGGTTGATGTATTTGGTTACTTGATACGCCTGAGTGACATCATTGCCAGACCACGAGATCAAAAATTCGAGGGCCTTATCCAGAGTCCAGTACGCGATGTAGCAACCGAAACTAAAAAGAACAATTGATGAAGCGATAAACGGAACTGCGTAATTTTTTTCCTTCTTTGAAAGAGCAGGAACAATGAAGCGCCAAATTTGCCAAAGAATAATTGGCAAAGCCAGTACGAGCCCCCCGTATAGGCACACTCTCATTCGAGCGGTAAAACCATCTAGTGGCCCGAGAGAAAATAGCGAACCGTCACAGTGAAAGTCAGGGCGATGATGGCATAACTTTGTATAGGGCTCTGTCAGGAAATTCTTTAACTGGTCATAAAACGCAAGCAGCAACAATGTTGAAATACCAATTGCTAAAACGCTTCGAATGAGTCGCATGCGTAGTTCACGAAGGTGGTCCATCATGGACATGCCCTCAACCGTATTTACAGTTGCGTCACTCATTGTCGTCACTAGGAGCAATGATTTCAGTGACGGGCGGAGAAAAGTCAGGCTTAGGGTATTCGGCCATCTCGGGTCTCATGGGAGGCGACGGTTCTGTGTCGACGAGACCAAAGCCATGTCGCATCTGATCGGCAGTCGATTTCAATTCGTTCAGGGGTTCGGCGAAAGTATCTCGAAATTCCTTCTCGTAACTGCTCGCTGCTCGGCGAACATCGCCGTACATCTTTCCTGCACGCCGGATTACGCCGGGAAGCCGTTCCGGCCCCAAGACCACTAAGCCAGCAACGAGGAGAAACAGAATCTCACTGCCTGACAAGTTGAACACCCTCCAAGCATAGAAGCCGCCACCTAGTGTTGTGGGGTGCAACAACGCATTGCCTCTCTCCGCTCAGATCCAATTGCATTCGCCCACCGTGGCGGAATGGCTCATTCTCCTGAAAACACCTTGGCCACGTTTTCTCTCGGGTTGAAATTGGGAGCTAATGGTTTGGAGACAGATGCATGGACTACGGCCGACGGTCACGTTGTACTTGATCACGACGGCGTCGTGAGAAAATTCGGACGGAAACGTGCTATCTCTTCAATGAATGTGCGTGATCTTCCCGACCATATTCCGACGCTTGCATCATTATTCGAAACTTGTGGCGTCAACTACGACCTCAGTATTGACATTAAAGATGAAGCCGGATTTGTGCGATGTGCAGAAACAGCCCGTGAATGTGGTTTTGATGAATCTCGTTTGTGGTTGTGTCATTACTCAAGTGCAGTTGTTATTGCGCAGCGACCAAAAGTTCCTCACGTAAAACTGGTTGACTCAACGCGTATTGCCCGAATGAAAGAGGGACTCGAGATGCGGTGTGCTTCTCTGTCTGCTCATGGGATCGATGCTTTGAACATGCACCACTCGGATTGGACCGGCGGTAGCACCACTCTTGTTCATAAATTCAATCTTTTTGCCTTTGGATGGGACGCGCAGTTCGACTATGTGTTGTCTAATGCTTTACGAATGGGCCTTGATGCGGTCTACAGCGACCACGTTGACACAATGGTCGAGGCGTACTCTCGTGAAATCGGTTACGTACCAAGAGTGTAAAATTACAAAGTCGAGATGCGACTGAATGGCCACACAATCGCAAACGCTCGACCCACAATCAAGCTCTCAGCAACAGGTCCGAAACTTCTGCTGTCAAAAGACTCAGGCCGATTGTCACCCATTACAAAGACTTTCTTGTCGGGAATAGTCATCAACGGCATTTCCGGCACTCGGCAACGGTCGTTCGGATTGGCCATCGACAGTACGTCTTTATCCAAATATTTTTCGATAGTTGGCTGTGAGTTGACATACACAACACAATTCTTGATCTGAACAGTGTCATGCGGAAGAGCAATCACACGCTTAATGAGGTCATCATGAGACACTGTGCCATCGTTCGTTGTCACGCGGTCAAACACCACAACATCACCTCTATGGATGCTGTGCAGTCGGTAGCTCAATTTATTGACCAGCACACGGTTGTTGCCAAACAATGTCGTTTCCATGGATGGGCCGCTGATGTAGAACTGTTGCAGCACATATACCCGCACCAAAAGAGCAGCCCCCAGAGCGAGAGCTATCACGACTATCCAGTCACGAAGGGTCTTCGTCAGAGGGTGAAGCTCGGCGTCCTCAGTGATTGTGGTGGGCTCCGTCATGAATCCTCCACGCTACTCGTCTTGGTGATACGCGAGTCATCGCTTCGGGCTTCGCACGGGCAGATTTCCCCATCGAGACAAGACATGGTGAGACGCAGGGTCGTTGTGTAGGCTGATATTTGTCCCCGTTCTGGGGTACGCCGTTTACGCCGTTAGTCGGCCATAAGAAGGGACCCCCCAAATGAAGGTATGGATCGATCAAGACCTCTGCACAGGTGATGGCCTCTGCGAAGAAATTGCACCTGATGTATTTACGCTTCTTGATGACGGACTTGCTTATGTTCGCGAAGGTGACAAAGTGTTTGCCAAAGCCAAGGGAAACGCAGAAGGCGCTGAAGGCCTTGCAAATTTCGACGACAAATTGATTGATGCTGTCGTTGAATCCGCCGAGGAATGCCCCGGCGAATGCATCTTCATTGAACCTTAGAGGTTCGAACCAATCCACCTGCCCACAGTAAGAAACGCTGTGTGAGCAACCATTCGATGATCAGGGCGAACTGCCATGCCTTCAATGTGCCATGTGCGATGTAGGACTTCAAGGGTTCTTTGGTCTACCCATCCTTTGCCCATTGATTCACGCACCTGTACAGCCTGTGTGATGGACGGCGTATAGGCAACCAATAAGCCGCCGGCTTCTAAAACATGTTGTACCCGAGGAACAACTTGCCACGGCTCGGGCAGATCGAGCATGACTCGATCAAATGATCCTTCGGGGGTGACTTCATAACTGTCGCCAAGGGACACTTTGTATCGCGATAACGCCTCTTCTCCGAGGAAAGACCGCACATTGGACGTAGCACGATTCATAAAATCTTCTCGCAGTTCCAAACCAGTGATGTGGGCGCCGTAGCGAAGCATTGTCATTGAGAGTGCGCCGGAGCCAACGCCAGTTTCAAATACTCGTGCACCTGGATAGATGTCACCGATCATGCACATCGGCGCTAAATCTTTCGGATAAATCACTTGAGCGCCACGTGGCATCTCGATAACGAAGTCTTCGAGAGTTGGCCGCAACACTATGTACTTGGAGCCTTTTGTTGATTCAACAGGTTGTCCCGGAAGCGTTCCTATGACTGCAGTGTGCGCAACGAAGCCTGCATGACTATGGAACTCACCTTCTTTGTTTAACTGAATCAAATAGCGACGTTGTTTTGAATCAATAAATAGGGCTTTTTCACCTTCTGTAAATACTCCGCTCATGATGATCAATTTACCGTCTTCGATATTCGTATTTCCATTGACTCGTCACGCGCTAAGACAATGCGTCGAACAGGTGATGTTGAACGAGAGACCAAACGAATGAACCCGACAACTGTTACAACTCTGCTGAGCCAACGTACTTTTCGCTTCTGACTCGCAAAAATGCGACGACCTATGAAGCGGACAAAAGAGCCCATATCTCTTAGAACCGGCGAAATTCAACGCGCGATGCTCGGCGACGACCTGTGCGTCGACCAAAGAGGTACGCAAGTATCACGACTACTGAAGCTACTGCCGAACCGATTGCGATAGCCGATTGCTTTTTGTCTGCTGCACGGCCCTGAATATCTGCTTGTAGGGCGCGAAATTTTGATTCCAGGTCGTCTCGAGATATTCGTGTGTGCTCGGCCATGATTACGCTTCCTTAGCAAGAGTTCGTTGTGAGACGCGGGAAAAGGTGATCTTCACCACAACTGCGACAACGGTCAGTGTGATGAAGTAATGAACAAATGACCATGAACCGTCAAGAACCGTGCCACCGACATCTTGACTGAGGCGCAAGATTCCCAATGAAGTAAAAATCAGAGCAAGACCGAGCGACGTCGCAGCCACCGACCCGACACCGACCCAGCGAGCAGCACCCTTGAGGGGCTCAATGGTCTCCTGCCGCGCGTATTGCTTCACCGAGTCAGCCAAATCATTGAACTGACTCACTGGTCCCCTTGCGGGACGTGAAGAGATGCGAGGGGATGTCATGGGGTCTACATTGTACGCCAGAGTGTTTGAGATATCCACAGGGTCTTATCCGCCCTGAAACTGCGAAATCTCTCTGAAATGGGTAATCATCTCGTCTAATTGAGACAAACGTTCGTTCAAGTCTTGAGTTTGCAAGAGCAGATAGCGATCCTGGGGTCCAGAAGGAATCAACCGAGCAATGGCCCAAAAAAGATCACTCACGATGTCGTGCGGGACACTTTCACGCGTGTTGATGGCAGAGATCTCATCATTCACGGCAATAGCTTCTGCGAACTCAACACGGGACAAAAGTGACTTCAACGTTTTCACTACGTCTTCACCAGAGACATCGCTTGGAATCTGAAAATCAAGTGAATGACAGAAGGCTCGTGGATATGGATCATCAGAAAGCCAGTGAGAAATTTCTACGGCGTGTGTCGCCTGACCCGTCAGTAAAATTCGACCATCGGCGCGAAACATGTCGTGGATAGAAACAGCCACACCGTACGAACATCGAATGTCACTTCCGCCCACTTCATGCCCACGTTCAATCAAGACAGAAACAAATCCGGTGTTCATTGACTCGATGTCTGTGCACATCTGAATGTATCTGTCTTCAAAAATATGTAATTGCACAACATCGCCAGGCAAGTACGTAGTTCCTAATGGAAAGATTGGTAATGCCTGCTTCACGGTGCCAATTGTTCGACTGACGGTGTAGCAGACGCCCTACTAAGCACATCAGCAAGTGCATACCACACAGGTCTGTATGCGCTTTGGTTATCAATGCCCGCCTTATTCATCAGAAGTGAGAAAACAACAGGCTCCGAATTTGGAATCGGAACATAGCCGACTAAGGCTTTCACTCCATTCAGTGTTCCTGTTTTTCCCCGCAGTTTTCCTGCAACTGCGGTTCCGTCAAATACATCTCTAATAGTTCCTGATTCGGCTGCGACTGCCATCAAAGATGGAAAAGTGGCGGAGAACTTGTTCAGAAGAATCATAAAAGAATCACAGGAAATGCGACCAGTTGCGGCAAGCCCTGAACCATCAAAAAGTTGCACATCTTTGTCTGCTTTCCACTTGGAAAGTTGTTCGCGAACCACGGTCAATCCTGCTTCAGTAGAACCTGTCCCCTTCGCTGTGTATCCGATTTCTTTCAAGATCATCTCGGCAGTGTTGTTGTCACTATTGACAAACATTTCTTGCAAGATTGCGGTCAGCGGCGCCGACTGAATAGATGAAATCACCGGAAGGTTTGCAGGAACTACGTCGTGTCGTGGTAGAGCGCCCATCATGACCCCACGTGCAACCAGCAAGTTCTGCAATTCAGTCGCGGCGGCAACGGCAGGGTCTTCAGGTTTCATTGACTGGCCCAGCACAACTCCGTCATCAACCATTAAGGCCCCAAGCGGACCAGCTTCGGTGAAGTGAAAACTCTGTGGCCAAACGTCTACAAACCTCTTGTTGTCATATCGCGTGTCCACCCCCACTACTGACCCATTAACGCGGTGAAGTCCGGCTGCAACAAGAGAATCTGCAAGCTTTTCTAGCGACGTGCCCGACGAAGTTGCGTACTTTTCGGATGAGACGTATTCGTTACGTACCAATACAGGGTCCCCTCCGCCAACAAAAAACAAATCGGGCACAGTCCCTGTGGCATCGAGAGAGCCTCGTACTTCGGTAGTAAAAGTAAAACTCGGAGTCAACGTCTCTAGAGCAACAGATGCCGTAATGACCTTCGTGGAAGAAGCAGGGACATACGCCTTGTCTGCATTCAATGAACCGAGTCGCATGCCGAGCCATTCAATTGAAGCGCAACTTTGCGAGGGAATCACTGACGCGATGGCCGTAAACCCCCGCGTGATTTTTCCTGTTCGAGTGACAAGAGACAAGGTGTTGGGTGATCGACGGGCCGACAGCACAGACACTGCAGGTGTTGCAGAAATGGTGGTTTCTGCATGGTGCGTGACTCGCGATGCAGTACGAACAAGAACCAAGTACAAGCTGCTCAAACCGACGAGACCGACTACAGCAAGGATTGTGACGGTGCGAAGTGGATTGCGTGCTCTGCGCACACGAGCGATTCGGCGATTACTTGTGGGAAACACCAGAGTGTACCGCATATCGATAGAGATGTCCGAGAGCTATTGCTGCACGATTTCCACTTGCATAACACAGACGACCAGTTTCTCTGACAGTCCGCACGCCTGAGTTTTCTGGGTCAGCTACAGCCAATTCGGTGGCAAGCAAGATTGGCTTGCCTGTAGACACGGATAGATCGTGTGCGGCCTGAGCGAATCGTGCATCTTGCCGTTCGTGATATTCAACAATGCGGTCAAGACCATGATCGGGATAGAAAGCGCCTTCGCGCATAAGTCGGGCTTGGTTAGCTTGAATTCCTAATCCCAAGTAAATAATTGCATCGACATCTTTGTGTTCTGCAATCATCGCCATAACTTCCGGAATGGTGTCTCTTGTTTCTCCCCCAGCGCAATCGACAGGGTTGTTGCGACTCCAACGAGGTGGCAATTTTGTATCGATCTGAGCAAGTAAGTCTTCAGGCAGTGTCATCAATTGCATCGAACCGTCATTTGCGATTGCGTCACTTGTTACTACTCCCCATCCGCCAGCTGTCGTTAATACGACAACATTCGGACCCTTAGGCAGTGGTTGTGTTGCAAAAGTTGCTGCAGCTTCGAACGCTTCCTCAACGGTCGCTGCCCGCGTGACTCCGCTGGCCTTACATGCTCCGTCAAAAATTGCGTCATTTGCAGCAAGGGCCCCTGTATGACTGGCTGCAGCACGAGCACCCTTGTCAGTGGCTCCACCCTTGATGAGTACAACTGGCTTGACTGGCGTAACCCGAGCGAGTCGTTCCATTAATCCTCGGCCGTCGCTGATGCCTTCAACATATGTCAACGCAACCTTTGTGGCTTCGTCAGTTCCGTACCATTCGACAAGATCTGCAACACCAAGCGCAGCTGCATTTCCCGCAGAGACAGCGCGACTGATTCCGACACCAGACTGTCGTGAGTAATTCAGAAAACTGGAAACAAAGTTGCCGCTCTGGCTCGCTACTGCGATTGCTCCAGCCGGCGGATATGGCGCAACAATTTGTGCGCAAAGATGTGCAGGAGTGGAAACGACACCTTGTCCGTTTGGACCAGCAAGAAGAATTCCTAATTCGTCTGCAAGTGCTACAAGTTCAGACTCAAGTTTTCTTCCGTCTTCGCCTGCTTCGCCATAACCGGCAGATGTTAAGAATGCGGCACGGATTCCCTTTTTGGAGCATGCACGTAACAAGTCAGGGTTTGCAGAAGCTGGGGTACATACGAATACCAAGTCAATTGCATTGTCAGGTAACGAAGCAATATCAGCGACAGTTTTTATACCGAGCACTTCTTCACCCTGCAAATTGGTGCCGTATACGCCGCCTGCAAATCCACTTGCCAAAATGTTGTGCAACGAGACGAAACCAAATTTGCCAGGATGCGTTGACGCTCCGGCTACCAGAACTCCTCTTGGCTCAAATAGTGCGCGAAACTGCGCATCTGTGTATGGCGTTCGTGCCGAGACCATGGACACGTTACGTTCGCCCATTTCAACGAGCGCATCTACCGCAACTACATCACCATTTTCTTTAACGATGAGCGGGTTGACATCTACAGACACAATGTCAGAACGCTCAAGAGCAACTCTGGAAAGACCGACGATGACAGAAATCAATTGAGACGTATTGACGGCTGCCTCA